>SXGR01364581.1_pt1 | contig 14848 bp, 17 predicted proteins | sample 3174711 | NCBI WGS metagenome assembly SXGR01 (sample SAMN11356860, study PRJNA531348) | freshwater metagenome | isolation source: freshwater sample F1-60 | place: China: Fuxian Lake, Yuxi | collected 2017-12-25
TGCGTCCTTGAACCTTGTGGCCTCCGAACGCTTCGACTGATTGTGGTGTCAAACCGAGATGACCCATCACCGGAATTCCGGATTGCACGATGTGTCGCATGAGATCGAGCTGCCCATCGGCACCTTCTATCTTGATGGCGTTGGCGCCGGCGCGCATCAAAGCTGCGACCGAATTCATGGCGAATTCAAGGCCGCGCCGAACACTGAGGAATGGCATGTCGGCAACGATGAACTTGTCGGGAGCACCACGCCTCACGGCCGCGGTATGCAGCGCCATCATGTCGACGTCAGCATGCAGCGTACTAGGATGACCATGCACCACCATGGCTACACTGTCGCCGACGAGCAGAACGTCAACTTCCGTCGAGTTCAGCAGACGCGCGAATGTAAAGTCGTAACACGTCAGCATCGAGATCGGCGTTTGTGATGCTTTGCGTTTCGGGAAATCGAGAACAGTGAGTGCAGAAGAACCAGATTGAGGTCGTGTAGACATATTCGGGTACCTGTCCGTTGTGCGCTTTTCTGCGGGCTATGCAGATTGGCGCGGATCAAGTCCTTCTTGTGATTGCTCACTTGAGGAAACGTTTTCAAAAGTCCCGGTTTCAGTAGAAATCCGGGCCGGGCGAAAAAGTACCCCGAGCCGATACCTGTATCTACTGCGAAGTAAAGGTCCGCAGGGGGCCCGGTCGGGCTGCTGAATCAGATCCGATCACTCGAACTCCGTCGCCTGCAGCCCAAGTGATGGGTCGATTCAGCGTGAGTGACTTCGTTGTGAAATCAATCGCGGTAACTCGGGCTCTCTGGCGGGAACTACGAAGCTCGATTTCATCACCGACTTCGCCCGTGATGTTGTGGCCGTCAAAAAAAGGCAAAACGTCATCGAGTAGGAGCGTGCTCCCAGTGCCTGCTGCAGGTGTTGTTGCGAGCCAGACCTCTGGGAGTGTGCCGACGTCTTGCGCGGTTTCGATGTTCTCGACAAGCGTATACAAGGGATGGCTGGCGACACGTTCCGAAGTTCCCCGACAATCACGATTCGCGGCAAAGACATTGCCGTGAAGTCGGTTGTCGCCCGCACGAAGTGGTGGAAGATCGCCTGCACTCAGTGCATGACATCGATTGTTGATAAAGCGGTTGCCGTAGATTCGATTGCCGTAAACGTACAAGGCTTCTTCAGCGTAAATGGCGAGGTGTATCGCGCCGCCTTGGTTGTCGATGAACCAGTTGTGACGGACGATTCCTGTCTGTGCGGCGTATTGGATGCCGTTGAAATTGTCTGGCTCTGAAGAACCGGTGACATGAGCGAAGTGATTGAATTCCAACAGATTGCGCTTGGTGACGTCGTATTTGATCGGCGCGTCGCTAACTCCTTCGCAGTCGTAAATTTCCCCGGCCTTTTGCCTGGCATTGTGTAGATAGTTGGCGCGAATGACGTTGTAGTTTCCGCATCGAACGGAGATCAAGCTATGGCGGGCGAATTCAAGATGGTTGCCGCTGATGAGGTTGTGACCTGAATCCTGGATGACAATACTGTCATTGCCTCGATAGAAGCTGTTTCCCTCAACGCGATTGTAGTGACTCCGCACCAGCTTGAGCCCACCGGTGGTTCCCCTCGCGAGCGCCTCGGTAAAGGTGTTCCCAACGATACGATTGTGGTGCGAATCCTCAAGTCGACCCCATCCCAACGACTTGTCGAAGTGAATGGACTCGACGGTGACGTGCTGAACACGAATCAACTGCAATGCGGGCTCTTCCGCGACTTTGACTGTCACTGCTTCGTTCATATACGAACGATAGATCAGCGGGCTCTTCGATGTGCCTGAGTTCGCTGGACGAATGGGCTGAAGGTAGTGCCCGGCACGAATCTCGATGGTGTCACCCGCACGATCTATTCCGTTTGCATCTGCAAGGTTGTCGAAGGCGAGGTCACGCCCGTCGCCGCAACTTTGGGTGCTCGTGTTGTATGCCGGGCATGGACTGGTTTGCAGAGTGCCATCGACGTAGTACAGCCGTGTATCTGACGCTTGTTCTCTCACCGAAGGCACGGTTTGGAACGGGGGTGGTGGAGAGCCCCCTCCCATCGCACAACCACCGATAGAGGTGATGAGCAGAATTGCGACAACGCTCAGCGAGCGAAAACGACAGAGGTCCATGGGTTAGCCCTCGGAAGGAGTCTTCGGCGTGAAATGCTCGGCAGCGTCGGTCGGCTGGTTGTCGAAGAACCGCTGCATCTGTTCGTTCAGGTACTTACGGGCGTCCGGGTCGATGAGTCGCAGGTGCTTCTCGTTGATGAGCATGGTTTGCAGCGCTTGCCATTCGGTCCACGCTTGTTTTGAGATCGAATGAAATATGTCCTCACCCCGTTTTCCCGGCAAAGGTGGTGCATCCAGTCCGGGCAGCTCATGGCCAAATTTCTTGCAATTCACAACTCGACTCATTCCATTGCTCCAAAAAGTTCGTTCAGCAGGCGGGATGCGACTGCTGAGAGTCCCAGTGATTGGTTGTCCCCGGGGTGATACCAAAGCAGATCGTCGCGGGCAGCAACTGCAATGGCGGGACCCGCCTGAACACATACGGGAAGCACGTTCATCCGAAGGTGGGTAAAGACGTGGGTGAAAACGTTCGGTGCTGATTTCGCGGCCAGATAAAGTTCAAAACCCAGTTCGCTCTTCATGGTTTCGATCGTGATGGCAGTCGAGCGCTCGGGTGGAGACCAGAGTCCGCCCCAGAGCCCTGTTGTTGGTCTCCTTTCCAGAAGACACGAACCATCCTCGCGTTGAATCAGCCAGAATCGGCGGTCGCTCACCGGTATAGTTTTCTTAGGCTTGGATGAGGGCAGCGTGTGCACGAAATCATCTCGGTAGGCGACACACGTTGTGCTCACCGGGCATTCGTCACAATGAGGATTGCGGCGCACGCACAGGGTTGCGCCAAAGTCCATGATCGCCTGGGTGTACTCCGCGACCCGCTTTTCCGGCGTGTGATCGACCGCATGTTCCCAGAGGATTTTCTGCACGGCCGAATCGCCTGGATATCCGACAACCTTATGGTGCCTCGCTAATACTCGCTTGACGTTGCCATCGAGAATGGGTGCCTTGATACCAAAACCCATGGCGGCGATTGCACCAGCCGTTGATCGCCCGATCCCAGGTAGTGATTCGAGCGCCTGCACATCCCGTGGGAACTCACCGCCGAATCGTTCAACGATGTGTTTCGCAGCGAGATGCAAGTTGCGCCCTCGAGAGTAATAGCCGAGCCCCGACCAGCGGTGGAGGACATCATCGATGGGTGCGGCCGCGAGTGTTTCAACGTTCGGAAAACGACGCATGAACGCTTCGAAGTACGGAATGACGGTACGCACTTGTGTCTGTTGCAACATGACCTCTGATACCCAGACGGTGTAGGGCGTGCGGGGATGTTGCCAGGGAAGGTCTTTACGCCCGTGTTTGTCGAACCACTCGAGCAAGCGGGTAGCGAACGTTTCAATCATGCGTGCTTTGGTTGGAGATTCTCGATGCGCACGCTATTCGCTTGGATCAGCGCTTGTCGAGCACTGACACCTAATGCAGAGATATTTCTAATACTGAGACACTTGGGGCTCAGGAACCGCGGGCAGCGGTCTCTCGAAAGATACGCCCGGGGAGAAGGCTACGAGGCCAAAAAAACCGACCGACGCTACGTTGGCGACAAGTGGAGACGTGTTTCGACAAGGCGTTTTCCGCGAGTTCATAAGACAAAAACGGCCCAACGATCTGGTTTCCACGTACGTGAAAAAACCAGTTCTGGTTTGAGTCCTGATAGATCCGTTCGTTCATTCGATCCTTACCACCGAGCCAAAAGCATTACCGCCCTGACCACATCCCGTTGGCTGCTCCGCTACGCCCATGAACGGACGGTATCGGACGCGTTATTCAGACCTGAATTGCAGCACAGTCTATTTCTACCCGGTGTGAGCGGAATGTAACCGCCCTTTTCTGGTACCGGGTTTAAAGGGCGGGCTAGTATAGCGATCTAAGTCGTCACGACAGCTCCTGGTAGTTTTTAATGGCAGTGGACACATTCGATCCCGCTTCACTCACCAACCGAATAACACCGGAGGTCATCAATTCCCTCGTCAACGCTGTTAGTCACGTGCATGAATCTGGATTTGGATTAGCCCCTGAAGTGCTCGCGGCAATGCCCGGGATAGCCAAACACGGTCCCGTGGACTGGGCAGAAGCGGTCAAGTCGTTACCGGATGACGAGATCTGCTCCTTAATCACGGTATTCACCCTCGGAGAACGGGATTTATCGGGCTGGGAAGCGGGGGCCAAATCACCGGTTATCCCCATGGCGCGAGAACTCAAACGCCGTGGCGTCTTTGATGCGAAGCTCGTGACCTGGATCAAGTCCAACAGCAACAATCGTTTTTTGCCGCATGGCAGCCTTATGGACCGGCTTTGATCGCCATACGGCCCCCTGAATCCTGCCGGTTTACCGGGTGAAGCGCCCGTTCTGTATACTGCGCCGCCTCTTTCAGCCGGCGCCCCGATGAACAATCGCACTGCCACCGTTGTTCGCAATACCCAGGAAACCCGCATCGATCTCAAACTGGATCTAGATGGCACGGGTGCGCACAACCTCGCCACCGGGATACCGTTTTTTGATCACATGCTCGCTCAGGTGGCACGGCATGGTGTCATCGATCTCGATATCAAGGCGGTGGGCGACCTCGAAGTGGATGCTCACCATACCGTCGAAGACACCGGCATTGTGCTCGGTCAAGCCTTTGCGAAGGCCGTCGGTGACAAGACCGGTCTCTACCGATACGGCCACGCCTATGTGCCTTTGGATGAAGCTCTGTCGAGAGCCGTGATCGATCTCTCCGGGCGACCTGGTCTTTTTTACGTGGTTGATTACACCCGGGCGCGAGTAGGCGACTTCGATGTGGATCTCCTTCGCGAGTTCTTCCAGGGCTTTGTGAACCACGCGCACGTGACGGTGCACCTCGAGAACCTTCGCGGCGAAAACGCCCATCATCAAGCAGAAACGCTCTTTAAAGCGTTTGGCCGGGCACTGCGAATGGCCGCAACACCTGATCCACGCATGGGGGGTGTAGTCCCCTCCACCAAAGGTTCGTTATAACAAAACGATGGAACTGATCCCGGCCATCGACCTCAAAGGAGGTCAGTGTGTTCGTCTGCGTCAAGGGCGCATGGACGATGCCACCGTTTTTTCAGACAACCCTGTTGCGATGGCCCGCACCTGGGCTGATCAGGGCGCGCGACGTCTGCACATCGTTGACCTTGATGGCGCATTTGCGGGACAACCCAAGAATCGTGAGCTGGTCGCTCGCATGGCCGCTGCAATTCCTGGTGTGCCCGTGCAGCTGGGTGGAGGTGTGCGGAGTATCGAAATCGCACGAGCGTACTTCGATGTTGGTGTCGAGCGCCTCATCGTCGGAACGCGAGCCATCGAAGAGCCCGCATTTCTCGAATCGCTCGCGCAGCAGTTTCCAGGACGAATAGTGCTTGGACTCGACGCACGTGAGGGCATGCTCGCCACGGCGGGTTGGGACAACACTACGACCATCAGTGCCATTCAGTTTGCGCAGTCCGTTGAACATCTGGATCTCGCCGCCATTGTCTATACCGACATCGACCGCGACGGCATGCTCGGTGGTGTGAATATCGAGGCGACTTTAGGTCTGGCGGCGGCCACAGATTTGCCGGTGATCGCGTCAGGCGGCGTGCATCAGCTTGCTGACCTTGAACGATTGTGTAAAGCGATGACTCAATCGACGACAGTGCTGGGCGGCGTGATCACCGGGCGGGCACTCTATGCGGGGACATTGCAACTTGCTGCGGGACAGGCGTTTCTGGATAGCTGGAGTATGCAAGGTAACCCGCTGACACGAGGTTGATGTCGGCCGGCAACGCGTAGAGCACGTGTTCCAGATAACGCACGGTCTGTTCCTAGGGATGGGCGATGACGACCGCCTTGCCCTGTTACGCGCCACTGAAATCGCCTGCTTGAAAGCGAGGTGAATCGACTCCGTTGAGATCACGTTGTCGAGGAACACATCTCGCCGGCTCGCTGGTACACCCGCCTCAATCGCCATGTCGAGTGCTACGGTCGCTGGCGTCGTTCGGCTATCAAGAAAATACAGCTTTCGCGACTTCACGACGGTCATGAGACGCCGCATGGCTGTGGGGTCGCTGGTTAATAAACTGCCTGTGTGATTGGAAACCCCGGCGACATTGGGCAATCGGTCCAGCGTTGCTTCAAACGTGCGTGTGAATGTATCCGCGCGCATGGAGGCGAGGGGCGTGCCCGGTTCTCGCAGTGCCCAGCGTGAGGGACGCGCTTCCATCGGCTGATGCAGCAGAACTTCCTTACCGAAGTCTTTGGCACGTGTGGCAAGGTCCACCGCACCTTTGGTGTGCGGGAGGATACCGAGGGTGAGGGTGCCAGGCAGATGCAGGATGCGCTCGTCACGGACAGCGTGATAACTAATGTCATCGATGACGATCGCGAGATCGGCCGCTTTGGTGCTCGCGCCAAACGCAAGTAGGCACACGAACGCAATCGCGCGTCCTTTTCGGAACGTCGGCAGGATAGTTCCCCCAGTCCTGTCTAAGTCGCCTCGCACTGTTGAAAGTGGAGCGGGCGACTTCTCATTTTTCGTACTTTTTTGTACTGCTTTTTATTTCGTCGGTCCGTTGACGAAGCCAACCGATGGGTGGGGAGGCCTGCGTCTCGTCCGGGTTCCGGATTCTGTTTATCCAGTGGTCAGGGAGCTCAAAACGCCGATGCGTTGAATGCCAGCCTAGTCTTTTCCAATACGAAATGAGTCTGGAGTTTGGCTGAGGGTTGCCGTGCATGTTGGGGAGATGAAAGCCATCATGGATAATGAAGATTGTTGATGGAGAGCGCCGTCAGGTGGTGTTGAGCGTACTCACAACCTGACGGATAGATGCTGGGGCGGTTAGAACTTCGAAACTGTACGCTCAAGCGCGAAGTTGTGTTCCGGGTCGAGAATCTCCTGGATCTCAACGACATTGCCATCAGGGTCGCGCCCGTACGTTGCACGGATTGAACCACCTTCGAATTTTGGCGGTGGGCAGTTGAAGGTCATGCCTCCTTCCACAAGGCGGGTGTACACCGTGTCGATGTCTTTCACATCAAGCGCAAAGTGGGTGTAGCCGTGGTGATTAACACCATACTTCGGATCTTTGGTGTTACCTGCGGGAGAGACGTACTCAAAGAACTCGATGTAAGCGTTGCCGATTTTCAGCATCGCTTGTTTCGCCTCGGAGTTCTTCAGACCCACGATGGTGTCGATAAGGTCCGATCCGCGTTTCCAGCCGCCTTCGTAGACGACTTTGGCGCCAACGTAATCCCGATAAAAAGCAACGATGCGCTCAAGGTTCGGTGTCGATATAGCGACGTGGTGGACTCCGCGGATCATCGAATTCCCCTGAAGGTGATTTGTTGCATCGTAGTCACTGTGTGCGGATGACGCCAACACCGCATTGACGCTTGTTCGTTCAGCACGTCTACTCGGCAATCGGTACCGCCACTTCAAGATAGCCATCAACCACACGAACCGGATAGGTCGGTAGAGGCACGTGGGTCAGTTGGCCGAAGGGTTTGCCCGTCGAGAGTTCGTAACGCATGCCGTGCAAAGGGCACGAGACCATACGATTTCTGATTCTCCCGCCCTGAAGCGGAGCGTCTTGATGCGTGCATTGATTCAGCACGGCGAAGAATTCGCCGCCGGAACGGCAAAGTAGGACATTGATACCAGCTATTTCCATACAACGGCTGGAATTTTCGGCGAGTTCGTCGGCGTGCATCGCCCGGTTGTACTGCGTGTTCATTCTGAGCTGTGTGGTCTCTCGATGGGGTTGGTCTTAGAGCGTTGTCACTGGATTGAGTGAAGACAACAACTGTGCGTTGGCGTGTGCGGGCAAGGCGTCGTACTCACCGTGCCACACCACATCAGGCTCAACGCCGATGCCATCGATGCTGCGGCCGGAAGGCGCGAAATAACGAGCAGTCGTGAGTTTGATACCTCTCTGGCCTGGAACCCGGAACAGGGTTTGCACAGAGCCTTTGCCGTAGCTGCGTGATCCAAAAATAAGTGAACGCTCATGATCCTGTAAGGCTGCTGCTACCACTTCGGCGGCTGATGCAGTGCCACCGTCGATAAGGATGCCGATAGGCAAACCAGCAAGCAGGTCGCCTTCGGTCGCGTTATAGGTGGAATGGCTCTCGTCACTTCGACCTGCTGTGCGCACGATAACGCCTTTTTCCAGGAAGAGGTCGCTGACTTGCACAGCGGACGGCAACAAGCCGCCTGGGTTGCCGCGCAGGTCGATGATTAGGCCACGAATCCCACCTTCGGCAGCTTTGTGTCTTTCAAGCAAGGCGCGAATTTCGCGTGCAGTGTTCTCGTGAAAGACACTGATTCGCAGCAACGTAATCCCGTCAGCGGGCTCGGAGGTGTGTACTGACGTAACCTCAATCTTTTCTCGGTAAAGCGTCAGGTTGAATGATTTGTCAGCACGCTTGAGGCCCAGTGAAATCGCGCTTCCTGGTGTTCCGCGAAGCTGTTGAACCATATCGCCAAGACGCCGCCCTTTGACACTCTCGCCGTTCACCGAAGTGATGCGATCACCTGCGTTAACCTCCGCCCGCTCTGCAGGTGAATTGGCCATGATGCCGACGATGGAGAAATAACCGTCCACCAGCGACAGCTCGATGCCGATACCCGCGTAATGGCCATGAGCCTCTGACTGCAGTGCCTGCATCGATGCGGGTTCGAGATAACGTGAGTGGGGATCGAGGCGGTTAAACATGCCTTCGATGGCGCCGTCGACGAGTCTGTGATTCGAAACCGGATCCACGTAGTGACCCGCGACGTAGGCGACGGTGCTCGTCAGGAGCGCTGAATCCGGTTGGCTAATGTGGCCCAATGGAATTTCTCGCGCCAGCAGGATACCGGCGATTACACCTGTGATCATCGACAGGGTTGGCAGCAAGATAGACAGGAAGCGGCGCATGGTGCAGTGAGTTTGTCAGACGAAACTGGAGTCGGCGAGTGCAACTCTCGATGTTGTGAAACGCCTGCTTCTGGAACCAAGGTCTATTTTTTCAGCCAAGGTCTGGGATCGATGGCCACACCCCGGTGTCTGATTTCGAAATACACCCCGTCGAACGTCTGGCCACCACTCTGGCCGGCGTGAGCGATGACCTCGCCACTTTCTACCACGTCGCCTTCGTTCTTGAGCAAATCGTCGACATAACCGTAGAGGGTTAGAAAGCCGTTGCCATGATCGATGATCGTCAACATGCCAAACCCGCGCAGCCAGTTGGCGAACACCACAGTCCCTCGATGCACGGCGTGCACGGGCGTGCCCTTGTTGCTGCGATAGACCATGCCTTCCCACCGCAATCGACCATCGGCGCGTGGCGCGCCGAAACGATAGATCGTGTTTCCACTCACCGGGATGGGTAAGCCACCTTTGCGTTTGCGGAAGTCTGTGCTCGTTTGTTCGGTGATCCGACGGGACAACTCTGCGAGCAGTTTTTCAAGGCGCTGACGATCTGCTGTGAGCTGCTTTTGCCGAGCCACTTTGTCAGTGATGTCGCGGCTCAACGAGCTGATCAGGGTTTTGCGCTCCTGGCGACTGGATTCGAGATCGGTCTGACGCGCATCGAGTTGCTGACGACGGGTTTCCAGCGCGGCCTGTTCTTCTTCGAGACTTTTCTGGTTCGTACCTAACGCAGTCAGTGTTGCTTCATAGGTGCGCATGGCTTGCATGCGCGCATCGCTGAAGTGGCGGTGGTAACGCAACATGCGATCAAGATCCGCAGGCACTTCATCGTTGAGGAAGGCTCGTACCACGTCCTGGCGCTGCAACCGGTAGGCGGCGTTGATGTGTGAGGCGATGCGACTGGCTTGTGCATCCTTTTGGCGTTCGAGTTCACGACGCTCCTGGTGCAGCTGATTGATGGCCGTTTCGCTCTCTTTGAGCTGTGTATCTGTATGAGCGAGTGCGCGGGAATTGTCCGCAACGCGGTGGTCGTGAGCAGCGAGCTCCTTCTGCAGGGTTGTCTGCTTCTTTTCTGCACCATCGATCCACCGATCGAGCTGGTTGAGCTCGGCAGTGATGGACTTCAATTCGGAGCCGGCGCGTTCCCGATCGGTCAGCGCGTAGGCGCTCGGCAAGCAGATGAGCAAGGCAAACAAGATGCCCCTTACTTGAGAAAAGGCTCGTATCCGTACCTGAACCCTGGAGTTATTCACCACTCATGCGCTTTGCCTCGCGCGTAATGTGGCCAGTGAATGACCATTCATCTCTTCAGGCTTGTCGAGATGCATGAGGTGCAGCAGCGTAGGCGCCACATCCTTGAGAGAACCACCACTTTCGAGGGATAGCGCTTGTGGACCGTAGTAGATCAAAGGCACCGGCTCGCATGTGTGTGCGGTGTGCGGTTGCCCGGTTTCATGATCCATCATCTGTTCACAGTTTCCGTGATCGGCGGTGACCAGCATCTGCCCACCGACTTCATCGAGCGCCTTCATCAAGCGACCCAGAGATTCATCCAGCTTCTCAACAGCGGTGATCGCGGCAGAAAGTATGCCCGTGTGTCCAACCATGTCGCCGTTCGCATAGTTGGCGATGATCACGTCGTGTTTGCCTGCCTTGATGGCACCGACGATAACATCCGTTACAGCACCTGCGCTCATCTCTGGATCGAGATCATAGGTCGCAACTTTTGGTGACGGGATCAGCACACGTTCTTCGCCTTCGAAAGGCTCTTCACGTCCACCCGAAAAGAAGAACGTCACATGTGCATATTTTTCCGTTTCAGCCACACGCAGTTGATTCTTGCGGAGTGTGGCGAGGTATTCACCGAGGGTGCTGCGCAGGCTCGGTGTGTCGAATGCACAGGCGGTATCGATGTCGTCTGCGTAGCTTGTGAGCATCACGTAGTTCGAGAGTCTCACGACGCTGCGTCTTTGAAAGCTGTCGAATGCCGGATCGATGAGGGCGCGGGTGATCTGTCTTGCGCGATCAGCACGAAAATTCATGAAGATGACCGCATCACCATCTCGCATTCTGACAGGCACCGTACCTGCTGCGTGAATAGCGGTGGGTTGCACGAACTCGTCGGTCTCACTACGTGCGTAGGCGAGTTCGAGTCCTTCGGTTGCACTCTGTGCATGGAAGGGTGCTTCACCGCGAACGATCAGGTTGTAGGCGCGCTCTTGTCGGTCCCAGCGCTTATCCCGATCCATGGCGAAGTAACGTCCACAAATGGTTGCGACGCTGCCGTTGCCAAGTTCCGCTAACAGTTTTTGTGCGGCGCGCAGGGAGCTTTCGGCACTCTTAGGTGGTGTGTCGCGTCCGTCGAGGAAAGCGTGCAGGTAAACCTGCGAGATACCTGCATCACGTGCGATCCGGAGTGCAGCAAAAATCTGATCTTCATGGCTGTGCACACCACCCGGGGATAGCAGCCCCATCACGTGAAGCGCACCGCCGGTTTCTATCAGACGTTTGAAGGTATCAAGGAAGGCGTGGTTCTGCGCTAACTCGTTCTGTTCGATGGCGCGGTTGATGCGGGTGAAATCCTGATAAACGACACGGCCTGCGCCCAAATGCATGTGCCCGACTTCGGAGTTACCCATTTGTCCGTCGGGCAGCCCCACATCGAGACCACTTCCAGAGATCAGCGTGTGAGCTGAATCGCGCAGGAGTAGATCAAGATTTGGTGTTCGTGCCAGATGGATAGCGTTGTCCGGTCCTGGTTCCTGGTGACCAAAACCGTCAAGAATGACCAGCAGACTGACTTTGCGCACAGGTACAACCGATTCCGTTTCGAGCGGGCGGCATTCTACACGAACGGATTTCTGCCACCGTGACGGGAACGGACAGTTCGCGATACGGGTCTCAGCGCGTCTCTAAGTGTGTCTCCAAATGTGTCCCTTAGTGCGTTGGTGGGCGAGTCACGAAGCGCTGCAGGATGGCCGTAGCGATCACAAAATAGAGTACGTAGTACAAAGCCTGGTGGATGATCCAATTCACGGGTTGTTGCCACCAGATCACTTCACTGCCGTTGATCACAAATGCCGCGCAGATCCCAAGCGCCCGCCCGCCTTGCCAGCTCGCGAGCGAGGGCGCGACTCGAAACAGGAATAGCAGCAGCAGAGCGCTCAAGACGTTATGGATCAGCCCTTTGGCCATTTCGAGAGGATCGCCACCTGCGGTGGGTGTGTGATCGATGAAAACAAACAACGAAGGACCCTTTTCGAAGAGTTCGAGTGCTGCGGCATCGTTCCCAGGACCTGGGATTCCATACATCCCATCGTTGGGGAAGAGTCCAGCCGCCACCGCCTGAACTTCTGCAGGGTTGGAGACGGGTTGCCAAGTCTGGTAAGGCAGTGGGTTGATGGCCCAATACAGGAAGCCGAAGAAGAAGAGCGCGATGCCGGTGATCACAGCACCGAGGATGGACTTGCCACTCATGAATTCCTCCTCCTGATCGATCTGATCCGAGGGTAACACTGTAAAGGGCTGGTCGGTGACCAACAGCGGAGCTGGAATCAACAGAATTGAATGGGTCGTCGTAGATCATTCGACACCCCTGCCAGAGCGATCCGTCGCTATAATCGCCCGCCGTTTTCACTGGCAGCACTTTCGGATGCAACAATTCTTCGAGTTCATCGGTAACCACATCATCCTCGTTGGTACGTTTGTGATCTTTCTGACGCTCTTTATCCGCAACGAGATGAATCGGGGTGGCAAGGGGGTGTCTGCGCAACAGCTGGTTGATCTCGTGAACCGCGAGAGCGCTGTGGTGGTGGATCTGCGCGATAAGAAAGAATTTGACCAGGGGCACCTGGTTGGCGCGGTCAACATTCCCTACGCGAGCCTTGAAACCCGTGTCGTTGAACTGGAGAAACACAAGGAGAAACCTGTCGTGCTTGTGTGTCGGATGGGTCAACACGCGGGTGCCGCCGGCAACGTGCTGCGCAAGAACGGTTTTACCAACATCAGTCGACTGACCGGGGGTTACATGGAGTGGCGTAACCAGAATCTCCCGGTGGTGCGCGCATGAGCGAACAACCCGCAGGTGCTAACAACGCACCACAGCCCCAGGTACGGCTCGAACGTATCTATCTCAAAGACTCATCGTTTGAATCGCCGGGTACTCCGGAAGTGTTCACCGAGGAGTGGAAGCCCGAGATCAACGTGGATATCGGTACCAAGGCTAGCGCCAGCCCTTCAGGTCGATTTGAAGTTGTGCTCAGTGGAACGATTCGCGCCAAACGCAGTAATGGCAAAACGGCCTTTATCGTCGAAGTCCAACAAGCGGGTCTCTTCATGATCCAGGGACTCAGCGGCGACATGTTGCAAATGGCGCTAGGCACCGTTTGCCCGACAACGCTCTTTCCCTACCTGCGTGAAACCATCGATAACCTCGTCGTCAAAGGTGGATTTCCCGCGTTGCACCTTGCACCCGTGAATTTCGACGCGTTGTTCCGTCAAGCAGTTGCTGAGCGACAACAAGCTTCAAAAGAGAACACTGACATCAAACACTGAAGCACTCGCTTGTGTGTTGGTGAGCTTGTTAAGTTTGCATCTTCGAGAAATGATTCTGACGCCAGGCTTCGTAAACCGCGACCGCGACCGCGTTCGATAGATTCAGGCTGCGCATCGTCGGCTGCATGGGAATTCGTAGTCTGCGTTCTTGAGGAAAGAGCCCAAGAACATCTGCAGGTAGTCCGCTCGTCTCAGGACCAAAGAGCAACGTATCACCTGGTCTAAATGAAACGGTGTGGTGTTCGTAGTGCGCTTTCGTGGTGAAAGCGAACGCCCGCTCACGATCAGCCACAACGTCGAAGCAGTGCTGCAGGGAATCATGAATAAGTACTCTTGCCCATTCGTGATAGTCGAGACCCGCACGTTTCAGTTTGCGATCTGACCAATCAAATCCCAGTGGACGAATCAAATGCAGACGCGCGCCGGTGTTGGCGCACAGACGTATGACGTTGCCCGTATTGGGGGGGATTTCGGGTTGGAACAACACAACTTCAAACACGGTACTCACCTGTTGGCGCGATCCGGGAGCAGACCGGATGCAGAACTCCAAGGAGGCTCGGCGATTCAGTCAGGCATGTCCAGTTCTTGCATCTTTCGCGTCAGGGTGTTCCGGCCCCAACCTAATAAGATCGCTGCGTCTTTTTTGCGACCGCCGGTTTTTTCGAGCGCTGCCTGGATCACCGTTCTTTCGAAGACCGGCATCGCCACGTCGAGCAGTCGAGTATCGGGTGAAACACTAAGCGTCTCTGCAGCCCATTCCGACAAAGCCACTTCCCAACTTCTGGCTGGAGCACTTGCGCGCTCGCGGGGTACAAGATCTTCAGGAAAATCTTCCACCTGAACTTCTTGTCCCGGTGCCATCACGGTCAACCAGCGGCAGGTATTCTCCAACTGGCGAACAGTGCCTGGCCATGGCAGCCGCATCATCAAATCTTGCGCAGCAGGAGAGAGGCGTTTGACCTCGACGTTCAACTCGCGCGCCGCATTGGCAAGGAAGTGTCCTGCAAGCAAGGGAATATCGGCAGCACGCTGCTCGAGCGTTGGCAGTTGCATACGGATAACGTTGAGCCGATGAAACAGGTCTTCGCGGAATCGACCGTCTTTCACCAGCTCCTGAAGATTCTGATGTGTGGCCGCAATGATACGAACGTCTGTTTTTACCGGCGAGTGGCCACCGACACGGAAGAACTCGCCGGAGGACAACACACGTAGCAGTCGTGTCTGCGCTGAGGCTGGCATATCACCGATTTCATCAA
>SXGR01165623.1_pt1 | contig 14847 bp, 16 predicted proteins | sample 3174711 | NCBI WGS metagenome assembly SXGR01 (sample SAMN11356860, study PRJNA531348) | freshwater metagenome | isolation source: freshwater sample F1-60 | place: China: Fuxian Lake, Yuxi | collected 2017-12-25
CGAAGCCTTGTACGAGCCTGGCGAGGCAGACGACTGAGCGATCGATGAGCGACGCCTCTGACCGGCTGCTCGGGCTGGTCCGGAAGTTCCTCGAGGAAACCCATCCCTCGGGCCCCAGGACCGCGACGCTCGAGTCGCACCTGGAGCGCGACCTCGGCCTCGACAGCCTGGCGAGGGTCGAGCTCCTGTTGCGCGCGAAGGACGAGCTCCAGCTCGACGTTCCTGACGAAGCCGCAGGACAGGTCGAGCGCGTCGGCGACCTGCTGCAGTTCCTCGGCCGTGGCGATGCGGCGCACGGCGTCGCGGCGATCGATCGGGTGATGCACGCGCGGGAAGCCGCCTATCCGTCGGAGGCGACGACGCTGGTCGAGGTGCTCGACTGGCACGCCGACCGGCACCCGGGACAAGTCTATGCCGTCATCTACGGCGAGCACGATCGCGAGGAGGAACTGACCTTCGGCGCGTTGCGCGAGGAGGCGCGGGCCGTTGCGCAGGGCCTGATGAGCGCCGGCGTGCAGTCGCGCCAGACTGTCGCGCTCATGCTGCCGACCGGCCGCGAGTACCTCGCCTCCTTCTTCGGCGTGCTCTACGCGTGCGCCGTCCCCGTGCCGATCTATCCGCCGGTCCGTCTCGCGCAAGTCGAGGAGCACCTGAAGCGCCACTCCCGCATCCTGGCGAATGCCGGCAGCGTGCTCATCATCACAGTGCCGCAGGCGAAACCCCTCGCAATGCTGCTGCGCGCGGGCGTGCCAAGCCTCAAGGACATCGTCACCGAACCGGATCTCGTCGCGCGCGGCGGCGCGCGCCCGCTGCCGGCGCCGTCCGCCGGCGACCTGGCCTTCATCCAGTACACCTCCGGAAGCACGGGCGAGCCCAAGGGCGTCGCGCTCACCCATGCCAACCTGCTCGCGAACGTGCGGGCGATGGGCCGCGCATTGAAGGTGTCCAGCGACGATGTGTTCGTCAGCTGGCTGCCCCTTTACCACGACATGGGCCTGATCGGCGCCTGCATGGGTTCTCTGGTGTTCGGCATGCTGTTCGTGCTGATGTCTCCGCTCGCCTTCCTTTCAGACCCTGTGCGTTGGCTGCGCGCGATAAGCCGGCACGGCGGTACGCTCTCCGGCGGCCCCAATTTCGCCTACGAGCTGGTCGCCGCGCGCGTCCTCGAGCAGCAGGTGGAAGGTCTCGACCTGTCGAGCTGGCGCGTGGCGTTCAACGGCGCCGAGCCGGTGAATCCCGGGACCATGGAGAAGTTCGCCGCGCGCTACGCGTCCCGCGGCTTCCGGCGCGGCGCGCTGTCCGCCGTGTACGGGCTCGCCGAGAGTTCGCTGGGGGTGGCTTTCCCGCCCCTGGACCGCGGGCCGAGCATCGACTTCATCGACGCCGAAGTGTTCGCCTCCGAGCGCCGCGCGGTGCCGGTCGACCCGCAGTCGTCGAGCGCGCTGAAGATTCCCGGCTGCGGCCGGGCGCTGCATGGACACGAGATCCGCGTCGTCGACCCGCAGGGCATCGAGCTGCCCGATCGCTTCATCGGTCGCCTGGAGTTCAAGGGCCCCTCGGTGATGCAGGGCTACTACGGCAATCCCGAGGCCACGGACAAGGTGCTGCGCGATGGCTGGTGCGACTCCGGCGACTACGCGTACACGGTCGCCGGCGAAGTCCATATCACCGGCCGCGAGAAGGACGTCATCATCCGCGGCGGGCGCAACGTCTATCCCTACGACATCGAGCAGGCGGTCGGCGGCGTGCCGGGCATCCGCAAGGGATGCGTCGCCGTGTTCGGCGTGCCCGATCCCGTACACGGCACCGAGAAACTGGTGGTGCTCGCCGAGACGCGCGAGAAGGACCCCGGGGAGCGCCGTTCCCTGCAGTCGAAGGTGAACCAGGCGGCGATCGAAGTCTCCGGCCTGCCGCCGGACGAGGTGGTGCTCGCCCCGCCGCACACGGTGCTGAAGACCTCGAGCGGCAAGATTCGGCGTGCGGCATGCCGCGAGGTCTATCTCAGCGGCGCCATCGGCCGCGGCGGCGCGCCCCTTGCGATCCAGCTCGCGCGAGTAACGCTGACGCTAGCGGCGCAGCGTTGCGCCACGCTGCTGCGCGGTGCCGCGCGATGGCTCTACGGCGCCTGGTGCTGGGGCACGCTGGCGGCGCTGGTCGTGCCGCTGTGGATCGCGGTCAACCTTGTTCCGGTCCCGGCGCTGATGCGTCCGCTGACGAAGGGCGTTTCACGGCTGTTGCTCGTGCTGATGGGACTTCCGCCCAGGGTGGTCGGCATCGAGAACCTGCCCGGCGGGCCGCATGCGCTGGTGGCGAACCACACCAGCTTCCTCGACGTCGTCCTGCTGGTCGCCTGCCTGCCTGCGGATGCGCGGCGGCATTTCGTCGCCAAGCGCGACTACGCGGGCCCCTGGTGGATCCGCCGCTTCTTCGAGGGCATCGGCGTGGTGTTCGTCGAGCGACAGGAGTCGCGCCAACTGGTGGAGGACGCGGAGTCGATCGTCCGGCTGCTTTCGGCAGGAGAGAGCGTGATCATCTTCCCGGAAGGCGGGCTCGAGCGCACCACCGGGCTCCGCCCGTTCCGGTCCGGCGTGTTCGTCGCCGCGGCGCGAGCCGGCGTTCCCGTCGCGGTCGCCGCGATCCGCGGCCTGCGCACCGTGCTCCGCGACGGCACCTGGCTGCCCACCCATGGCGCGATCGAACTCGAGTTCGGTCCAGTGATCCATCCCACGGGCAGCGACTGGGCGGCGGCCGCGCGCCTCCGCGACGCCGCTCGCGCCGACGTCCTTCGCCTCTGTGGCGAACCCGATCTCGGCGAGTTCAAGCCGGCATGAACCTGTCCCGCATCGTCGAGCGCTGGGCCGGGCATTTCCCGTCCAAGGTCGCGCTGCACTTCCACGGCGTGGACTGGAGCTACGCCATGTTCTGGGAGCGTATCGAGGAGGCTACGCGCGCGCTTGCGGACCGCGGCGTCCGCAGGGGCGACCGCGTCGCCTTCCTCGGGCACAACCATCCGGACATGCTGGTGCTGCTCCTTGCGCTGGCGCGGATCGGCGCCCTGCTCGTGCCGCTGAACTGGCGGCTCACCGCCGCCGAGCATCGGGTCATCGTCGGTGATTGCACCCCGCGGCTGCTGGTCTGCGAATCCGGTTTCGCCGATGCCGCTCTGGATCTCGGCGTCGAACTGCGCATCCTCGGCGAGCGCTGGCACGGTGACGGCGCGACGCCGGATCTCGCGGGCAGCGACGCCGACGACGTGCTGGTCGTCTATACCTCCGGCACCACAGGGAAGCCCAAGGGGGCCGTGCTGACCCAATCCGCGCTGCTTTGGAACGGCTTCAATTCGATCCACGCGCACGACCTGTCCCAAGCCGACCATGTGCTGAGCGTGCTGCCGATGTTCCATGTCGGCGGGTTGAACAACCAGACGCTGCCCGCCCTGCTCGCCGGCGCGACGGTGACGCTGCACCGCCGTTTCGAACCGGGCCCGTGGCTCGCCGATGTCGCCGCCCGCCGTCCGTCGATCAGCCTGCTCGTGCCGGCGACGATGCAGGCCGTCATCGCGCACCCGGACTGGCCGACGACCGACCTGTCGTCGCTGCGGATGATGAACACCGGCTCGATGGTGGTGCCAGAATCGCTGATCCGCGCCTTCCACGTACGCGGCATACCGGTCGGCCAGATCTACGGCTCCACTGAAACGGCGCCCATCGCCACGGTGCTGCTGCGGCAGGATGCGATGGCCTTCGTCGGTAGCGCCGGGAAACCCGCGCTGCACTGCGAGGCGAAGGTCGTCGCGGGGCTGGACGGCACGGAAGCCGCGACCGGCGTCGTCGGCGAGATCTGGGTGCGCGGGCCGAACGTGATGCGCTGCTACTGGAACGACCGGGCGGCCACGCGCGAAGCCTTCCACGACGGCTGGTTCCGCACCGGCGACCTCGCGCGACGCGATGCCGGCGGATTCTTCTGGGTCGCGGGCAGGTCGAAGGAATTGATCATCTCCGGCGGCGAGAACATCCACCCAGCGGAACTCGAGGCCGTGCTTGCCGACTGTCCGGCGATCGCCGAGCACGCGGTCGTCGGCATCGAGGACGCGAAATGGGGCGAGGCTGCCTGCGCCTGCATCGTGCGCAAGCCAGGCGCTCACCTAGATGAAGCCGCCGTTCTCGCGCTTTTCAAGGACCGCCTCGCGCGCTTCAAGCATCCGCGCCGCGTCGTTTTCATGGATGCGCTGCCGAAGAACGCGCTCGGCAAGGTACAGAAGTTCGACCTGAAGAAGTCCCTCGAGGGCCGCCGGACCTGAAGCTGGCGCCGCGGCGCCCTACGCCACCCCGCCGTACTGCCAGGCCAGCGTGCGGCGCAACGCCGTGAGGTGGTGCTCTAGCACCCCGCGCAGCGCATCGGCGATCGCGACATCCACGCGGCCGAAGCGCAGGCGCGCGCCGGGTGCGGCTTGCGCAAGGCGCGCAATGTCCGCGCCGGCGACTTCCGCAATCTTTGCGTAGCCCCCCGTGGTCTGGTGGTCCGCCATCAGCACGATCGGCGCGCCGTCCGCCGGGACCTGCACCGTGCCCAGGCATGTCGCCTCGGACAGCAGGTCGCCGGGCACCTTGCGCTCTAGCGTGGATCCCGAGAGCCGGAATCCCATGCGGTTCGAATCCGGCAGCACCCGCCATTCGCCGCCGAAGAACGCGTCGACGGCCTGCTCGTCGAACAGCTCGACGTGGCGTCCGTCCAGGGCATGCAGCCGGATCTCCGGCTCGCATGTCAGCGAGAGGTCGGGTGCCCGCCAGGTCACGCTTGCGAGCCCGTCGCCCTTCCCCGTCCGCAGCTTCAGGCGCGCAGCGCGTTCGGCCGAGACCGCCGCACCGTCGCCTTCGATGGCGAGGCGGTCGCCGGCCACCAGCGCGCGCCCACCGAGGCCGCCGAACTTCGCCGGCATGTAGGTACTGCGGCTGCCGAGGATGGGCGGCGCGTCGAAGCCGCCCGCGATCGCGAGGTACGCCCGGCAGCCGACGCGCGCACTGCCGCAGTCGAGCCGTCGACCGGGCGCCACCAGCACCGGCCTGCCACGCGGCATGGGTTGCCCGTCCACCGTCGCGTCCATCTCCGCGCCGTGCAACGACACAAGCACCGCGTGCTCGAACTCCAGCACCGGCCCTCGTAGGGTCATCTCGAGGGTGGCGGCATTTTCGGCATTGCCCACCAGGGCGTTGGCGATGCGATGCGACACCTCGTCCATCGCGCCGCAGGGCACGACGCCGATGTGCTGCAGGCCGTAGCGCCCGAGGTCCTGCAGCGAACTCAGCATGCCCGGCCTGACTACGTGGATGCTCAATTGCGCTCGTCCCGCAGTCCATGAAGGCGGTCGAATTCCCTGGCGTCGATCGGCACGAAACGCACGCTCTGGCCCGGTGCGAACAGCGCCGGCGACGACTGCCGCTCGTCGAAGATGCGCAGCGGCGTGCGGCCGATGATGTTCCAGCCGCCGGAGATGACGAATGGGTAGACCGCCGTCTGCGCGTTGGCGATCGCCACGGAGCCCTCGGGTACTCGGATCCGCGGCGTCGCGCGCCGCGGCACCGAGAGCTTGCGGTCGAGCCCGCCGATGTACGGGTGGCCGGGCGCGAAGCCCACCATCAGCACCGTATGCTCGCCCGCAGCGTGGCGCCGGATCACGTCGTCCGGCGCGAGCCCCGTCTTCTCGGCGACTGCCTCCAGGTCCATGCCATGTTCGCCGCCGTAGCATACGGGGAGTTCCAGCACGTCCGGCTCCCTTGCGACGCCTTTCGCACCTGCGGTCGCGACGCAGGACTCGATCAGCTCCCGCAGTTCCTGGCGGGCAGCGGCGATGCGGGCATCCGCCGCGTCAAGGTCCAGGGCGGCGACCGCATTGGCGTCGAAGTGGACTGCAAGCGCCGCGGCGGACGGCACCACGTCCCGTACCCACGTCGGCGCACGTTCTCGGATCGCGGCCGCGACACGCTGGATCCTGGCGTTGACGTCGAGGTCGACCTGCGTCGAGAACTCCGCGATCAGCGCGCTGTCGCCCAGCGGCACGATGCGCGGCTTGCCGCCGCGGCTGCGCCAACCGAGGAGAGCCATCAGGCGACTTCCGGCAGGTGGCGAGCCGCACCAGCGATGCGATTGGGGGTCGTCGAATCCATGTTGTCCGATTGTAGAATATCCCGCATGGTCCTCGCGCACGCACAACACCCCGGCGCGCTCGTACTTTCGGCCGGCGGCCGCCTCGACCACGAGAACTGCGAGGCGTTCCAGAAGGCCCTGCAGCCCCATCTCGACACCTGCGGCAGCGGCAAGTCAGGGATCGTGTTCGACCTTTCGCGCATGGATTACATCTCGTCAGCCGGCCTGCGCTGCTTCATGCTCGCCGCGAAGCAGGCCAAGGCGCAGGGCGGACGCATCGTCATCGCGTCGCTGCAGCCGGTGGTGGCGGAGATCTTCCAGATCAGCCGCTTCAACCTGCTGTTCGAGATCTTTCCCGGCGTCGCGGAGGCGCTCGTGGCGCTCAAGCCCGCCTGATGCGTGTCCGCTTCTGGGGCACGCGCGGATCGATTCCGGTCTCGCTGACTTGGCGCGACGTCCGCGACCGGCTGGCGCAAGCCGTGCTGCTCGCCAACGGCCGGCGACTCGACACCATGGAGAAGGCCGCGGCCTTCGTCGAGAACGAACTGGAGTTCCCGCTCGCCCGCACCTTCGGAGGACATTCCTCCTGCGTCGAACTCGAGCCCGGAAGCGGCGAGTACTTCGTCTGCGACATGGGAAGCGGGGCGCGGGCCCTCGGCGCCCATGTACTCGCCAGGCAGGGTGGCGAGCCTGCGACGATCAACGTCTTCATGTCGCACGTCCACTGGGACCACATCATGGGGTTCCCGTTCTTCGGCCCGGCCTACGTGCCGGGGACGAATATCCGCATCCACGGCTGCCATGCCGAGCTGGAACACGCGTTCCGGCTGCAGCAGGACCCGCCCTGCTTCCCGGTGACCTTTTCCCAGCTCGCGGCGAAGATCGAGTTCGTCACGCTGGAACCGGGCGTCGCACGGGAGGTTTCCGGCGTGCGCGTGCTGACCAAACTGCAGCGGCATTCGGGTGATTCGTACGGCTGGCGGTTCGAGGCGGGCGGCAAGTGCCTGGTGTACTCGACGGACTCCGAGCACCAGCTGGTCGAGGCCTCTGAGACGCTGTCGTTCGTCGATTTTTTCCGCGATGCCGACCTCGTGGTGTTCGACGCGATGTATTCGCTCGCCGACGCCATCTCGGTGAAGGCCGACTGGGGCCACTCGAGCAACATCGTCGGCGTCGAGCTCTGCCAGCGCGCCCGCGCGAAGCGCCTTGCCCTGTTCCACCATGAACCCGCCTACGGCGACGCGGCGATCGAGCGCGTGCTGCGCGAGACGCAGCGCCTGGAGGAACTGACGCGCGACGGGCCGGCGCTCGACGTGCTCGCCGCCTACGACGGGCTGGAGATCGACCTCTGAGCGCGCGCAGTGGCCCGCGCGCGGTGGGCGCAAGCGCCCTCGTCGCCTGCCTCGCCCTGCTCGTTGCCGCCCCGGCCCCGGTTGGATACCTGCGCGAGCAGGTGTTCGACCTGTGGCAGCGGCTCGCGCCGCGCGAGCGGCAGTCGGCGCCCGCGGTGATCGTCGAGATCGACGAGAAGTCCCTGGAAGCGCGTGGACAGTGGCCGTGGCCGCGCCCGCTCACCGCCGAGCTGCTGCGTGCGATCGCGGCGGCGAAGCCTGCCGCGATCGGCATCGACATGCTGTTCACGGAGCCGGATCGCTCGGCGCCCGATGCGGACGCCCAGCTTGCCGCCGCGCTCAAGTCCACGCCGACCGTGCTCGGCGTCGCCGGCCTCGACAACCGGGACAGGCGCTTCCCGTTCCCGCCACAGGCCGCCCCGTTCCGTGTCCCCGCCGGGGAGGCACTCGCGCTGCGCCGCTACGATGGCCACCTGCAGAGCCGCGCGGACATCCATCGCGCGGCTTCCGGGCGCGGCCTCATCAGCGCCGATTCCAGCGGCGGCGTGATCCGCAGGGCGCAGATCCTCGCGCGCGTCGGCAGCACGGTCGTGCCCGCGCTGTCGGTCGAGACGATCCGTGTCGCGGCCTCGGTGCCGCTCTACCGGGTCCAGGCATCGGGGCGCGACCGCCTCGCGCTGCGGGTCGGCGACCTGGAGGTGCCGCTGCAGTCAGACGGCACGATGTGGATCCGCTATGGGCGACACGATCCGCACCGGTTCCTATCCGCCGAAGCCGTGCTTTCCGGCAAGGCGGATCCCGCCGCGCTCGAGGGCAAGCTGGTGCTCGTCGGCGTCAGCGGCCTCGGATTGGTCGACCAGCAGGTGACGCCGCTGGGCGAGCGCATCCCGGGCGTGGAGATCCACGCACAGCTGCTGGAGCAGATGTTCGACGGACAGTTCCTGCTGCGGCCTGGCGGCGCCGCGGCGATCGAAGCCGCCGTGCTCGCGCTGCTCGGCATCCTGATGATCGTCCTGGTGCCGCGGCTCTCGCCCTGGCGTGCCGCCGCCGTCGGCGCCGCCACCGTCTGCGTGCCGGTGGCGGGGGCATTCGCGCTGTTCATCGCCGGAACCCTGGTCGACGGCGCCACTCCCGCCGTGGGTGCGGCGATCATCTTCGCCGCCACCCTGGCCGCGAGCTTCGCCGAGGCCGACCGGCAGCGGCGCCAGCTGCGCGAGGCGCAGGCACGCGTCGCCGGCGAACTGGACGCGGCGCGGCGCATCCAGATGGGCCTGCTGCCGGTGCCGACGAAGCTGTTCACCAACGAGCCATCGATCGCGATGGATGCGCTGCTGGAGCCGGCGCGCAGCGTCGGCGGGGATTTCTACGACTGCTTCAAGCTCGATGCGCACCGCGTGTTCTTCACCGTCGCCGATGTGTCGGGCAAGGGCATGCCGGCCGCGCTCTTCATGGCGCTGTCGAAGGCGATCCTGAAGGCCAACGCGTTGCGTGGCACGAGCGAGATCGGCGTGGCCGTCACGCGCGCCAATGCCGAGATCGCGCGCGAGAATCCCGAGTCCCTCTTCGTCACCGCGTTCACGGGCATCCTCGACCTGCGCACCGGCATGCTCGAGTACGCCAATGCCGGCCATGAACCGCCCTCGGGGAGGAAACCCGGCCAGACGATCGCGCGGTTCGACATCGCCGAGGGGCCGCCGCTCTGCGCGCTGGATGATTTCGACTATCCCACGTCCTACCGTCAGCTCACGGCGGGGGAATGGCTCTGCGTGGTCACCGACGGCATAACCGAAGCGATGAATGCGCGAGGCGAACTCTACGGCGGAGAGCGCCTCGCCGCGGTGCTCTCGGGCATCTCAGTGGAGGCCGATCCGTCCGCCGTATGCGCCGCGGTGCGCGATGACGTGCGCCGCTTCGTCGGCAAGGCGGAACCCTCGGACGACCTGACCCTGCTCTGCCTGCGCTGGAATGGCCCCGCCGCGCTAGGGCTTGGGCCCGCGGCGATAGATGATGTGATAGACGAGGCCGACTAGCACGCTGCCGCCGACCAGGTTGCCGAGAATCACCGGCACCAGGTTGCCGGCGAACCCGGTCCACGTGATCGCGCCCGCGGGCGCCGCAGCGGTGCCCGCGGCATCCAGCAGCATCGCCAGCGGGATGAAGTACATGTTGGCGATGCTGTGCTCGAATCCCGCGGCGACGAACGCCGTGATGGGAAATATGATCGCCACCGCCTTGTCGAACACGCTGCGGCCCGCCAGCGCCATCCAGACCGCCATGCAGACCAGCACGTTGCACAGCATGCCCTTGAAGAACGCGGGCCAGAACGGCAGCGCGCATTTCGCCACCGCGATCTTGATGTAGGCCTGCGCGACCAGGCCGCCGTTCATCTCCGGGTGGCGCGACAGGAACACCATCAGCGCGAGGCCCGCGGCGCCGACGAAATTGGCAGCGCAGACGATCACCCAGTTGCGCAGCACCTCGTAGGTCGTCAGCTTGCCGTCCGCCCAGGCCATCGCCAGCAGGTTGTTGCCGGTGAACAGCTCCGCGCCGGCCACCACCACCAGCAGCAGCCCGAGCGAGAACACCAGCCCGCCCAGCACGCGGCTTGCCGCGAAACCGAGCGTGGAGTCGGATGTCACCAGCACGAAGAACATCCCGCCGAGCCCGATGAAGGCCCCTGCCAGCACGCCGAGCATCGCCATCGGCAGGAACGGCAACCGTGCCTTGACGACGCCGATGTTCTCGACCTTCTCCGCGATCTCCTTGGGGGAGAAGGCGTCCGAACCATAGAGTTCCGCCATGAGTGGAACTATCGTACGTCGATCTCGACCCGGCGGTTTTGACCTTCCGCAATGTTGTCCGCCGTCGGCACCAGCAGCTCGCGCTCGCCGCGGCCGGCCACCTGGATGCGGTCGGCGGGAATGCCGACGCCGACGAGGAACCCCTTGACCCGCTCCGCCCGCTGCAGCGACAGCTTGTCGTTGGCCTCGGCCGGACCGACGGTGTCCGTATGCCCGATGACCACCACGTCTGGCACCGGGCGCGAACGCAGCTCTCGCAGCACGTCATCCAGCCTGGCGCGCGACGCATCGGTAAGCTCGTCGCGGCCACTGACGAAGTTCAGCGTGAAGCTCACGGGCCGCTGCGGCAGCGCGGCGAGCGCACTGCCGAAGTCCCGCCTTACGTCCTCCGCCGCCTGCGGTGAGGCTTCCGCCTTTCCGTCGCCGCGGATGCGGGCGCCCGCGTAGGCACGGTCGACCACCGTGCGCTCGCCGGATCGCTCGACGACCACCGAGCCGACGCGCCCGCCGGCGCCGGGCAGCACCACGACGAGTTCCTCCGCGGGTTTCACGGCGGCCACCGGTTCCTCACGCTGGGCCCATGTCGCGATCATGCCCGCCGCAGCCGCGATGAAGACGAAGTACATACGCCTACTCTCCCTGCGGCGTCACGCGCACGACGAACTCGGTGCCCCGCACTCCCATGATCGATGCCGGCGTGCGCACGCGCATCGCCTCGGGAGACTGCTTGACGATCTTCCCGGAGACCACGGCGAGCGTGCCTTTGCGCAGGGATGTGTCGAACTGGCCCGCATGGGTGGTCGAGTCGAACGCGTAGCGATCGATCGCCAGGCTGGAATTCGGCCCGACCGACAGCAGGCTGTTGTCCGTGAAGGTGACGCCGGCCGCTCCGTCGACCCCCGTGACGATGGCGTCGCCCTGCCGGACCGCCGTGCCCGGCGCCGCGGCGAGCCGCTGGCCGCCGCGCTCGAGGTGCACCGTGCCCTTCGAGGTCTTCACCTGCCCGACGTCGTTCGCCGACGCACCGAACGCCAGCGCCAATCCCGCAAGACCCGCCGCCAACCTCATGTGCCGCTCCCCGTCCGGTCCAACCGCCTGTACTCTACGCGCATGAACTTCCGCGCCTGCCTGTTCCCCGCGCGTCTCGCCTCGCTGCGCGCGGTCCACGCCTTCACGGAAACATTCTGCACCGAAAATGCCATTCCGCGCCCGCCGGGGTTGCGGCTGAACCTCGTTCTCGAGGAATTGTTCACCAATACCGTCCACCACGGGCACGGCGGCGACAGCGATGCGCCGGTCTGGATCGGCCTGCAGGCTGGGGACGGCACCGTGCGGGTGACGTTCGAGGACACCGCGCCGCCGTTCAACCCATACGCTCGGCTGCCCGAGGAATCTCCCGACAACACGGTCGAGATGCGCAAGATCGGCGGCCTCGGCGTGCTGCTCACGCGCGAACTGGCGGCGACGCGGGACTACGCCTACCTCTACGGCCGCAACTGCATCCGCCTGCGGCTGGACTGCTGAACTGTGGCCTGGTACCCGGGGCCGGAGTCGAACCGGCACGGCTATCGCCGGGGGATTTTAAGTCCTGTGGCCTAGCGCAGTCCAAGCGGACTCCATAGGACGCCGCAGCGCACAAATGGCCCCGGATGGCCTCTCGGCGGGGCTGGCGTGGGGCAGGGATTGGGGGCAGAATGACGGCACGCGGGACGACCAGCGCAAGGGGCGCGCATCGGCCTTCCAAGCCGCAGAACGCGGAGTTCGACTCTCCCGGCCCGCTCCACTACCTCACCGCCCACCGCCTCGCCGTGTCGAGGTCTACAGCAGCGCCGCCTCGGCCTCGCGCCGGATCACCAGCCCCGGAAGAACACGCCCGCCGCCACGGACCCATCGCCGCAGCTCGCTGCGAGCCGCCTCCCATGCTTCCTCGTTCACCCTGCGGCGCAGGGTCGATGCCCGCAGCGCCGCAGCGCCGCAGTTGTAGGCGAAGTCCGCAGTCGCGCACAGCCGCTCCCCGGCGAGCAGCGGGCACGCCGCCAGGGTCTCGCGGACGAAGCGCTGGGCATCGATCTCCAGCCGCCGGTCGGCGTACTCCTGCGTCCACGGCCGGCCGGGGAACACGTCGAAGCCGGTCGAGCCCCAGCCGCACGTTAGGACTCCACTAGGACAATAGTACGGCATCAATCTGCAGCCCTCGAAGCGCCGGATCAGCGCGTAGAGCGTGGCGAGGTCGTTCACTTCCCGCGCTTGGCGAGCGTGCGGTCGGCGATGTAGAAACCCAATATCCCGGCAATCAGCTCGCGATCCCAATCCCCCGTCACGAACCCGGCCTTGGCGAGCGCGAACACCCACAGGAGCAGCGCGATCGACGCCATCGCCGGCCGGATGCAGCCGTTCCACGCATCCACCCACTTCACGCCGATGGGCGCGAAGGCGCGCTTTTGGGCTTCCACGAACGCCTGCGCGTCGAACTGGCTGATCGCGGCGTCCGCCACCACCTTGACCTCGGCCACCTTCAGGTCGGACTGCAAGCGCACGCGGGCCATGTCGCGCTCGTGGCGAGCGGCTTCCATGTCGCCCTCGGCCCTCATGCGCTCCAGCTCGTAGGCGTGGTCCTGCTTCTTGTTCAGCCAGGCGGCGATCTCGCCCCAGATCATGCGGAACGCCGAGCCACCGAGGAACGAGAACAGTGCTGAGAGAATCATGGTCAATCTCCTATTTGTGCGGCGGCGTCCACCCGTGCTGCACCAGTACGAAGTAGATCAGCACCCCGAACGCCAGCGCCGCCAGCCCCTTGATCGACCACTTCCCGAACTCGCGGAACTTGTCGTTGATCCACTCGTTGATCGCCTCGCGGAACACTTCCCGCATGGAGGTTTCCAATGGAGCCTGCTCGGCTAGTACCTGTCTCACGGCGTCCCTCACTAGTGCTCGTTGGTTTTCACGGTGCTGCAATTCGTCTGAGTCGATCATCATGGCCCCCGGTACTATTCCCTTTCTTCCGCGAGCCGCCGTGTTGTAGGCTTGTCCCCGTACCGTCAGGTATGGGGGGCTTGCCGCCTGTTCGGGGACGGGGTGGCTCAGACCCCGGCGCCCTCCTTTGCTACGGTTGCGTGAACCAGATTTGCAGTACGACGAAATGCGACCCGCTAGCGCATCCCGCATGCACATCGAAATACTCGCCGCCGGTCACCACCACGGCGGCGTCCTTCTCGTAGCTCATGCCGATCACTTGCGGCAGTGCGGCCATTGCTTAACTCCTCACAGGTCGGCGTCCACGTCGAACCTGCTTGTCGGCGTGGCGTCGGAGACAAGGTAGGTGCAGCCGCCGGGAATGGTCAATCCGCCGTGCAGCCACTCCACGCGCACCCAGAACGAGTCCCGGGCGGCGTGCCCGTCGAGCTCGATTTTCGTGGGCAGAATCGGCGCGCCGTCGGTACGTAGGACGTGGTAGTCGCTCATCGACCCAGATAGTCCCAGCGTGTAGTTGTCGTGGCGTTTGGGCGTGAAACTCACCCGCCCGGAGCCGGCGTAGGCGTTGTAAGTCATGAGTGGCGCGATGATCGAGGGACGCAGCACGCGGTTCAGGCGCTCGAAGTACGTGCGGCAGGCGATTTCCTCGGCGTCGTTGTCCTGCATCGACGCGAGGTCCAGAAGCCCGCTGCTCAGGCGCGCCGCGCCGAACTCAACCAGGGCGCCCGTCCACGAGAGGTAGAGCGCCAGCTGCGTCACGTCGGGCGGTACCGCGACGGTAACCGCGCAGCGTTGCGCCGCGCCAAGCATGAACGTCGCCTCGCCAAGCGTCGCCTGCCCGGCCCATCCCCCGAGTTGCGGGGACGTCTGGTCGTTGCCCTTGCCGCCGATCAACTTGACGCTGAGCGCGCCGTCGCCCCGCGCGGCGATCCCGAAGGTCACGTACCCGCCGCCATACTTGCGGGATTCGTTGCTCGGCAGGCACTGGTACAAGCCGACCGGTCCGCCTGCGAACCGCTCGATCCGAATTGCGCGCTCGGAGCCGCAAAAGCCAGCCTGCTGGCTGACCCGATTCGCGCCGGCGCCGTGCGAGAGAAACCAGCGGTCCAGCGTGAAGCCCGACACCACGTTGTCGAGCGCGACGCCGCGCTGGGCGACGGTGAAGTCGGCGTTGCGCATCAGTCGTAATACTCGTCGACGATGATGATGCCAGCGGCGCCGTTACCGCCCGCCACGCCACCCGCCGCCCCGCCATTGCCCCCCGTCCCCACGGTATAGGTGTAGGTCGCAGACGGCCCGACGATCAGCTTGCGGCAGTAACCGCCGGCGCCGCCGCCCGCGCCCACGGCCGTGGAGGATGCGGCGCCCGCCCCCGCGCCGCCGGCACCAGTGTTCGCTGCCGCCGATCCGCCGGTGGTGTTGATCGTCGGGGCTCCACCACCGCCGAAGAAGCCATTGCCACCGGCGCCGCCGCCCGTCGCTGCGGCGCCGTTGGCGGCGGCGGAGTGACCCACCCCGCCGCTAAGATTGATGTCACCGCCAGAGCTCGTGCCGCCCGCACCGCCGCCGTTGCCACC
>SXGR01610060.1_pt1 | contig 14844 bp, 14 predicted proteins | sample 3174711 | NCBI WGS metagenome assembly SXGR01 (sample SAMN11356860, study PRJNA531348) | freshwater metagenome | isolation source: freshwater sample F1-60 | place: China: Fuxian Lake, Yuxi | collected 2017-12-25
CGCTTGTCGATGATCGCCAAATCGGCCTCCAGCCGCTTCGCCAGCGCACGCGCACGCACCACGCCGCCCACGTCGGGCGACACTACCACCAGCCCGTCGTAATCCTTGCGCCACACGTCCGACAACAGCACTGGGCCGGAATAAATATTGTCCACCGGAATATCGAAAAAGCCCTGGATTTGCTCGCTGTGTAAATCCATGGTCAGCACACGATCCACGCCGACAGTTGTAAGCATGTTGGCCACCACCTTGGCGGTGATCGGCACACGCGCAGAACTCGGCCGGCGATCCTGCCGCGCATAGCCCATGTAGGGAATCGCAGCGGTAATGCGGCCTGCGGACGCACGTTTCAGCCCATCTACTATCACCAGCAGTTCCATCAGATTGTCGTTGGTGGGCTGGCATATCGATTGCAGTACGAACACATCACGGCCGCGCACGTTTTCGAGAATCTCTACCATCACTTCGCCGTCGGAAAAACGCCCGACCTTGGCGCGCCCCAACGTCACGTGCAAGTGGCTCGCGACGTCCTCCGCCAGCCGCGGTATCGCATTGCCGGTAAACACCATCAGACGATCAAGCATTACAGCGCCCCGATGTATGGAATGTGAGGAGAGGAAGGTGACAGGCTAACTGCGCTACCCACTGGCGACTACAAGCTACCTTTACGCTACCAGCCGCCAGCGCTGGAAATTCTGGCTGGGGAGGTAGGGATCGAACCTACGAATGCCGGAATCAAAATCCGGTGCCTTACCACTTGGCGACTCCCCAATTACTTCAATTAAAACAAATACTTACGTTACATTACAACCTACAGTTCTGCATCATGCAACGGGTGGCGATCCAGTCCTTGCGCGACAAAACCCCGCATCCCGCCCGGCAATTGCGCCAGCACCGCCAGCGCCGCCTGTTCACTCTCAAACGGCGCAAACACACAGGCACCTGAACCCGTCATCAGCGCCGGTCCGCACTTTTCAGGGTGGACCGCCCCTGCATCAGATAGCCACGCTAAATGCCGCCCGACCTCCGGATACAACTGAACCACCAGGGACTGAAGATCGTTTTGGAATTCGCGCAATGCGTAAAATTCGTTCATTAACGAACCATCATCATGCGCTGCCCTCGCAACGAACCCACGCCCAGAAAAGCCTTGAATTGTAACCTTTTTAGAGTCTCTTTTCAAATCAGGATGGGCGAAAACTGTCGCCGTGGGCACCATCACCGGCGGGCATAAAACCACATACCACGCCGGCGGCAGAGTAAGCGCTAACAGTTGTTCGCCGATGCCCTCGGCCAAGGCATTCTGGCCGAACACAAAAACCGGCACATCTGCTCCCAATTTAATAGATAAATCAATGAGTTGCTGTCTTGGGATCGCGGTTTTCCACAGCGAATTCAGCGCCAACAGCGTGGTCGCCGCATCAGAGCTGCCACCACCCAACCCGCCGCCCATGGGGAGACGCTTTTCCAGATCAATATCCGCACCCAACGGTGTTCCTGTCGTCTGTTGCAACAGACGTGCGGCACGCACGCACAGATCACTATCGGCTGGCACCCCCGGCACATCGTTCACACGGGCTATCAGGCCATCCGTGCGCACACGAAATCGCAGCGAGTCACCATAATCGATGAATCGAAAAATCGTTTGCAGCAGGTGATACCCGTCGGCACGGCGGCCCGTCACACGCAGCATCAAATTGAGTTTGGCCGGGGCGGGGAAAGGCGCGGAGAAGGGCGCGGAAAAATCGCTCATGCCTGCCTGATTCTGAACTCTGACGACGCGATGAAAACGTGATGGTGCAAAACTAAACTAAGGCGTCTCTTTCCGCCAGGTATCAATCACAAACCGCATCGTCTGCACCGATCCTGCGACTTCCATGCGCCTTGGCAGGCCGTCGTTCTCCGTCGCGGCGTAATAGTCGTAGCTGATCTTCCAGCCATCCTGCGAAATCACGCGGTACTGGCCATTGGCGTCGCGCCCGGTGGTTTCAAACGGCGTGTTGGGCATGGGCACGCCACGTATCCAGTGCTGCAGCCGTGCCATCGGAAATTCCCAGCCCAGCCCCTGTTTGGTCAGCGCTTCCACGCGCGCGGCCGAATATTGTTTTTTGTCGGCGCCGGTCAGCACCGCGCCATTCGCATCCTCACGCAGATGAGCAAGGGCCTGCCCGGTGGGGGTCATGAGCCAGATTTCATCCGCATCCTTGGTGTGCAACCAGCGCACATTGGCGCTGATCGCGTTGCCCTCAAAGTGCACCAGTACGCGGCCCAGCACGTCAAAGGGCGCTGCGCGCCCGGCTTTCTCTGGCACCGGCTGCACACTCGCGCAACCGCCAAGCGTCAGCAGCATCGCCACCAAAGCAGCGAAAACCCCCCTTTTAAAAACAATCATTTAGACGTTGACTTGGCGGCAGGCAACAACGCCGGCGCAAAACGCTTGACGGTGTTTTGCAGGGTATCGTTGGCGGGGGTTTCCTGCAGTAACTTTGCCCAGATCTTTTGTGCTTCGTCGCGCTTGCCTTCGACCCACAGCGCCTCGCCCAGATGCGCGCCCACTTCTGCCTCGGGCCGCAGTTGAAATGCGCGCCGCAGTTGCACCACAGCCTCGCTTGTCATGCCCATGCGAAACAGCACCCAGCCCAGACTGTCGATGATGTAGCCGTCCTCCGGCGCCAGTTCAAGCGCCTTCTCAATCAGCTTTTTCGCTTCGGGCAAGCGCTGATTCCGGTCGGCAAACGTGTAGCCGAGCGCATTGTAGGCATGCGCGTGATCCGGCTGCAGTTCGATGACCTTGCGCAGATTGCGTTCCAGCACGTCGATCTTGTCGAGCTTTTCCGCGATCATCGCCTGATCGTAGAGCAGGTCCACTGAATCGGGCGAACCTGTGAGCATTTTGCCGAGCAGATCATAGGCTTCGCCATAGGCCTGCGCTTCGCGCAGCAGGTCGGCCTCGGCACGGGCCAGTTGCATGCGCTGCGCGGCGTCGCGCGGCTCAATGGACTGCAAGTGCTTGCGCGCTTCGGCCAGCTTGCCCTGTTTTTGCAGCACTGCCGCGTAGCGCGCCTGCGCGCTCATAAAGCGCTCGCCGCTGGTCACGCCAGCGTACCACTTTAGTGCTTCATCGTAATTCTTGCGTTCTTCGTGAATCTGGCCGAGAAACAGCCAAATCGCGTCCGGCGTTTTGTGCCCCGCCGCAAGCGCGCCGTGAAAATGCTTTTCCGCCGCGTCGTAATCCTGCGTCTGCATCGCCAGCAGCGCCACTGCCATTGCAATTTCCGGATTTTTTGGCGCGGCCTCGACCAGAATCTCGAACTGCCTGCGCGCCTCGGCGGGACGCTTTTCACTCGACAGCAGCCGCGCGTAAGCCAGCCGCATATCGTTTGATTTTGGATGCTGGTCGAGAAACCGTTCAAGAAACTTCAGCGCTTCCGCGATCGAGCGGCGCGACAGGGCCTGCGCGTGAAACAGTGCGCCCAATTCCAGATCGGGCTTGATGTCGAGCGCTGCACGCGACTCCGTCAGCGCGCCATCCACATCGTCGGCCGCCCACGCTGCTTGCGCCACCGTCAGGCGAACCTCGGCGATGCCGTTGTACGGTCGTGCCAGTGTTTTGAGCAGCGCGAGTACCGCCTTCTTGTCCTTGTTGCGCGACAGCAGTTGCGCCACCTGCGGAAAATTGCGCGAGGCATTGGCCTTGTCCGCCGCCAGCCATTGCTCAAGCGGCGCGCGTGCCTCGGCCAGATTGTCCTGACCGACCAGCAGCGAAGCCACCACCTGCCGCGCCTGCGCCGACTGGGGTTCGGCTTTCAGCCACAAACTCGCGGCTTCCAGCGCCTCTTTGTTCATGCGCGCGTTTAGCGCGATTTCGGTCGCGCGCCGCGCAAGCCGCGGATCGCCGGTTTCACGCGCCACTTCCAGCATCGCCAGTGCTGCAGACTGCGGCAGACCGCGCTGCAGCGCGATTTCCGCCATCATGATTTTATAGAGCAGTTCCGGCGACAGCTCCACCGACGGCAGCGCCGGCCCGGACTTGGGCTGCGGCACGGGTTTAGACTGCGCCGGCCCCTGCGCATGGGCAGCACCGGCGGCGGCCGCAATCAACAACGCTGCGACGCGTGCCATCTTGTAGAGGTTAGTCACGGGAGAGTTTCGCAATTGAGATGAGATATCCAGACCATCATCAAACAATAAGCAAATGATTATTCTGGCGAATTCGATGGGTTATAGATAATCAATGCTTCATTAAGTTTCGCAGTTTAGGTATATTTCGCACTCTCTACAAGCGCCTGTTTCACACTCACTTTGCGATATTGATGCCCGTTTCCGCAGAATCACCTGCCACCATCAGCGCCAGCGGCCTTTCGCGCAGCTTCGGTAGCCACACCGCAGTGGATAATGTCGATCTGGCGTTAAAGCGTGGCGAAGTGCTCGGGTTTCTGGGTCCCAATGGGGCCGGCAAAACCACCACTATGCATATGTTGACCGGCAACCTCGCGCCCAGCGCGGGTGCGGTGAGCATCTGCGGCGTGGATATGCTCGAATCTCCGGTGGCAGCCAAGGCGCACATCGGCTATTTGCCGGAAACGCCGCCGTTGTACCGTGACATGACGGTCAGCGAATTTCTCGATCTTGCTGCGCGGCTGCATCGCGTGCCCAAGGCACGCCAGCGCGCCGCCGTCGATACGGCCATCACGCGCTGCGGCCTCGCTGAAGTGCGCCGTAAGCTGATTGGTTCGCTGTCCAAGGGCTATCAGCAGCGCGTGGGCATCGCACAGGCTATCGTGCACGAACCGGATGTGATTATTCTTGACGAACCCACCGTCGGCCTGGATCCCAATCAGATTCGGGAAATCCGCGCGCTGATCCGTGAACTGGGCAATGCCCACAGCGTGATTTTGTCAACCCACATCCTGCCAGAAGTGGAAGCCATCTGCGACCGCGTGCAGATCATGCACCACGGCAAAATGGTTTATGCCGACACCATCGCCGGCCTTAAGCAATTGCACAGCGGCCGCACGCTGCTGGTGGGGCTGAACCACCCACCCGTTATCGATGATCTGCGTGCAGCCCTGGTGCAGGTGCCCGGCGTTGTTGAAACTGATATTGCAGGTGACAAGCTGTTTCGCGTGCGCACCGCCACCGATATCGATCCGACCGAAGGCATCGTCGCGCTGGCGGCGTCTCGCCAGTGGGGTTTGCGGCAAATCGGCCCGGCGCAAACCAGCCTTGAGGATGTGTTTGTGAATCTGACACGCGGCGAGGAGTCATCGTGATTTTCACCATCGCCGGCAAGGATTTAAGAACGCTGTTCACCTCGCCAGTGGCTTGGGTGGTGCTGACCTTCGTGCAACTCATCATCGGCTACTTTTTCCTGAAACGCTTCGACGATTTTCTGGAAATTCAGCCTCAGTTGCTGAAACTGCCGAGTCCGCCGGGCTTTACCGAGCTGGTCGCGGCGCCCACGTTTTCCACCACAGCCGCGATCATGCTGTTCGCGGTCCCGCTGCTGGCGATGCGCCTGATCGCCGAGGAGCGCCGTAATCAGACCATGACGCTGCTCACGTCCGCACCCGTGTCGACACTCGACATCGTTCTCGGCAAGTTTTGTGCGATCATGGCTATCTTATTGATTATATTGACATTAATTTCCCTGATGCCTTTGTCGTTAGCGGTGGCCACGCGCCTCGACTACCGGCTGATCGCGAGCCTGCTGATCGGCGGTATTCTGGTCGCGGCAGCGTTTTCGGCGGTGAGTCTGTATGTGTCGAGCCTCACCGCGCAGCCGCTGGTGGCGGCGTTGGGCGCTTTCGGCGCGCTGCTGGCGATGGTGCTATTGGGCGAACACGTGGCCGACAACTTGCAGGCGCGCGGCCTCGGCGTGCTGGCCGCTTTTGCACAGGTGTTTTCACCGGTCAAAAATTACGAGCCGTTGGGCCGTGGCATTATCGACAGCTATGCCATTGTGTGCCTGACGTTGCTGACCGCGCTGTTTCTTGCGCTCACCGTGCGCCAGCTTGAAGCGCGGCGCCTGCGCGGTTGATGCGGCTGAACGCACACCAACCCATGAAAATCACCCGCAGTGTCCGTAATCAGTTGTTCGCGCAAGGCAGTATTGCGGTGCTGCTGCTGGCGCTGGTGGCGCTGCTGTCGTGGGTGGCGCGCGAATATCGCGTAGAGACCGACATCACCGCCAATGCACGCAACACGCTGACGCAGGCCACGCAGGATGCGCTCAAGGTGTTCACCGGGCCGGTCAACATTACCGCTTACGCCGTGGCCAAGGACGGCGGTGGCAACGACATCCATAAGTTGATTCGCGAAAAAATGCGGCCCTGGCAGCGCGTCAAACCCGACATCGCGCTGACCCTGGTTGATCCGCGCGACGACCCCAAGCGCGCCAACGCGGCGGGCCTGCGTTCGCCCAATGAACTGGTGATCGAACATCAGGGCCGCAGCGAACATCTGCCGCTGCCCGAGTTGAACGAGCAAAATCTGGTCAACGCGCTGACGCGTCTCGCGCGCACAGGCAACGCAGTGGTGTATTGGCTCGATGGGCACGGCGAACGCAAGCTTGACGGCACCGCCAATCACGATTTCGGCGAGTTCGGCCGCCAGTTGCAGATGCGTGGTTACAAGACCGCCAGTCTCAATCTGTCGATTGCCCAGGAAGTGCCGCGCCAGACCACACTGCTGATGATCGCCAGCCCGCAAGCCGATTTGCAGGAAAACGAAGTTGCCAAAATCCGTCAGTATGTCGAGGCGGGCGGCAACCTGTTGTGGCTGATCGATCCTGAACCCTTGCGCGGGCTGGAACCCATCGCGGAGTTCCTGGGATTGGTGCTGACACCCGGCACGGTGGTGGATCCGTCGATCAAGCCGCGCAGCGGGCCGCCGACGCTGGCAGTGGCTTCCAACTACGCACGTCATCCGATCACCGGACAGTTTCGCTTGAACACCTTGTTTCCTGGCAGCCGCCAGATCGGCTCTGCTGAATCACGCGAGCGCGAAGGCTGGCGCGCAACACCGCTGATCGAAGTGGCCCAGCAAGGGTGGGTGGAAACCGGCAGCCTCGACGGCAAGCCCACGTTCGACAAGAAGACGGATTTTCAGGGGCCGATCAACATTGCCACCGCGTTTGAACGTATGGCCGGTGATAAACAGCAACGCGTGGTGGTGGCGGGCAATGGCAGCTTTCTCGCCAACGCGTTTTTGGGCAACGGTGGCAATCTGCAATTGGGCGTGTCGATGATGAGCTGGCTCACGGGTGACGACAAACTCATCAGCGTACCGGCCCGCCCGGCGGCTGACGTGCAAATGAAACTCGACCAGATCACACTTTACCTGATTGCCTTCACTTTTCTCCTGGTGCTGCCGCTGGCATTTGCCGTCACAGGCGTGGTGGTGTGGTGGCGGCGGCGCAAAGCGTATTGATCTGAGCGTGCGCACTCATGCGTAAGAACTGGATTACGCTCGGCGCATTGTTCGCCTGCGTGGCGGCGCTGGGCCTGTTCGTGTGGCTCGTGCCACCCCAATCGCACAGCAACACCGCCGCCGTTGCCACGCTGAAGCCAGCGGATGCGCGCGCCCTGCGCGTGCAGTTCCGGGGCAAGGTAGTCGCCGTGCTGGAAAAGCGCGGCACGGACTGGTTTATCGTCGAACCCATCAAAGCGCCCGCCGACAACTTTCAAGTGCTGCGCGTGCTGGCGGTGCTGGATGCCCGCAGCACCGCGCAATACCCCACTGCCGACGCCGCGAAATTCGATCTTGATCCGCCGCAAACCGAACTCGTCATCGACGGCCAGCGCTTTGGCTTTGGTGCCATCAACACCGTTACGCGTGAACAATATCTGCTGGCGCAAAACCAGATACATGCCGTGGAAACGCGCCTCGCCGCCGCAATACCGACCGATGCCAACGCGCTGATACGCCGCAGCGTCTTCGCGGCGGGCGAGATACCCGCGCGGTTTGAATTTGGCGCGTACACCATAAGCCACGACGGCAACAAATGGATCACCACACCGCAGAAGGACAAAGCAGGGCACAGCGAAGGAGTCGTTTCGCAAGACGATTTCAACCGCTGGGCTGCGCAGTGGCGCGAAGGCAGCGCGCTGCGCGCCGCTATTTTTGATGCCAACGACAAAACCGGCGGCAAACCCGAGGCGCGCGAAGTTCTCGTCACGCTGAAAAACGGCGCGAAAGTCGCTCTCGGCATCGTGCAGGAGCAGCCCGAACTGGTGGTGCGGCGGGCCGATCTTGGATTGCAGTTCACGTTTACCGGCGACATCGGGCGGCAGATGATGGAGCCGCCCCCAGCGCGCAAATAGAGAATTGATGTAAGTCTCTGTTTTAATTGAATATTTTATGCCAGAACTCCCCGAGGTCGAAACCACCCGTCGCGGCCTGCTCAGGGCCATGGAAGGCGTGCGCGTCAACCGCGCCATCGTGCGCGAACGGCGCATGCGCCAGCCGATTCCGCGTGCACTGCCCGGCTGCGTTGAAGGCGAAACCATCCGCGCGCTGACACGGCGCGCAAAGTATTTGCTGGTCGCGTTCGACGCGGGCACGCTGATTGTTCATCTGGGCATGTCGGGCCGCTTGTGGCTGATCGACACCGATACGCCACCGCAAAAGCACGATCACTTCGATCTCGTGCTCGCCAACGGCAAGACCGTGCGCCTGCGCGATCCGCGCCGCTTTGGGTTAGTGCTGTGGCATGCGCGGGAGAAAGGGGACGTGGCACAACACAAGCTCTTCGCCGCGCTCGGCCCGGAACCGCTGTCTGACGCCTTCAACGGCGCGGCCCTGCACGCCGCCACGCGCAAGCGTGGCGCGGCGATCAAGCTCGTCATCATGGACAGTCACGTCGTTGTAGGCGTGGGTAATATTTACGCCAGCGAAGCGTTGTTCCGCGCCGGAATCAGCCCGCGCATCGCCGCGCGGCGGCTGACGCGCGCGCGCTGCGATGTACTGGCCAGCGTGATCCGCGAGACATTGAGCGAAGCCATCACGGCCGGCGGCAGCAGCATCCGCGACTACGTCGGGGGCGACGGCATGGCCGGCAATTTTCAGATTAACTTCGCGGTGTACGACCGCGACGGTCAGCCCTGTCACCGGTGCGGCACGTTGATCAAGCGGCTTACCCAGGGCCAACGCTCGACGTTTTACTGTCCCGCGTGCCAGCGGTAAGCCGTGAGGCAGGCGTGGCACAATGGCCCCATCAATGGCTTTCTGGAGAAACCTCATGAGCTTCGCCAACAAGACCGTCATCGTCACCGGCGCCGCCGGTAATCTGGGCAAGGCAGTCGCGCGCGCGTTTGCCGATCAGGGTGCGAATCTGGTGCTGGTGGATTTGAAGCGCGAGAGTCTCGCTGCCGCGTTCGGTGCGGAAAACGACCGCGCCCTGTTTGCAGCATCGAATCTGCTGGAGCAAAGCGGTGCGTCGAGTGTGGTGCAAGCCGCGCTCGCCCGCTTCAAGCGCATCGATGTGCTGTGCAACATCGCCGGCGGTTTTCGCATGGGCGAAGCCGTGCACGAAACCTCGGACGACAACTGGAATTTTCTGTTCGACATCAACACGCGCACCCTGCTGCACGTGGTGCGCGCGGTGGTGCCTCAGATGGTGACGGCGGGTGGCGGCAAGATCGTCAACGTCGGCGCCTTTGCCGCGCAAAAAGGCGTGGCGCACATGGGCGCCTACACCGCCGCCAAGGGCACCGTAATCCGCATGACCGAAGCCATGGCCGCTGAACTGCGCGAGAAAAATATCAACGTCAATTGCGTGTTACCCACCATCATCGACACGCCGGACAACCGCGCGGCCATGCCCAAGGCTGATCCGGCAAAATGGGTCGCGCCCGTTGATCTGGCGAACGTGATTCTGTTTCTGGCGTCGGATGCTGCGCGCGCGGTGCATGGCGCGGCGGTGCCGGTGAGCGGGCTAAGTTAGCTGAATCTAAAGGTGTGCTACGGGTGTGACACCCCACGTCGCCCGGCCAGAAACGCGATCACCGCCAAACATTGCACCACCGCAGCGGTAGCGAAAACGGCGGGCGCGCTACCTGCTGCAATGCCCGTTGAAGACGCAACCGTGAACTCGCGGATCACGCCAAAGAATGCCGGCGCAATAGCGTAGCCGCCTTGCGCAATCGCCACGACTAACGCTGCTGCGCGCTGCACATCCTGCGCGGCAAACTCAACCTGCGCGATCAACGGCGGCAACGACGTGGCATTGCCGAAGCCAAGACCAAACAGCATGACGCCAGCCAGTAGCAGCGGCACGTGAGTCCCTGCTGCAAGCATGAGCGCAATGGAACCCGCAATCTGCATCGCGTAACCCGCGCAAGCTACCAGACGCCGGTCGGCGCCCGCAGGCATCAGCCAGCCCAGCATTGTCCGCCCCCAATCGCCATCAACGTCACCAGTCCCATCGCCCAGCCCGCGTCCCGCGCGCCCAGTGCCGGAACTAACAGCGAATACAGATGCGCAATCAGCCCGATTTGCGCGAACAAGCCGAACATCATGCCCAGACACAGCGTCACAAAGCGCCGGTCCCGCCACAACCGCGCACCGGGCAACGGCGGCGCTAAGGCCACGGCTTCCGGAGGCACGTGCAGCGGGCCGCCATCCGGCCCCACGCCCATCATCGCCGGTGTGCGTGAAAAAACCTGTTCGGCCAGCACCCACAACGTCACCAGCATGACGCCCGCGATCAGCGAAGTTGCCAGCGGAAACCCCAAACCGTGAATCGCCGCGACCCACAGCGGCGAAAAAATAATGCCGCCCACGCTGCCGCCGTTGTAGGCCATGCCCAGCGCCATTGGCCGGCCACGGTCGAACCACGGCGACACCACCGAATTGAGCGCGGCGGCGCTCATGGTTCCCCAGCCGGTGCCGCTTAGGGTGGCGGCAATGAAAAGTTGCCACGGTTCGCCCGCTGCTCCCCACGTCACCATGCCGGCGGCCATCGCGCAAGCGCCTGCTTTCGACACGCGCGGTATGCCGTAGCGCCGGTGCAGCGCGGGCAAATTGCCGCCGGTGATCGCGCCGGCGGCAAAGTGCACGCTGATCGCCGCGGATATCAGGGCGAGCGTCCAGCCTCGTGTCTCATGAATCACGGCGAGGAAAACCGGCGGCCCGTAAAACCCCAGTCCCCATCCGAACACTGCCATCACGAACGCCGCGTGCACGACCCGCCAGCCGTAGAAACCGCGTGGTGCGCTCGCGTTGTTTTTCAAGTACTGCTCCCGTGTTATCAAGAACCGCAGTTTACGCAGCTGCGAACGCCAACGTTTCGGCGCGGGCCGAAGCATCGGCAGGGCAACAGGGGTATGCTTGGTCACCCCAATTTCGTGAAGCGCGCATGGCTACTCAAGCAAGATTCGCGGAAATCGCGGCGCTTGCCGGTGATCCGGCGCGTGCTGCCATGCTGCATGCACTGATGGACGGGCGCGCGCTGACGGCGACGGAATTGGCACGTGCCGCCGGCGTGACTGCACAAACCGCAAGTGAGCACCTCGCGAAATTAACGTCCGCCGGGTTGCTGCGCGCGGAAAAACAGGGCCGGCATCGCTACCACCGTCTGGCTTCAAGCGGTGTGGCGCAAATGATCGAGAGCATCATGCGCGTGGCGTCGCATCTTGAAACACTGCGGCCCATGCTGGAGACAGGCCCGCGCGATGCCGCATTGCGCGCTGCGCGAACTTGCTACGATCATCTGGCGGGCCGCCTGGGTGTGGCGTTGATGGATGCACTCATCACGCGCGAGTGCGTGGAACTGACGCACGACGCGGGGCTGCTGACGGACAAGGGTGTGGCGCTGTTTGAGGCCATGGGCATGGATGTCGCGGTGATAACCGCCAACCGCAGCCGCGCAGCCCGCGCGCCTCGCGTGTTATGCCGCCCCTGTCTGGACTGGAGCGAGCGCCGCCCGCATCTGGCGGGCGCGCTGGGCGCATCGCTTTGCGCGCACAGCTTCGATCAAGGCTGGATACGCCGGCTGCAAGCCACGCGGGCCTTCGCGGTTACGCCCGCCGGCTGGCGCGTATTCGGCGATGCCTTGGGTATCCAGCCGAAGCTGTAAGCGTTGCACCAGAGATCGTTGTAAAAAAGTGTTTTAAAACAAATACTTACGGAAATTTTACTTTTTCCTGCCCGCCGCCCAGCAGCAGCAAGCCCGAGACCGCCGCCAGCCCGCCCACGGCCGTATACGCTATGCCGTAGTCGCCGAGCACAGTAACCGTCACCGAAAACGCTGGCGGAATCAACATCACACCGGCGAACATGATCGCAGTGCCAAGACCGGTCGCTTCCGTACGCCGCGCGCCGCCCAGTCGCGCCCATTCCGCGTAAGCCAGCCCGGTAAAACCGCTGGCGGTGGCGCCCGCGACCGCACAAATCGCGATCACCAGCAGCGGTGGCCAGTCCGTGCCGAACTGCCCGGTCATCACCGCAGCGACACAACTGATCACACCCTGCAGGGCAAGCAACTTGTGCGCGGCCAGCACCTTGTCCGCCAGCCACCCCCACAGGGGACGGGTCAACACGGCGGAAATCTGGAACACCGCGAGCGCCTGCCCCGCGCGCACCAGGTCAAAGCCCGCCTGGCTCGTCAGATGCACTGTCATGAAGGTGGTGAAGCACAGCTGCAAGCTGGTGTAGGCAAAACTCGTCAGCGCGAGACGGCGCATCGCCACGCTTTCGCGCAACATCTTGAACGGCGCGAGCAGGCCCGCGCGAAAAATCGCATGTGTGGCGTCGCGGTCGCTGTCCCAGCGCGCGCGCGGTAGCTGCATCGCCAGCAGCAGAATCAGCACCGGCACGGTCTGGCACAGCAGCGCGGTGCGCCAGCCGAGCTGCACCGTCAACGGCGCCATCAGCAGGCCTGCCAGTACGCCGCCGAGCGGCACGCCGATCTGCCGTATCCCGAGCACAAAATTCATCATGCCCGGCGGTGTGCGCGGCACCAGCAGATGGGTGCTGGCGGGCGCGGTGGCCCCATACGCCAAGCCCAGCAGCGCTGCACCGATCACCACCGACAGCAGACTGCCCATCGCACATGTGAGCAGCATGGCCAGCGTCGCCAGCAGAACCACCTGGCTCGCGCGCACCGCACCGTAACGCCGGATATAGCCCGGCGACAACAGCGCGGAGACGATGCCCACGCCATAAACAGTCGCGACAAAGAAACCCACCAGCGTACCCGGCACCTGAAGATCGCGCGCGATGACTGGGGCCACCGCCGGAAACGAATAGGCGGCCATGGTGGCAAGGCTTTGTGTCGCCAGCGTGACGATCAACGGCCCGGTGGGAAATCCCAACCGGGCAACTGCCGCATGTGGCGTTGTCACCGTGCGGCGGCCGCGCAGGGGCGCCTAAGAGCCATACAATCAGCCATACACGCAGCCATACAACCGCTCGGGATTGTCCACCAGAATTTTCTCGCGTGCGGCTTCGTCCCGCACCCACCCCGCGAGTTGCTCCACCCGCGTGCCGGTGCTGGGCATTTCATCGTCCATCATCACGCCGGGAAACTCCGCTGCGATGCGGTCAAAGTCGGGAAAGTTTTCAATAACCATCAGAAACGCTGGGCACTCGCAGACACCGTGTCAGACCTCCTCATGATGGATATAACATAAGTATTTGTTTTTATTGACTATTTTATACAGCCAAGCGATACACCCGCGCTGCCGTATCGCGATACATGGCCAACTTTTCCGCGGGTGAACACTGCGCCGTGATGCGTTTCAACGCATTCCACAACACGCGGTAGCCGGTCGATTCTTTGTCGACCGGGAAGTTGCTTTCCATCATGCAGCGGTTCGGGCCGAAAAGTTCGATGCAGGTCTCGACATACGGGCGCCAGGCGGCAGCGAGGTCTTCCGACGAGGGCGGCGTGTCGCGCAAATGGAAATCAAAGCCGCAGTAGGTCATGCCCAGGCCTCCGACCTTCACCGTGAGATTCGGAAACTGCACCAGCTCACTCATGTTTTTGCGCCACACCTTGAATACTTCATCGCGGTTTTCATGCGGGGCAATGCCGAGCAACCCGCCGCAGTGATTCAGGATTACCTGGGTATCGGGAAAGGCTGTGAGTAAATCCACGGTGTCGGGCAACTGCGGATGAAACTGCCACGATTCAAAGCTCAAACCGAGCGGTTTCAAATGTGCGAGACCCTTGCGAAACTGCGGATCCATCACCTGATGGCGCGGCGGCTGGCGGCGACCGAATTTGGCGGCGTTGCCGGTATCCCACGTTACGCCGTGGCGGATGCCACGAAAGCGCCCGTTGCCCGCAGCGATCAGCGCTTCCAGTACGGGCCGCGCGTCATCACCCAGCGCAAGATCGGCGTGACCGATTATGCCCGCGCACAGTTTCGCCTTGCCGTAATTGCCGCTGGCGCACATCGCCGCCACCCCGTTGACGAACTCCACTTCGCCCACCGGCTTCATCGGCGCCGGCCCGTCGGCGCGATACATGGAGCCGGCTTCTATAAACACCGTGGCAATCACGTTGTGGCCGGAATGCACATCGTCGGCCAACTCCCAGATCAGATAACGGCCGAGGTCTTTTTCCCAAATGTGATGATGCGGATCGATGATTGGCAAATCCGGTTCGATCACGTCCTCTTGCCGCTTTTGCGTCCACGCGTGCAGATCAGTCTGCCGGCGAAACGTGCTGCCCTTGAATTCCCTGGATACGTCAAACTGCGGCATGCGAATGCTCCCTGAATCAAATCGTGATGTTGGTGTTATGTAAGTATTTGTTTTTATTGAATATTTTTAAGCGGCCTTTTGCTTTATCAGCGCCTCATACTTGGCCTGCAATTGTTCTTTGCTTTCCAACAC
>SXGR01630370.1_pt1 | contig 14844 bp, 15 predicted proteins | sample 3174711 | NCBI WGS metagenome assembly SXGR01 (sample SAMN11356860, study PRJNA531348) | freshwater metagenome | isolation source: freshwater sample F1-60 | place: China: Fuxian Lake, Yuxi | collected 2017-12-25
CGTAAACCACGACAGGAGTTGTGGTTACAGGACACAGGTGTTTCAGGAAGAAATACTACAAAAGGAAACTGAAAGGATAAGGCAGTGATGCCGATAGGATCAGGATGATCCTTGACCCTCGCAGGACGCTCAGGGAGCTGGCAGGATGCAGCTCCCTTTTTTTATTTTCAGCTTTTGAATTCCGGCTCCACTGGTTTACTTCCTTTCCGCGCATCAATAATCGCATCAGTTATTTTCCGTATTTCCTGCCTTTAATTTTCTGCTTGCTAATGCTTTGTTTTATAATTGATCCATATTTTTAAGTTGGATCATAATCATGACAGCAAAAGACAAATTAGTAATATTCGATACCACATTGCGCGATGGTGAACAAAGTCCAGGCGCGTCTATGACTCGCGACGAAAAAGTACGCATTGCAAAAATGTTGGAAAAGATGCGCGTTGATGTTATTGAAGCTGGCTTTGCAATAGCAAGTCAGGGGGATTTTGAATCGGTTCGTGCTGTTGCGGAAGCTATTAAAGATTCAACTATTTGCAGTCTTGCACGAGCAGTCAGAGGTGATATTGAGCGAGCCGGTGAAGCTATCAAACCTGCTAATTCGGGTCGTATTCATACCTTCATCGCAACATCTCCCATTCATATGAAATACAAATTGCAGATGGAACCGCCAAAAGTTCTTGAGCAAGCTGTTGCTGCTATTAAGTTGGCTCGTCAGTTCACTGATGACGTAGAGTTCTCATTAGAAGACGCAAGCCGCTCTGAATTTGAGTTTATGTGTCGAATTATTGAGTCGGTAATTGATGCAGGTGCGCGCACTATTAATTTGCCGGATACCGTTGGATATGGTGAGCCCAGCGAATACGGTATGTTATTTCGTCGTTTAATTGAAAATGTTCCAAATTCTGATAAAGCGATTTTCTCTACTCACTGCCATAACGATTTAGGTTTGGCAGTAGCAAACTCTTTGTCTGCGGTTATGCATGGTGCGCGTCAAGTTGAATGCACTATTAACGGCTTAGGCGAGCGTGCTGGTAATGCGGCGCTTGAAGAAATTGTGATGGCAATAAAGACCCGCAAAGATTTAATGCCTGTTGAAACTAATATCGATATTAGTCACATAGTTCCAACTTCGCGCTTGGTTTCGAGTATTACGGGGTTCCCTGTGCAGCCGAATAAAGCGATTGTAGGTGCTAACGCTTTCGCGCACGAATCAGGTATTCACCAAGATGGAATTTTAAAACATCGCGAAACTTACGAAATTATGCGCGCTGAAGATGTAGGTTGGAATACTAATAAATTAGTCTTAGGTAAGCATTCAGGGCGCGCTGCTGTTAAAGCGCGTTTTGAAGCTTTAGGCATCACTTTTGAAAATCCTGATGCACTAAATACTGCGTTCACTAAATTCAAAGATCTCGCTGATAAAAAACATGAAATTTTTGATGAGGATTTACAAGCATTGGTGAGCGATGCCCAGCCTCATGCTCTTGTCGAAACTTATCATTTAGGCGAGATGGAAATTATTTGTAAGACTGGCCAAAACCCATCAGCCAAATTAATTCTAAATGTGAACGGAAAGAATGTAGCTGCTCAGGCAACAGGGTCTGGTCCCGTAGATGCAACTTTTAAAGCGATTGAAAGTGTGGTGAATAGTGGTGCGCATTTGCAACTTTATTCAGTCAACGCCATTACTGAGGGGACAGATTCACAAGGTGATGTGACCGTACGTTTGGAGCACGACGGGCATATTGTTAACGGAGTTGGTGCCGATACCGATATTATTACCGCGTCAGCAAAAGCCTATTTACATGCGTTGAACATATTATCTGCGCGTGCTGAAAAACATCATCCTCAGCATGATGGTGTTTAATTATTATGAATGAATTGCAAAGGCAACATTATTTATCAGCTTTGGGCGTGGATACTTACATACCGCGCTGGCATTTGCCATTTGCACCCATTTCAGTTCTTTGTAAGTTACCTGTCGCAGCGGTTGAGACTTCTACACTTGAACAGCTTCAGGTTAAACCTGAGCCACTTAGTGCACCAACTTATTCGCAACCTGTTTTAAAAACGATTAATTCAGACATGTCGCCAGCAAATAATTTAATTGGTGATATGTTGGATGCTAAAAAAGCCGTTAGGCCTGCTTCCGCACCTGTTAGCGCAGCAGATATTTTGGCGCAGTTAGATACCAAGCCCGTTACCATTGAACCCTTTAGTCTAAGTATTTGGCGCCCGTTGGATGGCGTGATGATTATTGATTCACGGAATACTAAGCTGGCGTTACCGACAGAATTGCTATTGAATAATATTTTGCGATCTATTTTTTCAACTCAAGCAATCAAGCCTCAAGAAGAGGTTTTGCGTTGGCCCATGATTGAAAATAGTTTTACAAAGCGAAGCAAGTTTGATGCTCGCACTGAATTGCAAACATGGCTTTCCGTGCAACACGAAATTCGTCCCATTCGTTATTTATGGTTAATGGGCTCCAATGCTGCAACTTATCTTTTGCCTGAGTCGGTTGAATATAGGGTGTGTATTTTTAATAAGATCGCTTTACTTGAGTCCACCGTTAATTCCTTGGTTTTACCAAGTCTCAACGAGCTTTTGCAAAAACCTTCCGCCAAAAAACAATTGTTTTCTGCTCTTCGTGATTATCACTCGGTACAGCAATGAATCAATTTGAGCTCCCTTTAATGCTCACAACTGTTAATGGATTTGAGTTGTCGCTGCGTTTACTAACTGAAAGTGATTTGGTCAACGTCATGGAGCTAGAGCGCAGTGCGCATTCACATCCATGGCGGCAGTCTAGCTTTGAAGATTGTTTAAAAGGTCGCCAGCGTTGTTGGCTTGCTGAGTCAAATAAGAAACTTGTTGGATACGTGGTGGTGACTCACGGTGGCGGCGATGCTGAGTTATTAAATATCGCTGTTTCACCAAAGTTTCAACGTAAAGGTATTGGCTCCACGTTATTACAACATGCAATTAGTTGCGTTATTGGTCACGCCGATATGTTGTTTTTAGAGGTGCGTATGTCAAATCGTAAAGCGATTGAGCTTTATTCGAAGGAAGGTTTCTTTGAGCTAGGGAATCGCAAGAATTATTACCCTACGCTCAATGGTCATGAAGATGCTTTATTAATGGCCAGTCAATTATAGTTAGCCCCACAAAGTAGATTTATTTGAAAATAGCGTAGACTCAATTTCCTTACAGCACTCGCTAAGGTCAAGCCTTTTATTTAACTTACAAGAGATTTCATTACAGTGTAATTGTAGTTCTTGTGATGTCATTAAAAGGCGAATCGCATTTTCAAAGCGTCGTGAGTTTATTTGGCTTGCTCGCAGCACTACACCAACGCCAAGTTCTGCAACGCGCGCCGCATTGTCAAATTGATCCCACGCGAACGGAACTACCAATTGAGGGGTGGCTGCCCGAAATGCTTCTGCGGTTGTTCCAATGCCCCCATGATGCACAAGTGCTTTAACGCTTGGCAGCAAGTTTGCAAGTGGCACATAAGGCTGCCATAAGACTGACTCAGGTAATTCGGAAGGCAACTGTGATCTGTCTTTAGTTAAAAAAATGGCACGCTCACCTAAATTTTTAATCGCTGCTAAAGCACAAGAGAAAAATTTACTCGCGTGTAAATTTGCCGTTCCCGGCGTGAAGACCAAAAGTTTTTCTCCTGCAGCAATAAACTCCTGAAGTTCGAGTGAAAAATTCTCATTAGGTGCAGAGTCAAACAGTTGAAAGTCGGCATTGATAATCGGCTGAGGCCAGTCGGGCATGGTATTACAGAACCACGTTGGAAAAAGAGTCACTGTAAGATCAGGAGTCTGCTCAATGTGTTCCACATATGACGAATTGATAAAATCTAAACCAAGTGCCTTTCGAGCCAAGTTCGTTTGAACGAGTGCTGTAGGGTCGATCAATATCTTATCAACAAACTTCCAGAACGCTTTACGCCAACTCATTGGTACCCATTTAGGTACTGCAACCTCACCTATAAGAAGTGGGTCATAGCAGGTTCGCAGACCAAATGGAGCCAAGACCATTGTGACAATTTTACAGGGCAGACCACGATCTCGCACCATAGCTGCACTAGGTACAACAAGGGGATGAGCGATAATAACCGTTGGATTATGAGTTACTGTAGATCGAATAATTGAATCAAGTTCAATAAGCCTATCCTTACAATCAGCAAATAACACAGCGGCTGCACGCCGAGGATTCCATAGATCTGGGTTTTGAATAACACGAAGGTATTCCTCGTCGGTGCCGAAACTAACAAAATCTAAGCCTGAATCCCGCACCTTCTCTATGTGAACACTATTAGTGATAAAAGTAACTTTTCTTCCTATCGTTTGTAATGCAAGCGCAACGCGCATAAACGGATAAAGGTCACCGGCAGATCCTGTTGTAATGACGAGGTAATGAGGCTGTTCTGAATACATTAATAGATATCCTTAGTGTGTGACTAGGTTTTATTTTGAGATGCCTAACGCCGAGCTAAAGCTATGCTCGAGTTCTGGTTATCCACCATTCTGCAATAATGTAGTTAATGACGAAGGCAATATTGCTCGATGCTAAAAATATTTCTGGGCCAGATGCAGTTGCACCCAAGTGGTAAAAAACATTACTAAAAATACGTATAACATAAATAAATGAAGCGATCGCATAGCCTCTAATCATCCACTCTCTATGAAGAGAGTATTTCTTTATTAGGGCATTTTTTAGTGAAAAGGTAATACAAGCAGCATAAATAAATGATATGGATACAACTCCAACAGACTCAGGAAAGCCGCCGTATGGAGTAAAGATTGCAATATACGCGGCAGTAAAGGAAATACAATAAGCTAAACCAATATATAGATAACCTGATATACGAGGAAATTTTGGTGCATGTATTCTGATTTTTGATTCAAATTGAATTGCGCCAAGAAAAAGTAACAACCCACCTAAAAATCTGTGCCCTATATCTATGAGTAAATTTGCTTTCAAGACCTCAATTTGATTAACGTATGGCGGAAAAAACACCTGATAGATTTTTACGCATACTTGCTTAGAGATGACGACAGCACAATAAAATATATAGTCCTTCGCGCTTGAAATAAAATTTTTATCCCCCATCCTTGAGTTGTCCAATCAATTATCTAAAGTGGAGTTTGTATGTTATACGATATTACCGTTACCCAATACAGCAAAATGCTAGAGAACCTAAGCCGCATTTTAGAAAAAGCGGCCCAGTATGCTGAAGCCAAAAAATTCAATATAGATGTACTTTTAAACTCTCGTTTGGCTCCGGATCAATTTAACTTGATTCGTCAGATTCAAATCGCTTGCGATACCGCCAAATTTGGTGCGGCACGTATTTGCGGTAAAGAAGCGCCGAGCCATCCAGATACTGAGACCAGTTTAGCCGAGCTGCAGGCACGAATTAAAACGGTTCAGGATTATCTGGCCAGTTTCAAGCCAGAAGACTTTGCGGGTGCGGAAGTTAGACATGTAAGTCAACCTCGCTGGGAAGGAAAATATTTAACCGGTACTGAATTTGTAATTCAACACTCACTGCCTAATATCTACTTCCACATTACGACTGCGTATTCTATTTTGCGTCACAATGGAGTTGATGTTGGTAAAAAAGATTTTTTAGGTAATATGCCACTTAAATAGACATGTATGTTGCATTCCTATTTTAGCTTTATAAAAAACCAGCTTTTGCTGGTTTTTTTGACGCTGACCTTTTCACATGCTTTTACTTTTTCACATAATCTTGTCGATAGTAATAGTGTATTTTGGCTGTCTGATTGGATTCTTTTTCGCTTAAAATATTTACTACACCATTAAACTCTTCAAGCCTATGCTGTTGATCATAAGTCAACTTTATATTGCCCAATAGCATCCGCAAAAACGCATTATCAATTTCCACATAGAAGCAATAGGTGAATTTTTCTCGGATTGTCTTCTTGTCGCATTTCTCTATCGGTTGACTACTGATGCGCAAGGGCAGGGCTTTTAGGTGTGCCATGGATGCAAAATTAATAGAGAGTGTTTTGCCAGACTGTAACTCATCCCAATGGATGCGTACAAAATTATCAAAACCTGCGTCTATAACGTCAACATCTATTCTGGCTATGCTAGCGCTAGTATTCTTTTTGTTACTATTCGCTTGGTAATGAAGTGTGATTTTTTGTCCGGCTGCATCAGCTTGACGAATTTCGCCAAAGCGAAAATCTTTTTGAATAACTGAAGGCATTTTAGGGTCCGTCGTATAACTCAGTGCTTTTGATGCGAAGATTTTTTTATTCTTTACATATGTTACTTGTAACTCCTGTGGGTTTGGTTGATCCACTAGCTCGCAATACAGAAAACTACCGTTTACAGCTGTTGCTATGCCAACCATCAGCGTGTGGTCAAGTGGGGCGCAATGCTCGGTGACAGAGTCTGGCCACATGGCTGCGGTAAGTAGCATGCTAGCGAGCATTAAAAATATCCTCAAAAAAATAACGCTTAGTTTGTACTAAACACCATAACAGAAATATCCACTGCAAACTAATTAATGCAAGACTGAGAATGTGGGGGCTGGTTACATCAACTTCAGCATTGAGTTGAGCGCCCGCATAGTAGTTTAACGGAATGGCTACAACAGAAATAAAATAGGCGATTCTCGGTGCAGTAAATACAAAGGACAGGCATGTTCGCAAGGCGATTGCAAATAGCAACCATAGGTTTAGTAGCCATAGCGGAGGGAAAATAAGGTAGTCAAAGAAAATTGGCTGCGTTTTCGAATAAAGAAATCCAGCCGAAAAAGTCAGAGCCTCTAGCAAAAAACCGCCAATAAAAACGATCAGCAGCCATAAGCTCTCTTTAAGCCACAGGACTTTATTGAGCGTTGTTTTTAGAAAGATTAAATGCGCTATAACAAAAATAATTGTGTATGCAAGCCCCAGTGCGTTGCCGGCCATAATGCAAATAAACCAGCCTAATTGAAACGCAATAGCGTAAGCTATTTTACTGGAGCTCGACATCTATTGTACCTTTGGTAGTTGTCGTGCACCGGGTTTTGCAAAAACATATTGCGCGGTACTTATGGCGCGCTCTGCAAAACCTCCTTCACAGTAGCAAAGGTAAAAATCCCACATACGAATAAATACCTCATCAAAACCTTGTGCCTTTACTGTGGCCAGATTCGCAAAAAATGCTTTTCGCCAATCTGCAAGGGTGTGTGCATAATCCTGAGTGATATCTTCTAGGCCAACGATTTGCATATCGGTATCTTCTTGAATATGCTGCGCGACCACTGCGTTGGAGGGAAGGCAACCGCCGGGAAAAATATATTGCTGAATAAAATCAGTATTTTTTCGAGCATATTCAAAACGTTGATCTTGAATAGTGATTGCTTGTATGAGCATCAACCCTTGGGGCTTTAGGAGTCTGGAGCATTTAGAGAAGTATTCTCGATAATATTCATGGCCAACGGCCTCAATCATTTCTATAGAAATCAGCTTGTCAAAGGTACCTTCAATTAAACGGTAATCTTGCAAAAGAATAGTGACTTTGTTTTCAAGCCCTTCCCGAATTACCCATTCAGTTGCAAACGCAAATTGCTCTTTGGAAATAGTCACGCTGGTAACTTTGCAGCCAGTGGTTTTGGCTGCAAAAATTGCCATACCGCCCCAGCCAGTTCCAATTTCGAGTAGATGATCCTTTTCCGTGAGTTGTATACGTTTGCAAATGTGCGCCATTTTATTAAGGGAAGCTTCTTCCAAGGTGGCGCTTTGATGAGGATAAATTGCTGCGGAATAGAGCATAGTTTTGTCGAGAAATAGACTAAAAAAATCATTGCCTAGATCATAGTGCGCAGAAATATTTTCCCGCGCTTTGGCAATAGTATTAGGGCGTAGGCGATGAGTAATACGGCAAATAATGTTAAAGAGTGCGCTCCATTTTGAATCCAATTGTTGTAGCACCGGCATGTTGATAGCCATTAACCGAATGACTTGCACGAGATCAGGCGACCACCAGCTTTTGAACATATAAGCTTCACCTGCGCCAATACTGCCGCCAAACAAAACCTGACGATAAAAAGCGGAGTGGGTGACTGAAATGTGCGCAACTAGGCTGGCATTTTCCTGCGGCTCGCCAAAGCTGTAAACTTCGCCTTTGTCCTCTAGGGTTAGATGCCCCTTTTGGATATTTTTTAGCAGCTTTAATAAAGTATGCCGCGCAAAATTATCTATCCAGTGTTGCTCCAGTAGCGATGAGGTTTTTTTGTCAACAAGACTGATGGACTTCATAACTTACTTTCCTCTTGGAGCCTTACGGGGTTATTTATTTTGTCGGGTTGGTTTATCTGCTTGGTGTCACATGGGTTCGGATGAGTAAAAACAGGTACGCCTTTCCACCAAAGTTTTGCGGCTTGCCAATAAATAGCGGCTACTACTTTTACGGTCATCCAAGGAAAACGGATTAGAATCTTATTCATGGAGTTTGCTGTAATCGGCTCTCGTATCAAGGCCATGGTTGCGTCCATAATTTTGATATTGTCTTGCCAGTTTTCCAAATGCAGTGCGAGTGTTTTGTTTGGCGTAGTGGAGTGCCAGCGATAATCCATTTCAATTGGATTAAAAGGTGATACATGAAACTCCTTGGCGAAGTTGACATGTTGCTTATGAGCGAAGTCGTCGCCCGTTAAAACATAAGCGTGACGTTCATTCCAAGGGGTGTTGTGTACTTCTGCCAGTATGGCGATAAGCTTTTCACCTGAATCATCAAAGCAATAGTAGGTGCTGATGGGATTCATATTGACGCCCCAATAACGTAAATTAACCAGCATGCGAATAGGGCCTGTAGGTCGCGTGCCTAAGTTAGATTCTAGCGTGTTGCGAACTGATACATCGATACTGGGCAGTGGGCTTTGCGTTGAATTATTTTTATCGACATGAAAGTCACTTCGCTTAAATTGCGCAGGAGCAAAATGTTTCAGCGACCAAAATCTGCTCAGAGAAAAAATATGATCTATCTCGCACGTGTCCAAGTACATCATAAATACAGGGTATTCAAATTCGTGTTGTTTGGGAAAAAATCGTCTGTGACGAACTTTTCCTGTGTAAATGGCGCTGTTAAAAGCTGCAGTCATTACTGTTTAGCTCCTAGTGCTTTTACAACACGAAGAGCACTATTAACGCCATCCTCGTGAAAACCATTGAACCAATAGGCACCACAAAACCAGGTGTGATTTACACCATTAATATTTTCCCATTTCTCTTGTGCTTGCAAAGCGGTTTGGCTAAACACCGGGTGAGCATATTCATAGCGCCCCAATACTGTAGTGGAATCAATTTTATCGGCGGCATTCAGGGTTACACAAAATTCCACATCACTTTTTATGCTCTGCAAAATATTCATGGAGTAAGTCAAAATGGGCGGCTGTTGAGTGTTGTTTTGCAAAAGATAATTCCAACTTGACCAGGTGGCTTTGCGGCGAGGTAAGAGGCGTGTATCCGTATGCATAACAACATCATTTTTTTGATATGTGATTGCACTGAGGATAGCCTGCTCTCCCAGTGTAGGGTCGCTAAGCATTGCAAGCGCTTGATCAGAGTGGCAGGCTATTACAACATCATCATAGAAATCACTGCCGCTATCGGTAATGATTTCAACTTTTGATGTGTGGCGAATAATCTTAAGTACTGGGCTGTTGAGTTTAATTTTATCTTCAAATGACTTTATGAGTGGCGCAATGTAAGCGCTTGAGCCACCTTTAATCACTCGCCATTGAGGGCGGTTAACCACATTTAATAGGCCGTGATTTTTAAAGAAGCGAATAAAGAATTCCAGCGGGAAATCTAGCGTAGCCCCTTGAGTTGCTGACCAAATAGCTGAGCCCATAGGGACGAGATAGCGTTCACTGAAGGCGACAGAATATTTTTTTCGTGTCAAATAATTGCCAAGACTTTCAGCAGGTTCCAAGTTTCCTGCGTCCAAATCGATTATTGCTTCTTTATTAAAGCGAACTATATCGCGCAGCATTCTCCAGTGCGTAAGAGAAAACAGATTTCTTTTTTGAGCGAAGAGTGTGGCTAGATTAGTGCCCGCATATTCAAAATCAGCGGCGGGATCAAAAACACTAAAGCCCATATCCGTTGGCTGTGAGTCAACGCCAAGCTCCTTGAGGAGATTAATAAAGTTGGGGTAAGTCCAATCGTTGAACACAATAAAACCAGTATCAATTAAGTAGTCTTTGCCATTCACTTTTATTGCTTTGGTGGCGGTATGGCCACCTAAGCGCGAATCTGCCTCGTAAAGGCAAATATCATGTTGCTTGTTAAGATAATAGGCGGCTGTTAAACCAGAAATACCGCTGCCGATAATTGCAATTTTCTTCACGTGCCAAACCTCGTAAATTTCTAGTAGTTATAGGCCAAGATATAAGAGTTACCATTGATGAATTCGAGTGAGTTTTGGGGCAACCCACTTACACCAACTGCTGAAGAAAAATCCCCATGCGCGTAAGGGCCAACTTAATCGACGTGGAAAGTCGATTAAGAATTTACGCGCACTCAGTTTTTTAATAATTCGCTCTGCGGCCACTTCAGGTGCCATCATAAACGGCATAGCAAAATCATTTTGCGCGACTAAATTAGTGGCTATAAAACCGGGGCGTACTAGGCTTAAGTCCAGCGCGATCTTGGATAAATCAGCACGCAGGGATTGCATAAAATAATTTAACGCAGCCTTGGATGAACCATAAGCTTCCGCGCGCGGAAAACCAACGCAAGTGGATAAGCTGCTAATGGCCACAAAGTGTGGGCGCAGTTGTGACTTTTTAAGTAGAGGCAAGGCAATATTCAAACAACGGATGACGCCTAAAAAATTCACATCCAGAGTCCGTTCATACATGTCTGGATTGAAACTCAGATTGTCCTCATATTCACAAATGCCAGCAGCACAGATCACCATATCAAGATAGTCCGATATTTCACGAATCTCCGCAGCGGTTTTTTTTAAATCCAATGCTCTACTGACATCTAAAGGTAATATTTTAATTTTACCGGGATATTGTTTCGCCAAATCGGAGAGTGCTGCTTTTGAGCGAGCGCTGGCGATAACAAAGTTGCCCGCTTCAACTAATTGAATCGTTAATGCTTTACCCAAGCCAGAGCTTGCGCCGGTAATCCAAATGCAGCGCCCTTTAATATTGTTCATTGGGCATGCTCCGCGATACGTGCATTGATCTTTCTAACCGCCCAGCCGAGTAATGGAACATGCTGATATATCATGGCACCCATGTCGTAGAAGTCTTCATGGTAAATAATCTGCGCGTTAAATTTAATAAGTGTGCCGCCATTGAGCAGGAGTGGTTTGCCATTGGCTAGGCTGGGATGTGCGTAGTGCATATGCCATTGAAAAAACGCTTGATCATGGCTAATTACTTCGTTGGTAAACTCAAACCTATATTGATTGCCTTGTTTGCAGAAGTTTGCAAAATAGTCGGTTAGTGCGGCAAGGCCTTTAAGCTCATGAATGGGATCTTTGAAGATAATGGTGGGGTGGTAGAGCTTGGGGAGTTGGGCGGGGGTTTCATTGTCAAAGGTCTTATACAATTGCTTAAAGTGTTCAATATCGAACATCAGCGTTGGCTGTGAGCTTAGCGGTTGTGTGTCCATAGTTCTGCCTATTGTTCTGCCTAATTAAGTCAAGCTTGCTCTGAGGTGCCGCTGTGAAAAGGTATATGTGTCTCTACGCTCATTCAATTCAATTGGATCAATTGGGGCACGCTTTGGCGATTATTTCGATGGCTTCTATTCCTCCATGATCCAATTGCAAGACACCGGCGTAGAATGGCTGGTAACCGTTTAAATGAAGCAATTCAGTCATTACAGATGCGTCAATGTTGACGATTCAACTGAGAGAGTCATGATGTCAATTCCCCTCATTGGGCCAGATAAGCACCAGCGCGACGATACGTGGAGCCGGCTACTGGAGCGGGTTGGTCAAGCGCGCGATGAGCAGGCATTTGCCAAGCTGTTTGCGCACTTTGCCCCGCTTATAAAAGGCTTCTGCTTAGGTAATCTCAATTCCAACTTCCCCGCTGATGCTGCAGAAGAAGTGGTGCAAGAGGTGATGTTTAAGGTTTGGCAGAAAGCGCCGAGTTACGATGCGACTAAAGCTGCAGCTTCTACGTGGATTTATACGGTAATGCGTAATTGCCGCATTGACCTTATGCGCCGTAATAAGCGCACGCCAACGTATAAAGATGGAATTGATATCGATGATATTTGGGATGAGGCGGATGACGATCAAGCCTTTGTGTATTTACAGCAGTCGAGCAACGAGGCCTTGATCGATAGATCGTTTACACAATTACCACCAGAACAACGGCAGGTGCTGACGCAGGTTTATATGCAAGGTAAAACTCATCAACAAATCTCGGATGAAACGGGGCTGCCGCTTGGCACTGTTAAATCTCGTGTACGAATTGGTTTAAAGAAAATGCAAACACTAATTATGGGTGCAGAAAAGGCAGCAGAAAAAAATCGGGAGAGCTGGCAATGATCACTCATCACCCAGACGACAATTTGCTAACAGAATATTCAAGCGGCAGTCTTGCCAATGCAGTGGGCGTTATAGTGTGCGCACATTTGCAAACATGCCCTCACTGTCGTAAGCGCGTTGAGCAGCTCAACAAGCTCGGCGCTGCGATCTTAAATCAAAGCGTTGCTGAGGTGGTACAACCCGCAAGCTTTGATCAATTAATGACACGGATTCGCAACCAAAATTCGGAAACATCGGCTGGCGACAAAAAGTCAACGTCTGAACACTTGCATCCTGTCTATGCGAATGATCCGCTGTTAAAACATGTACCTAAAGTTATCGCCAAACTTTTACCTCGTGATGGCAAATTAAAATGGGAGCGCGTTTCTGCCGCTTTAAAAACGGCCCGCTTAAAAACAGGTCAAAGCCAATACGAAGTAGCGTTTCAGCGCATAAGTAGCGGTGGGAGAGTGGTTGAACATGATCATCGTGGTTTAGAAGTGACCATGGTGTTATGCGGCAGTTTTTCCGATGAAGATGGCGTTTACAATCAAGGCGATTTTTTAGTGCGCAATGCTGGCGAAATTCATCGCCCAACGGCTACACAGAATCAGGATTGCTTGTGTATATCGGTGGTAGAAGCGCCAGTCAAGGTCACTGGTTTCTTTGGCAAGCTGGTGAATCCATTTTTGAGTTTTAGGCCGGCGTAAATCCAGCGGGATTTGAATATAAAAAAGTCTGACATCATTGTGATGTCAGACTTTAATTTTTTGTGTTGTACTATTTTTATAGAGCTTGTTTTCTTTTAATGAGTTCTGCTTTCTGCGCTTCTGCTAACTCGGTTTCAAATGCATTTTGTTCGCCTGATACTTTTTTACATGCTGACGATGCATCAGAACAAATATCATTTGTTTGAATATCCTCAACAATCCTAAAACCTTCACCTAAGCTTGAGCGATTACTTTGTCCACCGTGACCGCGCATGGCCGAGTGCGAACTGCCAGGTCCATAGCTACTACCTTTGCGTGAACGCATAGAACATTTTTCTGAAATCCATGCTGAGCCTTCAGTCGGTGCGCCTTCGTAATTATCGTGGTCGCAATCTTCAACCCATTCACTGATATTACCAATCATATCGTAGAGGCCAAATGCGTTAGGTTTGTACATGCCCACTACCGTTGTGTACTCAGCGCCATCATCACAAGCCATATCTTTCTTTTTGTACTCTTTGTCGCGAACAAATGCACGCATGCCGCTTTCGTCAAAAATATTTCCATATTGGCAGAGATCTTTATCATCATCGCCAAAAAAATATTTGGTAGTGCTACCGGCACTTGCTGCATATTCCCATTCTGCTTCAGTTGGTAGGCGATATTTTTTTCCGGTTTGTTGCGATAGCCACGTTAAATAGGCATTTGCATCATCCCAACTAACACACATTACCGGATGAAAGTCACTGGGGGCATATTCTGGTGTTAACCAGTTTCCTAGCGCTATGTCATAGCCAACTTTAAATTGACCACCGCCTTCGCTTACAAACTTCCAGCACCTCTCGCCGAGTATATAATTTGTAGCAGCAGCAAACTGTTTGAATTGTTTAAGCGTCACTTCATATTTAGATAGTCTAAACGCTTTAATATTGACCTTATGGATGGGTTTTTCTTTATCAGAAAGATTGCTACCCATTAAAAACTCACCTGTAGGAATATCAACCATAGGCGGAGTAATCACTGGGGTTTTTCCCCAGGTTTTATATTTTGTTAGCAACGCTTTACGTTCTTTAACCGCAGTGATTCGATGTTCAACAACAGCGTGCTGCTTGTTGGTTAATTCGCTGATAAAACTTTTTTGTGCGTCGCTAGTTGAGGCCGCCGTATCATCTTGAATATCTAAGGCAAGGCGAAAACCTCGATCAAAAGATCCCAAGCTCGCGCCTGTCTTAACGTCTTCTGCAATGGGGCGAAAGGCTGATCTTTGGCTGTTGGCACCCATTGACCAAGCACCTCCACGGCTGAAAGGAGCTACGCAATTTGTGTCTGACCACGCACTACCTGTTTGCGGTGCTCCTTGGTAATTGTCGTGGTAGCAATCTGCCACCCACTGGCTGACGTTACCTACCATATCGTACAGCCCGAATTTATTGGGTAAATACAATCCTACGGTACTCAGGAAGTTTTCGTGGTCATCACAAGCAACAGGCTTATCTGGCCACTTTAGATCGCGGCCAACTGCTTGTGAGGTGGTTTTGTCGTTGCCATTCCCGTACTGACACAATTGTTTTTCATCGTTTCCAAAATGGAACTTTTGTGC
>SXGR01062178.1_pt1 | contig 14843 bp, 9 predicted proteins | sample 3174711 | NCBI WGS metagenome assembly SXGR01 (sample SAMN11356860, study PRJNA531348) | freshwater metagenome | isolation source: freshwater sample F1-60 | place: China: Fuxian Lake, Yuxi | collected 2017-12-25
ATCTGAAGAGCGCCTCGGATCGCCCAGACACTTGCGCAGTGCTTCACACGCTTCGTCCGTCCTTCCAATCCCGCGCAGGCAGATGCCTCGCAGCCAATGGCCCTCAACCCCAGCCCCCGCGACGAGGGCGCGATCAACCGTCGCGAGTGCGAGCGTGCGTGCGCCAATCGCATTCTGAGCATGCGCTGCAAGCATGAGCACGTCCACATGCGCCTGCGGTCGCTTAAGCCATGGATCGAGCAGCCGGTAAGCCTCGTGTGGCTGACGATGCTGCATCGCCTTGTTCGCTGCAGCGAGCGCGAGAGCCTCTGCGTTGAGGCGAGGTTCGCCGCGTGAAGTCCCTCGACGGTCTTTCATGATTGGGACTCTATCGGCAGCAGCGCTTGTGCGTTCATTCGACCGTGCCCGGATTCGTCGGCGCGATCGACCGCGATGAGTGCTCGGCGACCTGAGGCAGGTCAATCGCGCCGCTTCCCACTCCGATTCCGAGCGTGTGGAGATAGAGGTCGAAGGTTTGATGCAGCTTGAATCTGCGCGGCTCGACTCCGGCAAGCAAGAAGACAGTCATCAAGCGCATCACGCCAGTGGCGACAAAGACCATGGCGAACCCCTGCCGACCCACATCCATGCAGCCGAGAATTGTTGCGCCGATGAGCGATCCCCCAACGACTGCGCTGCTTTGCACAATGTTGTAGATGGTCATGACGCTCGTGCGCCGCTCGCTTGGAATCACGTCAAAGACGAGCAGAAACGTTGCGGTCTCCCAACATGCCCACGCCATTCCGACCCAGAATTGCAGTACGAGTACCCACCAGAAACTATTGGAGACCAGAAAGAGTGTTGTCGTTGGAATGATGCCGATCGCGCCAAGCCACAGTGGCACACCAGGCCCATAGCGCTTGGCGAGCCGGCCAACGCCTGGAAGCGTAATGACCTTTGCGGCAAAGGTCACCGCGAATGCGCACATCAACTGGGTGTAACTGAACGAGAGTTCGTTGAGAAACCACGGCGTGATAAACGCCGCCGAGACATTTGACGCGAGAACCACAGCAAGCATGTAGATCAACAGCGCGCGAACCGATCTGTCAGAGAGCAAGTCTCGACGCAGCACCCGAAGCGATGGCGGTTCGGTGGTGACCGCGAGTTCTGGCTTTGGCTCACTGTGGCGCGAAAGCACCCACGCTGAGGTCGCGCGAGCGAGAGCGGCCGCCAAGAACACCATTGAGAAGGCAAGCAGCACCAAACCGGTCTGGCGACCCCACTCGAGGACAATTCCGCTCAAGAGCCCAACCGCAAGGAACGCTTGCACGGTGCGATTGCGGCTTGTCCAAAAGTGGGTTGAAATCAGCCGTGGAATCAACGTTGGAACCCATGTTTGCCACGGCGGCGCAGTACAAAATCCGGCGGCCCAGTAGAGGCTCACAAGCAGATAGACCAGTGGCATCGACGCGACGCCGCGCCACGCGCAGATCGAAAGTGCAAGAAGCGCGGCAGCCTGGAGTCCGGCGAAAAACGATACCCAGGCGCGCAGACTCTTCACCAAGCGAACCCCCCAAGGGGTCATGCCGTGAATAAGCGCCCCCGCCAGAACAGGCACGGTGGCGATGAGTCCAGCTTCGACCTGTGACAGGCCAGCAGCAAGCGCGAACGCGACGAAGTACGCCTCCGCGAGACCGATCGTCAGTGCGGCAGCGGCACCGTCGGTTTGCAGCAAGCGCATGTCACTGCGAAGGCGCTGCACACGAGAATGTGGAAGTGCGCTCACGAGCACTCGAGAGTATCGCCTGAAGCGATCCACTTGTCCCGCATTGCCGCTCGCTCGGTGGGCGACCAGAAATGTTGGGAGTACTGGCTATCGACCATCGAGTTGATGTATGTGCGATGCAGCGCGAGTTCGCGCTTGAGGGCATTGGTCCAGCCGCCTCGACCATGCTCGTTGGCCGTGTTGACTCGACCAATACGCACCGACGACAGTCCAAGGAATTCTGCGATGACCTGTGCCTTCGCCTCGTCTGGCAGCTCACTTCGAAGCACGAGCAATTCGTTCGGCCCCTGGCGATAGGTCGACCACCCCTGCTGCCAAGAAAATGGCGAGGCATAGACATCGATTCCGAGAATTCGCTTCGGTTCGAGGTCGAACCACTCGAGTGTGAGGTGGTGCGGATACCGCTCGAGAAACAGTTGGGCCAATCGGGCAGCGGGCATTTCATCGGCCTTCTCGAACGCGCGGGGGTCTTGAGCGAACGATGGCAGGTTGTAGTGAAAGCCAGAAACATTGGTAGCGATCGGATCTCGCACGAGCGCGATGAAGCGGCAGGGCCTCGATTGATCGATAATCTCAAAGCGAACCATGCGGTTACTGTGAGTCAAGTCAAAGAGTTGTGCGCGAACGCCCGGGGTGTAGATCGGATCGCTTCGCCTTCCCCTCCACGCCGCCGGATGAAGTGCGTGTGCCTTGAGTGCAAGAATGTCTCCGCGCTGCTGCAACGCCCTGTACACCGCCATCGATCCAGACTTCGTCATGCTGTAGACAACGACTGGACTCACTCCCACTCGGTAGGTCGCCTTCATTCGGCGCCGATCTCGAATCGTATGCCGCCACCATGTGAGCTCTTTCTCACACTCCTTGAACTTCGCGCCAAGACTCGCCATGAGGTGCATCACGGAACTGTAACAACGCGCCTTGCATTCAGTACTGACAACTCTTTCGAAGTATCGTGGCGCGCAAGGAGCACACACAATGGCACACAATAGACATAGGGCGAATACACACTTGCTCGTCTTGACCGCGGCGACGATCGCCGCCCTCGCGACTGCAGCGCTCGGATCGAGTACCGCAGAGCACGCGGACTCTTCACCACTGCCACTCACTTCGATCACGCTCTTTCGTTCGGGGGTTGGGTATTTCGAACGCAACGGCACGATCGCTCCTGGCGATGAAGTGCAATTGCGGTTCGCGAATGACCAGATCAATGACATGCTGAAGTCGATGGTGATTCTCGATGAGCAGCAAGCACTGCAATCGGTGACCTACGACTCGAAGGAACCACTCACCCGCCAACTGGCAAGCTTTGGAGTCGACCTCGCGGACAACCCAAGCCTCGCGGTCATTTTGGGACGCCTGCGCGGGACGAACGTGAAGATCGTGACGGCAGATGGGCCGCTTTCTGGCGTCATTCTTGGAGGAGAGAGTCGCGAGCAAGCACAGGGCAACGCCCAGAAGACGATCACCGTTCCGTTTCTTAATGTGCTCACCTCAACGGGAATTCGCTCGGTCAATCTGGCGACGCTCGTCTCTGTGCAACTCGAGAGCGAGACACTCAATGGTGAACTCAACAAGGCACTCGCGGCGCTCGCATCACACACCGCAGATCGCTTTAAGACGGTTGACCTCGCCTTCGGCGGCAAGGGGCCACGCGCAGTCAAGGTCGCGTATGTCAACGAGATGCCAATCTGGAAAACGAGTTACCGTTTGGTTCTGCCCGATGGCGCCACGGCAAGCGAGAAGCCATTGATTCAAGGGTGGGCAATCGTCGAGAACACGACCGATGATGATTGGACTGGGGTGCAACTCGCGCTTGTCGCGAGCCAGCCGGTCAGCTTTCAAATGGACCTCTCCGAACCACTGCACATCGATCGGATGACGGTCGATGTGCCGATGGTCGCCGGCGCTGCTCCTCGCATCTACCAGGATGGCGATGCATTCGCGGCCAACAAGAAGTTGCGCGCGATGGCGACGGCTGCCCCTGCAGCTCCATCGGCAGCTCCAATGCGCCGGAAGGCGGGCGCCAACGATGCTGCTGGAGAGTTCGGTGGCGCTGGTGGAGGTGGCGGAATGGCCGGACGAGCTGAGTCAGACGCTTTCAGCGGTGATCCCGAGTCGCTCGGCTTGCGCTTTCGGTCGCTGGGAGAAGCAATGGAAGGCTCAAGCGTCGCTGGGGGTGGAGAGGTTGGAGAGTCGTTTCAGTACAAGCTGAAGGACCCTATCTCGATCGCACGGCAACAGTCAGCGATGCTTCCCATACTCACCTCACCCATTGAGGGAAGACGCGTGAGTATCTTCAATCGAGCAGATGGGATCAGCCATCCGATGCGCGGTGTCGAGATCAAGAACTCGTCGGGCTTACAGTTGATCCCTGGGCCGATCGCAGTCTTTGATGGCTCGTCATACGCGGGAGATGCCGAGATTGGATACCTCACGCTCAACGACACGCGACTGCTCGCGTACGCGGTGGACCTCGCGGTGTCTGCTGCGGTGACTGACGAGAGCAGCAATACGGTTCGGTCGATTGCGATCGTTGATGGACTTGTTGAGCAGACTCACAAGCAAGTCAACACGCTTTCATTTGCGTTCGTTAACAAAGACGAGACACGAGAACGAACGCTCTTGGTGGAAGTTGCGAAGCAACAGGAGTGGCAGCTCGCCGCGCCAGCGAAGCCTGCGCAAGAGACTTCGAGCCTCTATCGGTTCGAAGTCACCCTGCCTGAAGGCGAAAGTGGGACTCTGGTCGTCACGCAAGAACGGACTGCCCTGCAGCACCTCGCGGTTGTTGGCTATGACATGCCGACGCTGCTGCACTACGCCAGCAACGGGGTTGCATCGGCAGAGGTGGTTGCTGCGATCAAGCGCGCAGGCGAACTGCAGGGAGTGATCAATGCGACAACGGCTCAGATCGCACGCCTCGAGCAAGAACGACAGGCGATCGACGGCGACCAGAATCGCATCCGGCAAAACATGAGTTCGATCAGCCACGATACGGACGTCTACCGACGATATCTCGCCAAATTCGACGAGCAAGAAAGTCGGCTCGAAGCGATCCGAACTGAAGATGCGCACTTGCGCACTCTTCTCACCACGCAGCAGGAAGCACTCGGTGCGTACATCCGAGGGCTTCGGGTCTCGTAGCCGAAGCCGCATCCACCGCAACATCCCGGGGTGGAATCGAACCACCGACCTGCAGATTAGAAATCTGCTGCTCTATCCAACTGAGCTACCGGGATACTTCTCGCGCGAGTGTAATTGCTCTACATCTTTATCGCGCCGACTCCTGCGTCGAGATAGGATGACATGGAAGGGCGACGGCGCGTCGCTCGTAGGTTTCCATGTATCGCGGTTCACCACTTCGCACCAGTGTGCGAGAGGAGGCAGTCGTGGGCGTGAAGTACCGATTCAAGAGTGGCGAGTTCATCTCTGGATGGTTGCTCGCCGATGGATTGCGCGAAGAAGTCGTCAAGAAGCGGCTCACCGCAGAGTCGACCGTGCAACAAGCTGGGCGCGATGACTGGATCAGCGCTACCGCGATCCCAGGACTGCTTGTGGCGGCAGCCGCCCCACCGGTCACACCAAGCGTTCCGCGAGAACACGAAGGCACGCGGGTCGATCCACGCCACGGTACGAGGCCAGGAGAGTCGATTCACCATCTGCTCTATCGCGTCCTCCACATGACAATTCACGTTGTCTCCCACGATGACGCGCACGACGGAGAGGCGGCGCTCGCCGGGTTGCTTGTCGGCGTCACCGCAGAAGGGGTGATGGTTGAGTTCGCTCAGTTCGGTGCGATTGTGTACATACCACTCTCGCGGGTTCGGAGCGCCTGCATCACTGCAAAGTTTCCAACGGTCGGACCCCCGCGCCGCGGAGAAGTTGTGCAGATCGATGTCGATGCGATTCCCGACTTGCATGCGTGGGCAACGCGCGCGACCCCGGAGGTCGCTCGCGCAGAGTCGTAGCAGCTCGTGGTCGGTGGCGATGAAGTCGCTACAGTGCGCTCATGGAACAAGCGGCTCGTCGCGGAACGTATCGCACCCTGCAACAGGTTGTGCTCTTCGCTTCGGTGGCTGGTTGCGCCACCCCCTCGGCGCTGCCACCAGGGATTGTTCTGCCCTCGAGGCTGCAGGACGAGATTCCCGCCGCGCACGCGGCGATTCTGAAGTACGCCGCTGATCATGACGACGCGCTTCCTGAGACCCCCGCGGGCGAGCGGATTATCTCGAGTGCGATTGCTCAGCGCACAAGTTCGAGCGATGAACTTGACGCGGCGGGGACGCCGACGACACTCGTTGAGTCGATCGACGGCATCGCGTACCTCTGCACGGTTGAACAGGAGACATTCGTCATGATTCTGTGCGGACGCCGCACGCAGATGACTCAGGGATCGGCGACGCCGATTTGTGCTTGGTTTTCGTATCGAGGGTGTTACTCGCACGATGGAGAGGTCATGCCGCGCCACACGACCTATCTCGAAAACACAGAACTCTTTCTTGATGCGATTCGATCGACCGCACACCCGACTGGATGGAACTCTTCCGCGTGGGCGATCAAGCGCTGTTACGACGCGGTCGCCGCAGCGCATGGAACCGCGAGTGCCGATGGGATGGTGGCCCACTTTGTGGAGGCCGCAGTTGACACTGGCCGTGCTCGAGTCCCCGCAGGCATGACTCCGCGGCAGGCTGCGTTTGGTGGCACGCCGGATGAGGCGACAGCGACTCCTCCCGCATCGAACTGATTCCTTGCGTGGAGCGCGACTCGCCTCAATCCAACAGCAGCGCGATCCACATCGTGAAGAACATCAAGTGGACCATTCCCTGCATCAGGTTCGCCCGCCCGAGCGAGAGATGAAGCATCGAAACGATGATCGTGCCTGCGAGAAGGGCGATCTGCGGCGGTTCGAGCCCAAGTTCGACAGGCAGTCCGATCAGCAGCGATACAAAAAGCACCGCAGGAATCGTCAGGCCGATCGTGCTCAGCGCGCTGCCGTGAAGCAGGTTGATTGTCCGCTGAAGGTTTGAACCCCACGCGGCGCGTGTTGCCGCGATTCCCTCGGGAAGCATGATGAGAAATGCCACCGCGACTCCCTCAAGCGCCGTTGGCAGGTAATGGCTCGTCAGAAACTCGACGAGCAACTCACCGAGCGACTCGGCGAGCAGCACCACTGCCACGAGTGGAACAATCAGCCTCGTCACCGCTCGCGCCATAAACCAGCGCGCCGATTGAGGCGCGGCAGCGGACTTCGACTGCGATGACTTCATGGATGGATGGTCATCACCCGAGCGATCAATAAAGAACTCTCGATGCGATGAGGATTGAAGCGCGAGAAACGCCAGATAGATTCCAAGGGACGCACAGGCGACGAAGAGTTCCATCTGCTCGGACATGTAACCACCCGGGCGCGAGACGGTAAGTCGCGGCATGACGAGCCCGATGAGCGACAGCGCGGCAATCATCGCGAGAAATGCCGATGCAGACCTTGAGTTGAAGGTCTGCTCGCGCCTGCGCAAACCTCCCATCACGAGGGCGAATCCGATGAGGCCATTCAGGATCAGCATGATCACTGCAAACATCGTGTCACGCGCGACATGGTGGCCTGCATGGCCACCAACCATGATTCCGATGACGAGGGCAACTTCGATCGTCACGGCCGACAGCGTCAACACGAGAGTCCCATATGGTTCCTGCACGTGGTGCGCGATCACATCGGCCTGCGACGAGGCGCGGAAGGCGCATGCAAGAGTGACGCCAAGGATCGCTGGCAAGACATGCCACGAAACTCGTGCGACCTCGATAGGGCTCGTGGCGGTGCCCGTCGCCGCGTGAACGAGTCCAATCAACTCAGGACGCACCGTCACAATGATCGCGAATGCAAGTGCGCAGAGCGTGAAGATGTCGATTAGTGGAGCACGCCACCGAATCATGCGATTCGCCCGAGTCATGAGGATGACTCTATTCGATTCAAGAGAGCTCGATGGTGCTGGTGCGGTACCTTGGTTGGCATGCTGTTCGCACTTCTGACGACACTCGCTCTCTCGATCGCACAAGATGGCACGGGGGCGCGCGTTGCTCCGCCTGGGGGACCGGCTGACGAGCGCGAAACCAAGCGCAGCGCCGCTCGCCCCCCCCTGTCGTTTGATTCCCCCATGCCGATTCCCGATGTCGAACAGTGGATCAATGGCTCCGCGCCGAATTTTTCCGATCCGAACACACTCTTCGTGTTCGTGTTTTGGGCTTCGAACATTACCCCAGCGCGCGAGGCACTTCCCCGTCTTTCGCGACTGGCCGAGACCTATCGCGACAAGGGGGTGATCGTGGTCGCAATGACAAGCGAGCCCGCCGATGGAGTTCGCCCTCTGATCGAATCGCCTGCATACAAATCGGCCGTCACCATTCCCGTGGGGTGTGATCCAGATCGAAGCACATTCCAACAATTCATGACTGCCTCGTGGCAGACATCACTTCCAACGGTCTTTGTCGCCAAGGGGGGGAAGGTTCTGTGGATCGGAACTCCGCGCGAGGTCGAACCAGTGGTGATCTCGGTGCTCAATGGATCGTGGACTCCAACGGGAAGGAAAGACTCGCATGATCGCGACGCGGCGACTACGAAGCGTGCGGGAGCGTTCGAGCAGCGCCTGAACACACTCCTTGATCGACGCGATTTCGATGGCATGCTCTTGATCCTTGATGAGATGGAGCGAGACAGCGATCCGACGCTCGCTCGAGAGGGGGCGCTCTTGCGCGTCGGAGTGCTGCAGCAAGCAGGAAAATCAGATGCGGCACTTCGCGCTTGCGATGAGCTCTTAGAGAAGTCGCAGGATTGGTTCGTCGCAGCCGAAGTCGCCAAGATGCTTGCATCTCCGCTTTTCTTGAAGCCAGACATTTCGCGAGCGACGCTCGCCGCGCTCAAGGCAATCGCACTATCTAAACAAAAGGAAGCGCTGGCGTATGTCGCCCTCTCGCATGTTCAGGCACGCGGTGGCCAAGGCGACCTCGCGATGCGATCGCTTGATCGTGCACTGGCGCTCGCGCTCCCTGATCAGCGCGAAGCGATCCAAGAAGAGATCGAATGGCTGAAGGACCAAACCGCAGCCGATCCCAACCTCGCGCCTGCAAGCACGCCTCAGCCGGGCACCCCACCAGTGCCTTCTGCGCAGCCAACAACGACGCCGTGATTCAACTGCCGCGGATCTGGAACGCCGGCATGTACGCCTTGCGCGTGTACTCCGCAACCATTCGGTGCGAGTTGAAAACTGAAGGAATCGTCGCAGCACTATGCAGCGCACGCGCGATCCAACCGTGTGGGACTCCCTGCGCATCCTGCTGGTAGTACTGCGGCACGATCGAATCTTCGAGCAGCGCGTAGAGGCTGCACGAGTCTGCACGATCTCGTGCGACGGGATCGTCGGACTCGGGAGCCGATGCGATGCTCCATCCGTTGATGCCATCCATTGCTTCGGGCCACCACCCATCAAGGATCGAGCAATTGAGGCCGCCGTGCAGCGGAGGCTTCATTCCGCTCGTGCCGCTCGCTTCGTAGGGGCGAATTGGAGTGTTCAGCCACAGATCGCAGCCGGAGGTCAACATCCTTCCGACGTGCATGTCGTACTCCTCGATGAACGCCACTCGACCAGCGAATCGCCGATCTCGGCTCATTTGAAAAATCTGCTGCGCGAATTGCTGCCCGCCTTCATCGCGAGGATGCGCCTTTCCGGCAAAGATCAATTGCACTGGACGATCGCTTCGCGCAAGCAGCGCGGCAAGACGATCGGCGTCGTGAAAGATCAGCGGTGCACGCTTGTACGTCGCAAACCGCCGAGCGAATCCAATCGTGAGCACATCATCGCGAAGCAGTGAGTAGGTCGCTGCAACCGCCGATTGCCCTTCACCTCGGCGCTTGGCCTGCATCGCGAGGCGATCACGGACGAAGTGCACGAGCCGACTTCGAAGCCGCGCGCGCAGTTGCCAGAACTCGGTTGGGTTACATGATTCAGCGTGGCGCCACCCCGTGCCTTTGGGAGCTTGCTTCGAGAGACGAAGTCCGCACGCGCCACGCCAAAATCTCTCGGCGTCAGGGTCAATCCACGTCTTGATATGCACTCCATTGGTGATTGAGCCAATTGGCACCTTGTTCGCCGCGACGCCGTAGAACTGCTTCCACATTTCACGGCTTACCTCACCGTGCAGTTTCGACACTCCATTGACTCGCTGTGCGAGGCGAAGCGCGAGCACCGTCATGCAGAATGATTCGGTTGAATCACCAGGCTTGATTCGACCGAGGTCTGCGAACTCGACGCTCGACAGTCCTGCGCGCTGCGCAAGTGGAGCGAGTTCTTCAGCGATGAGCGCCTGGTCGTACCTGTCATGACCCGCTGGAACGGGCGTGTGCGTGGTGAAGACGGTCGCGCGGCGCGCTGCATCGATCGCCTCTTGCATCGGACGTCCTACGGCGTGCAGCTCGAGTGCGCGCTGAAGTGCAGCGAACGCGGCGTGGCCCTCGTTGAGATGCAACACCGTGACTTTCTCTCCGAGCGCCTTCAGCGCCAACATGCCACCGACCCCCAAGAGAATCTGCTGGCGAAGGCGCAGGTGCGGCTCACCCTTGTAAAGACCTTCGGTGAGTTTGCGATCCTCTGGAGCATTGGCTTTGAGGTCGGTGTCCAGCAGATAAAGCGGAACGCGTCCAACCCACAGACGCATCACGCGAGCTGTGACGATTCGCTGGCCGATCGGACAGCCGATCGTGACGCGCGTGTCTTCGATCCCCCACCTCGCAAAGTCATAGTCGGGGTAGAGCACGACCGTTGACCCATCGCGAGCGAGTTGCTGGATGTAGTAGCCATGGCGGTATGCCAGCCCTACGGCGACGAGGGGGATGCCCAGATCGGAGGCGCTCTTGAGGTGATCGCCTGCGAGAATGCCAAGCCCTCCCGCGTACTGCTGGATCGACTCGTGCAACCCATACTCACTGCAGAAGTAGCCAATCCGAAGTCCGCGCATCGTGGCCAAGGCCCCGCGCTGAAACCACGCGCGCTCGCCGAGATACGCCGCGCGCGCGGCGAGTCCGTCATAGACCCGTTTCACGAAGATTGGATCGCACGCGAGCGCTGCAATGCGGGCTGGCGATGTGCGCTCGAGCGTCCCAAGCGGCGAGTGGTTTGTCGCTCGCCACTCGTTCGGCTCGAGCGTTTGAAAGACCGACCATCCTTCCTCATTCCATGACCACCAGAGGTTTGACGCCAAGTCGCGCAGGTGGCTGATGAGCTCATCAACCCCAATCGATTGGATGCGTTGGGCGCGTGGCATGAGCCACGCATTTCTACCAAATCGATGGGGTCAGCGCGAAGGAATGCGCCCAGTGATCAGTGCCAGAGCGCGAAGTTTCTGGGCACATTTCGATCCCTGTGCCTGCCAATTGCTCGCGAGCCGCCAACGCCATTGACCGCGCGGATTCCCAGGCCGGTTCATGCGAGCCTCTCGACCCAATCCCAGGACATCCTGCATAGGAATGATCGCAAGTTGCGCCGGAGAGCCATACGCCATGCGTGCGATCGCTTCGTGAGGCGATCGCATGGCGTCCCCACCACAGTAGGACCGAAATCGCTGGCGCGATGAGGCCCCGAGCGCTTTGCACCATCCACGAGTCGTGTCATTGTCGTGAGTTGCTGGGTAGACCACGCTCTGCACTTCGTGTCGGTGAGGCAACTCGCCAGAATCATCGCAGCCGAACGCGTGTTGCAACACTTTCATTCCTGGAAGGTTGAAGGTCGTGCGAAGGCGGACGACCTCAGGGGTTACAGCACCGAGATCCTCGGCGATCAAAGCGAGCGGTCCGATCGAGCGCGTCGTCGCAGCGAGCACCTCAGATCCTGGCTGTCGTACCCATGTTCCAGTTCGTGCGGTGCGCGCCCCCGCTGGGATCTCGTACGCGTGGTGAAATCCAACGAAGTGATCAATACGGACTGCGTCAAATCGTCGAAGCGTCGCAGCAATGCGCTCTGTCCACCAGCGAAACCCATCGGCACGGTGCGCGCGCCAGCGATAGTGCGGGTGCCCCCACAATTGCCCATCGCGTGAGAAACAATCCGGCGGAACTCCCGTCAGCACCTCAGGGTTTCCCGTGCGACTCAGTCGAAAGAGTTCGGGATGCTCTGCGACATCAGCGCTCTCGAGGGTCACGAACAGCGGAAGATCTCCGAGTAGCTGGACCCCGTGACGAGAAGCCACATGACGCAAGCGGCGCCACTGTTTATCAAACATGAACTGAAGAAATGCGTGGTACCCGAGCGAGTCTTTGTGAAATGCGCGCCATCCGGCGAGCCAGAATCGCTCGCGCACTTCGAACGCTGCGTACGAAGCGCTCTCGAATCCGCGGCTCGCCCGAAATGACTCGAAGGCGCGAAGGAACGCCGGTTCTTTGCAACGACGCGCCGCCTCGAAGTCTGCCCGTGATCGCGTGCTGGCGCGGCGAACGGTTGTGCTCGTGTACCGCCGAGCTGCTTCCGCAGACTCTCGCACATCACGCGCAGCAAGCAGACCATCATCTCGTAACCCCTCAAGCGCGATGAAGAGCGGCTCACCCGCGAAACTCGACGTGCTTGCATAGGGAGAATTCCCTGGACCAAGTGGGCCGACCGGCAGCATTTGCCACCACGAGAGCCCCGCGCTCGAGCACCACTCAACAAACTCCACTGCACCATCTCCCATGTCACCGACAGCGCACGGACCAGTCAGGCTCGAGAGGTGACAGAGCACCCCAGCGGCACGACGAGACATCACTGGATTGCTGCCCCCGTTCATTCGTCGAGCACCCAGACGCGACCACTGAGCGCTGGGACTGAAATGCGCGGGAAGGCGTCATCGGCGACTGCTGCGCCTTCGCCACCAAAGACGGTGCGCCAGCGTCCAGCGCGAGATCCAACGGCTGACTTTGAGAGATCGATGTTTGCTTCGCGCTCGGAAGCATTGAGCGCAACCACGATCTGCTCACCCCCGCCAGAACGTTCAAAGACCCAGACATCTTGCGCATCGTCGCAATGCAGTGTCTCAAACGCCCCCTCACGAAGTGCTGGGTGCGCGTTCCGCAGCGCGATCACTCGCTTGTACCAAGCATGGTGCGAGTCATCGACTGTGTTCTCGAGTGGATGCTCGTATGGCTCAAGGTCCTTCCAGAGCATCGGCTTTCGATTGGTCGGATCGTCCGCCCCCCACATTCCCACTTCGTCACCGTAATACACCATCGGAGCGCCCACATACACCATCTGTGCCAACGCGACGAGGCGCGCGCGCTGGTACTCGGCTGCTGAGGGCTTCCCGCCCTGATACGAACTGTTCTCTTGTTCACGATTTCCCTTGTCATATTCCCAGTCAGGGTGCCGCATCTTCGACACAAGTCGATCTGTGTCGTGGCTGTCGACGAGGTTCTGTAGCACATAGGTCGCTTGCGCGGGGTAGGCGTGTCGCAACTCGGCGAGTCGGCGATCCATTTCGCTTGGGGTGATTTTGTGCTGCTTGTCACGAACCCAATGAAGCATCGTTTCGGCAAACGGGTAGTTCATGACGGCATCGAACGAACGACCGTCGAGCCATGCATCGGCACGCTTCCAGATTTCGCCAACGATGTATGCGTCGGGATTGATCGACTTCACAAGCGCTCGCCACTCGTACCAAAACGGCATGGCGATCTCGTTGGGAACATCAAGGCGCCATCCATCAATGCCATCGGATGGATCGCCGTCACCGTTGGGATCCATCCATCGGCGGGTGATGTTGAAGATATGTTGTTTCACTTCGTCACAATGAAACCCATGGTCGTTCTTGCGAAACACTGGAAGCTCAGCGAATCCAGCCCATCCGTCGTACTCGAACGGGTCCCACGACCGCACGCTGAACCAATCACGAAAGACGCTTGACTGACCGCGCGACCTCAGGTCACGGAATGCGGGATGCCCCGTGCCGACATGGTTGAACACGCCATCGAGAATCACGCGGATTCCCTGCCCTTTCGCCTCTCGAATCACCTCAAGAAAGAGACGGTCTGTTGGAGTCCATGTCCACGTTGCTGGGTCACGAACATCCTCGACCGCCTCGGCCTGTGCGTAGTCACCGCGCGTTCCAAAGCACTCATCCACATGAATGAAGCTCGTCGCGTTGTACTTGTGGTGTGTCGTCGCTTGAAAGATTGGATTCAGGTAGATCGCATTGATGCCGAGGTCCTTCAGGTAGGCAAGGCGCTCCTTCAATCCCGCGAGATCGCCGCCGTAGTGGCGCGAAAAGACATACCAGTTGAAGAAACTCTGCCCGCTTTCGAGTTCCCATGCGCTTGGGGTGTACCACTCGCTCGTCCACGGACGGCAGGGTTGTGGATTGTTCGAAGGGTCACCATCGCGAAAACGCTCGAGCATGACCTGATACCAAATCGCGTTCTTGGGCCACGCTGGAGTCGTAAAGAGTGCGTCGGAAGGGTTCTCGAGGGAGTAAATGCGCGCGTCGCTCAATCGTGTGGTTCCATCGCGAAAGAGAAAGGTATAGGCAACGGCGGTTGTTGGCGCAGGCACCGCGAGTTCCCACCACGAGAACAACTCGTCGCTCCCAGAGTCGCGCATCGCAACGCGTGCCCGGCCGCGCGCTGCAAACTCGACCGATTCAAGATCTCCTCGCAGGGTCCGCACGCGCACGAGCAATCGTCCGTCTGGCAATTTCTGAAGGCACGCCGCCTTCGACGGATCGTGCAGCACTCCCCCACCTTCGATTCGTCCATCTCCAACTCGAACCCGAATGCCGTCGAGGTTCGCGTCTGCTCCAAGCCGAAGCACGCTGTTGCTACCACCGTTGCCATCATCGACACGGCGTTGATTGCGCGGATCGTCTTTCCACACCGCACCGTCAAGAACGAACTTGTAAAGCCGTTCTCCAGCGGCAAGTTGCATCGATGCGCGCCACACTCCATCATCACCGCGGCTCATCGGGGTCGCGCTCGTGCTCCAACCATTGAAATCACCGGCCAGGTTGACCCTTGTCACTGCGGACGCTGGCTGATACGAGAACAGGCAGTCGAACGCGCCCGAAGGAAGAG
>SXGR01300960.1_pt1 | contig 14841 bp, 7 predicted proteins | sample 3174711 | NCBI WGS metagenome assembly SXGR01 (sample SAMN11356860, study PRJNA531348) | freshwater metagenome | isolation source: freshwater sample F1-60 | place: China: Fuxian Lake, Yuxi | collected 2017-12-25
CCACGACAGGAGGCTGGTTGGCGATGCCGCCTTTGCCTGGCTACGGCACCTCCCCAGGGCTCGCGCCCGCTGGACCTCGTGGGCGACACAACTCCGCCTCGAGACGATCCTGAATCTGGCCTCGAAGGCCGGGCGGGGCACGTTTCTTGCCGACTTGCTGGCGATCGCAGCGGATGGACTCTTTCCCATTCCCCTGGCGGACACTCTCGGAGCGGCGCGCTCCCTGCGGGAGCCAGCGCTGCCTTCCGAAGTCCTTGCCCTCGACTGGAGCCAGCTGGCATGGCCCGAAGACAAACAGTCAAGGCAGGCGGCGGAGTGGAGCCTCCCCCCCTGGCTGGCGGATCGGTTAGCCGCTGAACGTGGCGAGGCCGACGCCCGCGCCCTCGCGCTCGCGCTCCTGGAGCCTGCGCCCCTCGACCTGCGAGTCAACCTCGCCAACTCGACTCGAGACGATGCCGTCCGCTGGCTTGAAACTGAGACGAATGAGCTCGCGCTGCCAACGCCGTGGAGTAGCCACGGGCTGCGCCTTCCGCGCCGAACCCATGTCAGAGGAGCGCTCGCGGCCAGTGAAGGGAGGCTCGAGGTCGAGGATGAAGGAAGCCAGGCCGTCGGGCTCGCTCTTGAGGTGCTGCCAGGCATGACCATCATCGACGCCTGCGCGGGCGCGGGTGGAAAGACTCTGGCCCTGGCAGACAGGCTCTCTCTGCCCGTCGACCAGGCCACCGCGCAACGAACTGGACCGGGCCGCATCTTCGCGTGCGACACGGCGCCCGAGCGAATGAAGGAGCTTCAGCGACGCGCGGCGAACGCAGGCGTCGAGTCGAGAATCCGCATTGTCCCCCTCGAGCCCGAAGGTCCGCTACCTCGTTCGCTCGAGAGGGCAGACCTTGTGCTCGTCGACGCTCCTTGCTCGGGGCTTGGAACACTGCGCCGCAACCCCGAACTCAAGCTCCGGTACAGTCCCGACGACGTGGGCTCCTTCGCGGCCCTGCAGCGCCGAATCCTGGAGCGCTTTCTGCCTCTCGTCAGGCCTGGTGGCCGGCTCGCCTACTCGACCTGCTCGATCCTGGCCGAGGAGAACGAGGAGGTAGCGCGCTCGCTTGGATCGGCTCATCCGGAGCTCGTCGAGTGGGTGTCACCGTGGGCGCGAAGCACCTTGCCTGCGGAATGTTTCCGCGACAACTTCGTCAGCCTTGATCCCGTTCGATCCGGCACCGACGGCTTCTTCCTCGCGGTGTGGACACGTCGGCCCTGATCATCGGCTGATTCGGGCGGGGCGACCAGGAGAGGAGTCCTGACGCGCCGGAGGCGCACGCGCAGCGCCCGACCGTCTGGGTGCCGCCTGGCGGCCGGTACCGGGGAGGTCATCCTCCCCCGCGAGGAGGATACAATCTGGAAATGCCCTCTCAGGAGCTACTCCAGCTCGTTCGCCGCCACCGCCGCCGCTTCATTACCCTGCGCGCAACCGAATGGTTGGCGTGGCTAGTAGCGGTGTCGACACTCCTCCTGGCAGGCTCCCTCCTGGCCGACCGATACTGGATCCTGTCGGGCACAGCACGCGCCACTCTTTCGGCGCTGGTGCTCGGCGTGCCAATATTGCTCTCTGCCACGTTCGTGGCAGCGCTGGCCTGCCGCCCGAGCCTCTCGAGAGTCGCACGCATCATCGAACGGGCGGAGCCGACCCTCCATGGATGTCTTCTGAGCAGCGTGGAGCTGGCCGTGCCAGGGAAGTCCGAACAGGCGAGATTCTCTCAAGATCTCTTGACGTCGCTACAGCAGTCGACCCTGAATCGGCTCACGCGTATCGACCCCAGGCGCGTCTTCAACTCGCAAGGAGCGACTCGCGCGCTTGCGATGGCTATCCTCACCGGGTCGGTTCTCCTCGCGGGCATCCTCACGAATCCGCGTGGTTCACTCCTCTTGTTGGCCAGGCTTGCGCATCCCTTGACGGATTTGCCTCGACCGACGACCGTGGAGCTCGAAGTGTCGCCCGGCAGCGTCTCCCTCGCTCGAGGCAGCAACCTGACGATCCTGGCTCGGACCGTGCGGGGCACCCCGGATTCCATCCGCCTCTGGACCCAGTCGATCGACGCCCCGTGGACCTTGACTGGAGAGTCGAGATCAAGCCCGGAGCTGTTGCACACACTCAACGCTGTGCGGCGTGACCTCAAGTACCGCGTGACGGCTAAAGACTGGGCAACTCCAGGCTTCACCGTACGCGTGCGCGAGCCTCCCCGGCTCAGGAATTTCACCGTTACCTATACTTTTCCCGGCTACACGGGACGAGTTCCTGAGGTGGTCCAGCAATCTTCCGGCGATCTTGTGGCGATCGCTGGAACACAGGCCACCCTCGTACTTGACGCGGGCGAGCCTTTGCGGCATGCCCTGATGGTTTTCGATGACGGGAGTTCGGGCCCCCCTGGGTCGATCGAGGGCGACAAGGCGACTTTCAGGGGGATCAAGGTCACAACTCCCGAGAGCTATCGGCTCACAATCGAGCTCACCGATGGCGTCAGGAGCGCGGGTCGGGAGGAATTCACGATCCGACCCCTCGCGGACCGCCCGCCGACGGTGGACCTGATCGAGCCCCGCGGCGCCGAACTCAACGCCGAGGCCTCGAGCGTCGTCACGCTTCTATTCCATGCGAGGGACGATGTGGCTGTAAAATCTCTCGAGGTCCACGTGAAGGCCGAGGCCGGCACGGAGTCCAGCATCGCGCTGGATCCAACCACGACTGCGTATCGACTGCAGATGGCGAGCCTTGGCCTCAGGCCGGGCGAGTCGACCCGGCTTTGCCTCAGGGCGCACGACGGCCTTGGCCAGGAGGGCCGCTCGAGCGAGCGCATCGTACGCGTCGCTCTCGTGCCCGATCCACCCGAAGGCCCCCTCTGGCCAAGGCCGCTCGCAGAGATCGAGTCCTCGCTCCATGCAGTGCTGGAAGACTGGGCCAGGATGTTGCCCGAGTCCCGAGGCGAAACCCTCGCCGACGTGACGGCCGATCTTGCCTTCGGGGAGCGGCTCGCCAGCGCCGCAGAAAAGACACTGGCAATCCTTGGTTTCCTCGGTGGGACAGCCAGCCTCGCGGTCGAGACTGGCCGGGCGATTTCAGTGCCGAGCCCGAATCGGCGCGCTCTCGAAGGCCTCGCGCACTCGATCACGGAAGCCGCGAACGAAGAATGCGCCGCGTTCTGGGCCGAGGCGTCCCTCGTCGCAGGCAAGATTCAGGAGGCGGGCCGGGACCCGGGGAGGCGGATCCCGGTATCGAAACTCCACGCCGCGCACCGTGCAGCAGGGGCCCGCCTCGAGGAGGCCTTGTCCAGCATTCGGTCGCTCCTGCGCCCGGAAGAGCTGGAGGAGCTGCTCGAGCAGTCCACAGCGATCGAACACGACCTGGCGCTCGCTCCGGCGCGAGCGCCAGCGCTCAAAAGCGACGTCACCCGCCTCGCAGCGGGGTTGACGCGTCTCGTCGGCAGAGGCGGAGAAGACTTCGAGGCAGCGTCCAGGTCGCTACTGGAGGTCGCGGCCCCATCTCTCGAACTGACCCCAGGCGTGGCAGCGCAGTCCGTCGCGATTGTGCGTGCGAATCTTCAGTCGCTCCACGATCGTGACGAGAGAGTTGCGGCCCAGGTGCGTGCACGCCTCGGCCGACCCATGGACGCTCAGGCGGACCTTGATCGCTTCGCCGCGGCGACGGAGAAGAGCGAGGCTCTCACCCGGGGACGTAAAGCGCTTCTGAGCCTCACGGAAGAGCTCGAGAGAGCCCAGGCGATGGACCATGCCGACCTTGAGACTTCAGCGGACCTGTCCACGATTCGGGAGCTGATCGACCTGTTGCTGAAGGAGCGGCTTGAGCTCGGAAGTGGGCAAGACTCCTCGCTTGCGGAGGACGCTCGCAACCTGGCCGCACTCTACCGAACCTCCGCGGGGTCACGAGCCCTCGGGAGGATCATCCAGGGGGTGGACCGGCTATCCCTGGGTGAGGAGAATCTCGCCTGGCGCGTACGCGGCTCGAGCTCATGGAACTGGCGCAATCTGCGGCAGATCGCCCGTTCGCAGCGTGAATGCCAGCGGACCCTCGTCGCGCATCGCTCGGAGCTCACGGAAGCTCGTCAAGCTATCCCGGGCGCCCCATCAGCCCTGGCAGAGGGGCTTGCCCAGGTGGACGCCGATCTCGAAGCTGCAAGCAAGGCCATGGTGGAGTCGCATGAGATGCCTGGAGGCAACACTTCGGGAGAGTCGAGTCGAGACGAGACGATCCTTGCCGCCGCACAGGCCATGGGTCGAGCTGCTAGCTTGTTGAGCGGGGTGACGGAGCGCCTCGAAAGTCTGCGCTCCCTCGCAAGCCCGGGAGCCTCCGGACTTCGGGATCGTTTGAAGGCCCGTCTTGGAACGCTCGAAGAGAGAATCACCCGGCTCGCGACGGCCGAGCGATTGTGCTCGGAGCGTATGAGGGATCTGTCCAGGGATCCCGAAGCTCTGGACTTCATTACTCGCACCGAGCTCCTTCAAGTTTTCCAGGAGGAACTCCGGTCCGAGACCGAAGCCCTGGCCACCAACGTCCGGAAAGAAGGCGACCGCGTTGCTGCTGAACGCGGCGGCCTTGCGCGTCTTCGCGTTTACGACCGATCCGCAGTCGGCATGGCAGAGATCGCGACGGACGAAGTGCCACGCGTCATCCGTGCCCTGCGGTCCGTGGGCACGCAGTCTCCATCGTCACGGGGTGGAACACTCTTCGCGGCCGCGGCACAAGGCTTCGCGATCGCTGAGCGCCTGGGCCAAATCGCCCGGGCGCTCAGCGCCTCGGAATCCGCGGAGGCACTTCAGCTCTCCTCGCAGGACCTCCAGACAGCCCTGAAATCTCTCGAGCCGGGCAGCAAGGCGGGAGAGAAGCCGCAGGATCCCGCCCGGGTCGAACGCGACGCCGGGATCTGTCTTGCGGCGGCCTTGAAGGCGGCGCAGAGCCTTGCCCGGCAGGCTGCGCAGGACCCGCGCAAGCAGCCACTCCTCGATCTCCTCCGCGACGCTGCGGAACTGTTCCGTCAAGCGATCACGCTGGCGCAGGCGGGAGACCCGGCTTGCGGCGGCTTCCTCGAGGCTGGCCGGGCTCGCCTCGAGGAAGCCGTCACACTGGCGCAACAGCTCCGGGGGGAGGCGCAGGAGGAGGCCTCGGAAGTCCAGAGGAACCTCGGGGAGGACACTACCGCTGAGGCCGGCGCGTCCGGCAAGGAAAGGGAGCTGACGCGGGAACTCGAGGCCGCGTATGCAGAGCTCGAGAAGCTGCTCGAGCACGAAAAGCTCAAGCGCGAGATAGCGGCGCAGCTCGAGGATCTCCTCCGCGACACGGCAAGCGACCCAAAGACGATCGGAGACCTGGAGAAGAAGGAGCAGGAGCTCGAGGAGGAACTCCGAGGCCGCTATCTCACGACAGCCGAACTCGTCGAGCTGGTCTCGAAGCTCGTCTCGATCGACCGGGATGGCCGTGAGATCTCCACGCTCGAGCGGACGCTTGCCGCCGAAGCGGCAGCACTTTTCTTGCAAGTGAGCCCAACGCAGGCGAAGCGCAAGGATCTTGAGACCCGTCAGATCGCGGCGCTCGGCATGGCTCAGAAGGTGGCGAAGGAGTTCCACGAGTCGGGGCTCAAGCTCTCCGCCGTCCTGCCTCACGTGCTGAGGGCGTACTGGCGGGCCGGGGAGGCGACCGGACCAGCGCTCCAATCCATGGAAGCGGCGGCGAGGGCGCTCGAGACCGGGGCAGAAGCCCCCGGCGCGCTTCTCGCGGCCGCTGCGCGAATGGAGGACTTGCTGACCGGCGTGGGCAACATGCGCCGGGCTGCGTTGGAAGCAATTGCGGATCAAGAACGGGGCGATGGCGGCCCGAACGCCGCGCAATCGAGCCTCGAGCGGGCCCGGCAGCTTCTCGACGAAGCTTCGAGGCTCCGCCAGGAAGGGCAAGTCGAGGCCTCCCAACGGGCGCGGAAGCAGTCCCTACGTTCGATTGCAGACGCGAGCGGTGCGATTCGATCTCGCGTCGCGGAGCTTTCGCTCCCCGTGGGTGGGGAAGCGAGGCTCATGTCCCGAGTGCTCGATGAGGAAGCCGCACGCCTGGGGCTTGGTTGGCAAGTCTCGACGCGCGGCTCCGGCATTCCGAATGCAGCTCGTCTCACCCGAGAGAATGTGGCCGACATGCCCTACCCGGGCCAGTTCCGCTCCTGGGTCAAGGTCTATCTGATGGCGCTGGATGAGGGACGCCCGTGAGGTGCCACCTGATCTGGGCAACTCTCTTGCTCGCTCCAGCGACGATGCAAGGGCAAGAGAGTCCCCCGAAGCAGTCCAGCACGCCGCTACCACCCACAGGTGACCTCAAGGAGGTCTATGCCCCCACGCCCGTCACCCGCGCGGTTGACCGTGGAATCGAACACCTCGTCCGGGGCCAGCTCCCCGACGGAAGCTGGATTTCCCCCATGGGCAAGAACACGGGCATCGTGAGCCTGGCAGTCCTCGCGCTCCTTGCAGCCGGGCACGAGCCGGGGAGGGGAAAGAATGGGGCGAACATCGATCAGGCCCTCCGTTTCCTCCTCGATCACCAGCGAGATGGCATGATCCTCACAGCGGACACCTCCCACGGCCCCATGTACGAGCACGGAATCTCGACCCTCCTCCTCGGTCAGGTTCTGGGCATGGTGAACGAGGAGCGCCCGGGCTACGAGAAGATCCACAGGGTCCATCGGACCGCTGTGAACTTGATCCTGCGGGCGCAAAATGTTTCCAAGGACCCCTCAAGCTCTGGAGGCTGGCGTTATACCCCGGCGTCGATTGACTCGGACCTCAGCGTGACGGGCTGGGAAATTCTGGCGCTTCGCTCTGCCCAGGATGCTGGCCTCGCTGTACCCAGGAACAACATTGCTCAAGCAATCGAATACGTGAAGCGGTGCGCTCACCCCTCCGGCGGGTTTTCGTACATGCCTGGAGGCGATCCCAACATCGCCCGCACCGGCACGGGAATCCTCGCGCTGGAGCTCTCGGGTGACTTCCAGAGCCCCGAGGCAAGACGCGGCGGGGAATGGCTCGCCAAGAACCCGCTCAAGTTTCAAGGACCATTTTTCTATTACTCGGTCTACTACTCAAGTCAGGCCATGTATCAGCTGGGGGGCGACCTGTGGGAACGCTGGCGACCTCTTAGCGAAGGGATCCTGCTCGAGAATCAAAGACCAGACGGAAGCTGGCCTGCGCCCCCAAACGAGACTCATGAACTGCAGGCCGGATCCGCCTACACCACGTCCATGGCAATCCTCAGTCTCACGGTGGAATACAAACTCCTGCCAATTTACCAGCGCTGAGTTGAAACCGCCTTCCACCCGCGTGAGCAACGCTCCCGGCTACCTCCAGATCAAGACCCTGTACAAGCCAGCTTGGTCGGGCGACGCCCCAGCCGAAGGCGGCTTCAGGCAGGAGCTTCGCCCTTCCCCTCACATTCGCTATCGATCGGCCGGTTACTGAACCATTGCCTTGAGATTCTTGAGCGGCAGAGCCTTGACCACGTTACGTGCCGGCTTCGCCTTGAAGATCATTTTTTCGCCAGTGAAAGGGTTAACGCCCTCACGCTCCTTCGTTGCCGGCTTGCGAACCACCTTCAACTTCAAGAGACCGGGAACGGTAAAGATGCCCGCGCCCTTCTTGCCCAGGCTGGACCCAATGAGCCCAGCGAGAGTTTCAAACACTGCGCCGACCTGCTTGCGGGAGAGCTCATTTTTCTCCGCGATCGTGGAGTAGATCTCGCTCTTGGTCAATGCCTTCTTGCCTACGGTAGCTGCCTTCGCCATGCGGACTCCTTGTAATGAAACCTTGTTGAGACTTTCCCCCGGGTCAGTCGATCCCAATCGATCCAATCCGTGGGTAACTTCCACCAAACGCGCGTAAATTACGGAGATTACCGGATGGAGTCAAGCGATTTGCCTGAAAAAGCAGGGAAAAACGAATTCCAGTCCCCCACAAGGCCTCCAGGAGGGCCCGCGCGGGTGGTGCCCGGGCCCAACAGGCGCAACGCAGAGAGATTGACCCAGCCGTGGCGGGGAGGGGAAATATACCGCACGCGGGCAGTGATGAGACCTTTTGCAGACTGCGAAAGGTTGCGGCTGCTCGCGCCAGAGGCGCCCGGCGCCCATCAGGCGCCGCGGAGGGGGTTTGCGGCGAGCTGGCGGAGCCGCAAACGGCTCGGAGGGAGCCGGCGCCAGCGAGAGCTGGCGGCTTCCGAGAGCCTGGCCCGGAGGCGCACGCGCAGCGTGCGACCGGAGGGGCCGCGTGTCGTTGTTGCCGCCGCCCTCGCTCCACCCTCGCTCCGCTCGGAGGCGAGCCGTCGTGGGGGAGGGTCCGCCTCCCCCACCAGCAGAAACGAGCAGCAGACTTGAGATGGTCCTCCTCTGCCCATTCGGAATGTCTCACGTGTGGGCGCGCGAGGTAGAAGGTGGGTCTTGCCGATGGTGATCGCCGGGGCAGGAGGCCAACGGGTTGGGTTGCAGAGTTGAAAAAAAATCTTACACCTGCGCCCTCGGTGCATGGTGAATTGATGTTACTGACCGTTGCATAATGAGTTGTGTTTGATGCAGCCTTCGCTCGGAGGGGTCGTCCGCCCGGAAAGTGTAAAGATTGGCAACAATCGAGCCCAAGGAGCGTCGGAATGTTAGTAACCCTAAAGTATTGGCAATACAAATGTTGTGTCCATGTCTGTGCTGCGGCATGAAACCTGCGTAAGATTTTGGGCCCGCAAGGTTGACGTCGCGGGTGTTTCCTTCCAGTTTGAGGACTTGAGAAGTTCGGGCGAAGGAAGCGGCGGAGGAACCGCCAAGCAACTCGGGCAACGCGAAAGAAAAGGCTCCTGGTGAAATTATGATGCAAAAAATTGTCAAAGGGCTGTTTGTGCCTCTGATCCTGGCCGCGCTTGCGCAGAGCGCCCCGGCGGCCCTGGTTTCAGTCGATGACGTTTACGATCCCGGGAATGACGTTTTCCTCGACACTTCCGGTGCCTCGACGGTGCGGTGGACGCACGATATCCGCGATAATGGGTTCAATCCGACGACGGATACGGTTCTCAGTGCCAGCCTTTCCATTGGGTTGCGCGACGATAACGACAATCAGCCCTCGGATAGGCGACTAGAGGTGGCCACGATCATATTCGAAGAGAATTGGTTTGGCCGCCCTCTTTTTTTGAACCTGGCCACCAGTTACGGGCAGACAACGGTGGCCGTGAACGTCAACTATCTTCAAAACGATGGAATGTTGACGGTGCGGCTGCATGCCACCTGGGGTGACTTCTACTTTGTTGATTCAACTCTGCGGGCCACCTGGAATGCCCCAAACGTCGTGGGCATAAGTCCCCCCGGCGGGACAACCGTTCCAGAGCCTGGAACTGCTCTCCTCCTTGGCATTGGCCTCGCGACCATTGGCTTGGGCGCTGCCAGGAAAAAGATGAGACTGAGATAAGCGAAAACCGTCCCGGGTCGACTGCTCGTCGGACGGGAGCAAAAAGCCGGAGGAAGACAAAGTTCTTCCTCCGGCTTTTCTTTTTCAATGTTGGTCCCCGTGCCCATGGTGCCCCGGCGTGAGTGACCGGGGCATGGATCACTTCGCGCCGGGACTTCAACGCTTGAGCTGGTCGACCGAGCCCGCGTGGCGGCCGGCATCAGGGTCGCCGGCGGCGTGTGCGCGGCCGCTCTCGGAGTCAACCTTTAACATGACGGGGGCTCCGATGGGTCCAGCAATGGGGTACACCTCGTGGCCGCGTGCCTTGAGCTCCATCAGCACTGGGTTAGCCACCGTGCGCTCCACGCTGAGGCTTCCGTGCTTCCCGAAGGCGGCGCCCCGATCGTGCCCTGGATCGAAGGAGTCTTCGTGGTGGCCGGTGGAGAAGCGCGGGGCCCGGACGGCCTTCTCCGGCGAAAGGTCAAAGTCGATGAAGTCGAGGATCAACTGGAGCGTCACCTGGTCCTGCAAGTCACCACCCGCCACGCTGATCGCAAGTATTGGGGCTCCCTCCTTCAGGACCAGCGTGGGTGTCAGCGTGATGCGCGGTCGCTTGCCAGGCTCGATGCAGTTGGGGTGACCCGGAGTGGTGTTGAGGCTCGAGAGGCGCGTTGCGTGGGTAACACCGGTCTTGCCGGGCATCAGGTAGGGTGGGTTGCCGCTCGGTGTTGCTGCAACGACATTTCCCCATCGATCGGCGACGCAACAGGTGGTCGTGCCTCCCGGTGCCGGCCGCAGCTTGCCCGGGCCCTTGAGGGCCCTCATTCCGATCGGATCACCGGGTCGCACATCCTTCGAGGCCTTCCTGGGGTCTATGAGTGCCACGCGCAGCCTCGTGTACTCGTCCGACAGCAGTCGATCCAGCGGCACTTTCCCAAACCGTGGATCGCCGTAGTACTCGTCGCGATCGGCGAGGGCGAGTTTCAAGGCCTCCAGGGCGAGATGAGTATGGTCGGGCGACAAGTGCCCCGCCCGCCTGAGGTCAAAGTTCTCCAGAAGTCTTAGCGCTTGACAGAGATAGGGCCCTTGTGTCCAGGGACCGCACTTCGCGACAGTGAAACCACGGTAGGGAGCTTTCACAGGGTCCTCAACCCAGGTCTCGTGAGCGGCAAGGTCAGCCTTCCGGAGGAAGCCGCCTTGCTCGATGTACCAGGCCTCCAGGTCGTCAGCAAGGTCGCCCTTGTAGAAGCGGTCGCGGGCAGCTTGGAGCTTCTCTTCCCGTGTTCCTGTCGTCTCGCGCTCCCTGTCGATGAGCTTTCGAAACGTCCTTGCCAGGTCCGGGTGCCACTCCTGCGAGTTCCTTGCCAGTAGCCGCAGGGCAGGCTCGACCGCCTTCTCGAAGCTCACGGTGCCGTGGAGCTTGAGGGCGGCGAAGCATGTACTGATGGCGGCGGGCACGGCTGCGGCCTTCATTCCCGAGCGGGGGATGCCATGCTCGAGGTACCAGCGGGTGGCCTCAGGATCGAGCGGAGCGCTGCCCACACCACAGAGCACCTTTACCTCCCGCGACTTTGCGAGGTAGATCATGAAGGGCACCTCGGCGCCGATCGCGAAGGAGCCGTAGTCAGTAATGCCCAGCGCGAGGATGGTCGCGACGGCGGCGTCGGCTGCGTTGCCGCCCGACTGGAGAATTTCAAGCCCAGCGGTGACCGCTTCAGCATTACCTGCTGCCACAACGCCTTGTGAACCCGAGGCGGACCATCCGATCCCGGAAGGGTCAATGGTTTCGCTGTGAGTGTTTTCAACCGGCAAGAGGACGGCTCCAAACAAACATCCCATGGTAATAACGATTCTGCCTCGAGACAACTTTGTGCGCTGGATCATGCTGGCCTCACAAGAATGTGGAGAGGGTGCATTTTGGTTGAGGAGCGGTTGCCATGGAAGCGTTCGATTTGCAGATTTAGCGCTGGATCGACGATGCGCGGGGGGTGGTCCCCCCCTTCAGCCAGCGTGGATCGGCCAGGACCTGTGGACATCCACCGTGCCATGACGCATTCTCCCTCCCTCATTCGATTCCTTGAGAAACTCGAGCCCCTCCGGTGTTCACGAAATGCGAGCGGCCACAACCGAAGCCCGGAAACTCATTGCCATCTCTCTTCCAGCGACCATCACCCAGGTGGGGTGGATGCTCCTGGGCGTGGTGGACACACTGATGGTTGGAAGGGTGAGTGTTCACGCGCTGGCCGCGGTGTCGCTTGGTCACCTCTGGTGCTTCGGCACGATGATCTTCGCGCTCGGGGTAATCTTTGGTCTCGATCCAATTCTTTCCCAGGCGCATGGGCGCCGGGATGGAAGGACACTCGGGCTCGCTCTGCAGCGAGGCCTCGTCCTTGCCATCCTCCTGAGCGTACCGCTCGCCGTTCTCTGGTGCTTCACTGAACCCGCGCTACGCCTTGCCGGCCAGGATGCTCGGCTTGTGGACCTCGCCCGAGGCTATGTCTGGGCCCAGATCCCAAGCTTGCCTGCCTTCATGGCTTTCAGCGTCCTGCGACAGTATTTGCAGTGCCGTGGCATCGTGCGTCCAACACTCGTACTCGTCCTTGCCGCCAACGTGCTCAATGCATTCCTCAATTGGATCTTCATCTTTGGATCGCTCGGCGTGCCTGCCCTGGGTGTCCTGGGCGCCGGGATTGCGACCTGTGTGACTCGAATCGCTCTTTTCCTTGCACTCTTGTGGATGGTACTCAGATTCCGACTCCACAGGGGAGCCTGGACGCCTTGGAGCAGGGAGTGCCTGCGAGTGGCGGGGCTCCTCGAGCTCCTCCGATACGGTATCCCGGTAAGCATCCAGATCGGACTCGAGGTGTGGGCGTTCCAGATCGCCACACTCCTTGCGGGCTCGCTCGGCGATGTCGCACTGGCCGGTCATGCGATTGTGCTCAACCTCGCCTCTCTATCGTTCATGGTGCCGCTGGGTGTTTCTCTCGGTGCTGTGACCCGCGTTGGCAACTTGGTGGGGGAGGGGAGACGGCATCGGGCACAGCTTGCGGCCTGGGTCTCGCTTGGAATCGGTGCAGGGGTCATGACGATCTCGGGGCTAACTTTCGTCTTCTTCCGCAGGGAGCTTCCAGCGTGGTACACCCACGACGCGAACACGATTGCTGCTGCTGCCGCGCTCCTGCCCATCGCCGGAGCTTTCCAGCTCTTTGACGGCACGCAGGTTGTTGGGGGAGGCATCCTGCGTGGCATGGGCCGCACCGTGCCTGCCGCCGCGTTCAACTCGATTGGATATTACGTGTTGGCGTTGCCGCTGGCCTACTGGCTGGCCTTCCATGGAGGCTTCGGGTTGGCCGGAATCTGGTGGGGGCTCTGCCTTGGTCTTGGCGTTATCGCCGTGATGCTCACTGTCTGGATCGCGAGGCGTGGACCGGGCGTGAATCGCGAGACCCCATGATCGCAGAAACTCTTGTTTCCCGGGGCGACACCCGGGCGCGTTTGCAGCCTTTGAGATTGAGGGCGAGTCATTTTCGACTTCGGCGGCCAGTGGTCTTTTTTCCCCTATCGAAAACAGCTACAGTAACGCGATATCTACGGGTAGATTTCCCGTTGGTGGAGCCCTGGCCGCTGATTATCGGATTTCCCGAGGCCGGCTAACTTCTTGAGATCAGTGGAGCAGCTTTGACCGCAATCCTGGGCCTTTCGGCTTTTTATCACGACAGCGCTGCCGCACTGGTTGTCGACGGCCAGATCGTTGCTGCAGCGCAAGAGGAGCGCTTTACTCGCAAGAAGCACGATCCCGGTTTCCCGACGCACGCAATGGCCTATTGTCTCAAAGCGGCAGGGCTCAATCCTGAAGATATCAATTACGTCGCCTTCTATGAGAAGCCGCTGACAAAATTTGAGAGACTGCTGGAGACCTATCTCTCCTTCGTCCCGCGCGGATTCAAGAGCTTCTCCCTGGCCATGCCCTTGTGGCTCAAGGAAAAGCTCTTCATGAGGAAGCTGATTCGGCGCGAGCTTGGAAGCGGTGTGAAGGCTCGCCTCGTGTTCCTCGATCACCACGAAAGCCACGCTGCCAGCGCGTTTTTCCCAAGCCCCCACGACGAGGCGGCTATCCTCACCCTCGACGGCGTGGGGGAGTGGAGCACGGCAACCTTCGGAGTGGGTAAGGGGAACAAGATCCAACTGACGCATCAGCTTCAGTTCCCGCACTCCCTTGGGCTCCTTTACTCGGCTTTCACCTATTACTGCGGCTTCAGGGTCAACAGCGGTGAGTACAAGCTGATGGGCCTCGCTCCTTATGGCCACCCAATCCATGTAGATGCAATTTACAAGCACCTGATCGACCTGAAGCCCGATGGCAGCTTCTGGATGGACATGAGCTACTTCAACTATTGCCAGGGCTTGACCATGACCGGCCCGCGGTTTCATGAGTTATTTGGGGGACCCCCTCGCGATCCGGAGTCGGCCCTGGAGCAGCGTCACATGGATCTTGCGGCAAGCATCCAGGTCGTCACGGAGGAGATCATGCTCCGCATCGGCCGTGAGGTTCACAAGCAAACCGGGATGAGGAACCTGGTCATGGCGGGTGGCGTGGCGCTTAACTGCGTCGGCAACGGCAAGCTCCTGAGTCAGGGGCCGTTCGAGTCCATCTGGATTCAGCCCGCGGCTGGCGACGCGGGGGGGGCCCTGGGTGCAGCACTCTTTGTCTGGCACCAGCTCCTCGAGAAGCCTCGAAGCTCGACGGGCCGCGATACGCAACGGGGCAGCTTTCTGGGCCCAAGCTACAGCGCCGAGGAGATCCGCGGCTTCCTCGAGCGCGAGGGTATCGCTTTTGACTGCTACGAGGAGAAGGCGGAGCTGGCGGAGGAGACAGCGAAGCTACTCTGCGAGGGGAAGATTATCGGCTGGTTCCAGGGGCGCATGGAGTTTGGCCCCCGGGCGCTTGGCGGCCGCAGCATCCTTGGGGATCCTCGGTCAGCCAAGATGCAAGCGACAATGAACTTGAAGATCAAGTTCCGCGAAAGCTTTCGGCCCTTTGCTCCGATCGTCCTGGCCGAGGAGGCCGCCGAGTGGTTCGCGATGAAGCCCGAGTGGGAGAGTCCCTACATGCTTCTCGTATTCCCTGTGCTTGAAAAGCGTCGGGTCCCCATCTCCGCAGTGGAATGGAAGGTCATGGAGTCCGATCCGGACCTGAGACAGCGCGTTAACGTCGTGCGCTCCACGCTTCCAGCGGTGACGCACGTTGACTACAGCGCCCGGGTCCAGACCGTGGACGCGGAGCGCAATCCGCGGCTCCACGAGCTTCTGACAGTCTTCCACGCGTTGACGGGCTGTCCGGTGCTTGTGAACACGAGCTTCAATGTCCGCGGCGAGCCGATCGTC
>SXGR01658436.1_pt1 | contig 14841 bp, 12 predicted proteins | sample 3174711 | NCBI WGS metagenome assembly SXGR01 (sample SAMN11356860, study PRJNA531348) | freshwater metagenome | isolation source: freshwater sample F1-60 | place: China: Fuxian Lake, Yuxi | collected 2017-12-25
CTCGGAGAGAACGGCGCGGGCAAGAGCACGCTTGTCAAAGTTCTGGCCGGATTGGTGATGCCGGATAGTGGCTCGGTCCTGGTTGCAGGTAAGGAGACGAATCTTTTTCCAACGGCAAGATCACAAGAGGCCGGAATTGCTGTGGTTCACCAGGAGTATTGCTCGGTGCCAACGATGACCGTAGCTGAAAATCTGGTCTTGGGATTGAAGACTGCACCACTCCTGTGGCGTCCGCGTGCACTGCGCGCTCACGCCAGAACGCTGCTGGATTCGGTCGGCCTCGACGGCATTGACCCGCGCATGATGGTTGAGTCCTTGTCGGTGGCGGAGGTTCAACTTCTGGAGGTCGCGCGCGTGATCTCGGTGAACGCCAGGATACTGATCTTTGATGAACCGACTGCAGCGTTATCGGATAATGAAATTTCCCGCGTCATGTCCGCTATCCGACGGCTTCGTGACTCTGGACACTCGATTGTGTACATCACCCACCGCCTTGCTGAGGTGAAAGAGATTTGTGATCGGGTGACGGTCTTTCGAAACGGGGTAAGCCTTCCGCCCGTCGAAGTCGCTTCCCTTGATGTCAGTGACATCGTAACGATGATGCTCGGACGAGAAATGGAGTCAATGTTCCCTGACCACACCTTCGAAGCCGATGCTGAGCCGTTGTTCAGCGTACAGAACCTTTTGGCGCGAGGCGTATCAGAGCCCGTGTCTTTCGAGGTGCCGCGAGGCCAAATCGTGGGACTGACGGGCCAGTTGGGAAGCGGCGCGGGTTCGGTCATGGAGACATTGGGTGGCCTCCAGCGGCCCCTTGCTGGCCGTGTTCTGCTCAAGGGAGCCGAGCTAAGGCCGGGTAGCATTCGGCGGATGCGCCAGCGGGGAATCGCATACTGCTCAACAGATCGCAAACGAAATGGGATTTTCGCCGTCCGGTCAATGCGGGAGAATCTCGCGTCACCATGGCTAGGGCGCTTCGCGCGAGGGGGCTGGCTATCGGGTGGCCGCGAGCAAGCCGAGACTGAGCGCATTGCGCAGGCGTTCGCCGCAGACCTTTTGCGTTTGAGTACTCCGGTGGGGGCGTTGAGCGGCGGCAACCAGCAGAAGGTTGCAGTCGGACGTTGGCTGGGCATCGAGCCGGCAATAATGCTGCTTGAGGAACCCACTCGTGGGGTTGATATCGGAGCCCGTGCTGAGATCTACGAGAGCCTGCGTCGCATCTGTGACCAAGGGGTGGGTGTGGTTGTCGCCTCATCGGACTCCTCGGAAATCCTGGGCTTGTGCGATTGGATAGGGACATTTTATCGGGGTCGAATGACCGACTTCCGCCCGAGGCGTCAGTGGTCCGCTGAGGAAATGGCACTCCAGGTCATGCACGGTGTGCGCGAGGTGGCATAGCGTGCTGGACATAGAAAAGGTTGAAGAACCAAAGGCAGAGGCAGACTCTCGACGTACTTCCAAAGCCGGCGGCAGTGCGCTTGCCGTTGTTCGTCTGGGACTCCCTCTCATAGTCATCGTCGCTGCGCTTGTCATCGCAGGTGTATTCACCCCGGGCTTTTTCACTGTTGCCAACGCTCGGGCCATTTTGACGAACTCGGCTCTCATTGGAATCGTCGCAGTCGCCATGACACCCATGTTGTTGTCCGGCAACTTCGTCTCGCTGGCTACTCAACAGTCAGCCATGGCGGGAATGGTCGTATTCGTAGCGCTCGTAGGGGGAGGCTTGAACTGGGTGCTTGCGGCGGTCGCGGTACTGGTCCTGCTGGTGATGATCAACCTTCTACAGGCGTGGGTCATTGGTCTAGGTTTGAACCCCATCATCACTACTTTGGCAGCCGGGGCGGTGATCTTTGGTGCGGTGTCCATCACTACCGGTAGCGGCATCGTCAGGATGGGTGAATTCAGCGTGCCTTGGGGGGACACAGACCCGCTTGGAATTCCGCTGGAGATATACTTCTTCGTTATCTTCACTGCCGTCGTGGGGGTCATTTCTGCCAAAACGGTGATGGGGCGTCAGGTCGTTCTCTTGGGCGCGAACCGCGACACGGCTCGCGTCTCAGGAATCTCTCAGGCACTTGTTACCGCGTTCGCTTTTCTGGTGTTCGCCTTCGGCCTTACTATCGTGGCAATCCTAAGTGGAGCAGCATTCGGTGAGGCTACGGTGAACTCCTTCAATGACCTGACGATTAGCGCAATCGCAGCCATGCTCGTGGGCGGATCCGCGATCCAGGGTGGGAGTGGTTCCCCGGTCAACTCGGCATTCGGGGCGGTCTTCATAGCTATCGCGGGCAACCTCATGACTCTTAATGCCTTAAGCACAGGGCAGCGACTCTTCGTCGAGGGCTTGATCGTAATTCTTGCCGTACTGGCAATCCAGTTAATTCGAAACCGGCGAGGTCTTGCATGAACCCTATGGTTAGGGAGAAATTCACCGCTTACGGTGTTCCACTCAGCATGCTCATCTGCACATGGGTTGTCGTCACATCCATGTCTCCGAACTTCCGTGGATCCGCAAGCGCGTACTCGGTGCTTGAAGGTTTTACTCTATTGGGACTAGTCGCACTCGGACTAGGCGTCACGATCATTGTCGGAGAACTCGATCTGTCAGTCGGATCGATGGCTGCGGTTGCGGGAGTGATTGCAGTCTTGTGTGCGCCAATGGGCTTGCTGCCGGCAATCGTGATACCGGTCCTTTGCGGGATCGCCTTTGGCATGCTGCAGGGTTACGTCATCGTCAAGTTCAGGATCAATTCGCTTGTCTTAACTATCGGCACCCTGATTCTGCTGCGTGGGGTTGCGTACATGCTTTCGGGGAATGCTCCGCTTCCTCTGAGTAACTTCACCGTCTCTGACCCAATGCTTGAACGATTTGGCATATTCTCGATCGCTAGCATCATCGCGCTCGTCATTCTGACAGTCTTAGGAATGTTCCTGACCTACACCAAGTGGGGTAAGGAAATCTACGCGATAGGAGGAGCAGCGCAGGAGGCAGTTACCGCGGGTGTTCCGAAGATCAGGCCTATCACCATTAGCTTCGCAATTTCGGCTGGTTGCGCGAGCCTCGCTGGAGCGATGGCTACCATCCGAGGTGGCAGCGCCGCTCCCGAGAACTACTCCGGGCTCCTGCTCGCTGCGGCCGCCGCTGCGCTGTTGGGCGGGGTAAGTCTCTACGGAGGGCGAGGCACGGTGATCAACGTCTTCATTGGCTCTGCCATTTTGTCGCTGATTGCGAGTGGGCTGGCCGTGCGAGGAAGTGATGCCGCAACAGTGCAGTTGGTCACAGGAACGCTGCTCCTCATTGCGATTTTTCTCGAACTCGGAATAGCGCGAAACACCCGTGTAGGCAAATCCACACCTAAATTCTTGCGAAGACGCAATTCCCTGCGGCCAAAACAGCCAGCGATTACAGCGCAATTTAGGGAGGACTCATGAAAGGTCTTATCGATCTCGCGGATCGTGTCATCTTGGTATCAGGAGCCGCAACAGGCATTGGTGCAGCGACAGTCGCGCTCGTGTTGCAAGCAGGAGCCAGCGTAGTAGCGACTGATATCAGCGATGCAGGAGATGTGCTTAGGGCGGCTCTTACAGACGGTGGCGAACGTGTGGTGTTCGAAAGGCTCGATGTGACCCAGGCTGATGATTGGTCACGAGTTGTTCGCTCAACTCGGGAGCGATTTGGAGTGATTAACGGCTTGGTCAACAACGCGGGCACGCTCGGTTCTGGCAATCCGGTCCATTTAGAAGACGAAGCAGTCATGCGCAGAGTTTTCGATGTGAACACCATGGGCATGATGCTGGGGATGAAAGCGGTGATCCCAGGGATGATTGAAATCGGATTCGGGTTCATAGTAAATGTAAGTTCCGTTTGGGGAGTCTCAGGCGTCGCCAATAATGTTGCGTATCAGACTGCTAAGGGAGCAGCAGTAATGTTGTCTCGAAATGCGGGCGTCACGTATGCGTCAATGGGCATCCAGGTAAACTGTGTAATCCCCGGATACGTTAGAACGCCCATGTCAGATGGCGTCACGACCTCAGAAGCGGAGCAACTACTCGCAATGACTCCGGTGGGCCGCAGGGCTGAGCCGGCTGAGGTCGCACCAATGATCGGCTTTCTGCTGTCCGATGGAGCTCGCTTCATCGCGGCAACTACGATTCCGGTTGATGGCGGAATGGCTGCTCTGTGAGCCCTCCGGTCGACTCGCCCCCCACCGAATTTTTCCGCTTGGGTGACTTTCCGCTGGAAAATGGTCAGGTGCTGGTTGATGCCAAAGTGGCATATAACACGTACGGTTTGCTAAATTCCAAAGGGAATAATGCGATTGTCTTCCCCACATGGTTCGTGGGCTCAAACAAGGACAGTGAGTGGTTGATCGGGCCAGGTCGTGCCCTCGACACCGACCAGTACTGCGTAATTGTTCCACATATGTTTGGCAACTCGGTGTCGACGTCTCCGTCCAATGCTTCTGATCGGCAGCGCGGACCCAACTTCCCACGTGTGGATATTAGGGACAACGTCCGAGCTCAGCACGAACTGGTGGTGGGCCATGTTGGAGTTCGGGAGATCCAACTTGTCATTGGTGGCTCAATGGGTGCCTTTCAAGCCTACCAGTGGGCGTTGAGCTACTCAGATGTCGTTCGCCGCTTCGCCGCATGCTGCGGCGCCAGTCGGGTGAGCGGTCACTGCTACGTCTTCCTGGAGGGGGTGAAGGCGGCTTTGCTGGCAGATGGGCAGTACGTTAATGGCTCATTTGCGGCTAAGCCCGAGCGCGGTCTGCGTGCGGTGGGACGGGTGTACGCCGGTTGGGGACTGTCTCAGGCCTTCTACGCCGAGCGGCGATACGAGGTCTTGGGGTTCTCGTCCATTGAGGACTTCTTGGTTGGCTTTTGGGAGGCTTTCTTTCTGGGAGTCGATCCAGAGGACATGTTGAGTCAACTTCACACTTGGCAGCATGCTGACTTGGCCCTCACTCCTGGATACGACGGCGACATAGATCGCGCTCTTGGCAGCATCGAGGTTCCAGGACTCTTGATGCCTGCAGCTAGGGATCTCTATTTCCCGGCTTCTGATATGGAAGCAGAGGCGGCCAAGCAGAAATCGACGAGGGTCAGCGTGATCCCCGGAGTGTGGGGGCACCAATCGGAGAGCGGCCTCGACGAGGCATGCTCCAAAATGATGGCAGAGCAAATCCGAGCCTTCTTACAGCAATGATGGGTCCAAACTAGATAGGAAGGTCGTCAACGATGATCAGCCTCAACTGGGTAATTAACTTACCCAAATCGCTTACTGAAGAGCAGTTCGAGAAGTGGTACCTCGGCATTCACACGGGCTACGCAAAAGAAACCCAAGGCATCATGCGATACAACATCAACCACTATGTCGAGCGTCAACCGAAGTCAGCCCGCGGGAAATTCCACCGGGTCGCCCAGGAATGGTGGGAAGATTTCGATGCGATGGAGGCGTGCTGGAATTCGCATTCTGGGCTTGCGCTGCTTGGCGATGGTCAGGCCAACATGGGGTTGGATCCGGGGACGCTTCCGGGAATCGCTATAACCGAGGATCTTCAGTTGCCAGTTGCATCGCCCGCGCTCTTCAGTACCATCAAGAGGGGCTACCAAGCGCGAAAAGACGGCACCATTTCTAGGGTTTTCGGCCTCGGCTTCTGTGAATTGCCGCAGGAAGAGTTACGGTCTTGGTACGTGAAGATCTTCGGTGATCTGGGTCAAGATCCGCTTGTGCGCGAGCACGTCTTCGGCACCTCCTTAGGCCGAAAGATCCAAGTTGGGCTCTTGGGATCGCTCCCTGGCGAAGGCCAACATATGTACGACTGGATCGTGGAATTGTGGTTCGACTCCAATGATGACGCGCGAACTTTCATGGACTCCCCGAGTGGGATTACCCTTGTGGATGAACTAGAGAAGCGAAGCTCGGGAATGCTCCTTGGCTTGACCCGGGGCCAGGAGATGCTGATTCAGAATGTGGCGTTACCTCATGTCGATGAGTAGAGGTTGAACCCTTCCCTTCCCAGGGCTCAACCCTGTCCTGATACCCCTGAAGCCATCGATCGGCGAGTCAATCAGAGTCTTTTCTATCGACCTCTCTTGGCCTTTTGTATCCTTGGCGTCACCTTCGTTTGCGGCCTGGCCTTGGCGACGTCAAACGATTTAGTGGGCAGCACGATCCCGATCCTGGGAGCGGTGGCTGTCCTCACACTTCTATGCGCTCTCATGGTTGTCCGGGGCTGGACTTGGTGGGCTTTCTCCGCCATTGGTGTGGCCTTTCTGTGCATGGCCACCCTCCGGCCATTGCTTATGTATGGATCTGCAGTCACCACGATGGATTCGCAGACCGAGGTGTTCGTCCTGTTTAGCTGGTTCCCGGGCAGCCTAAATGGGCTCTTGTGGAACGGGCTCAATGCGTTAACCTCTCCTTCCAGATTCTTGGTACAGCTTCTCGACACTGGAAGCTTGGTGGTTATCGGAGCAGTTTTAGTCCTTCTGGTCATCCGCGCTCATCCAATAGTGCCGACGGCAAGGTGCAAAGTGTCTTTCTTGCTTTTGGGGACGATCGTAGGGTGTTACCTGCTCTTGACGCCCCGTTTGCTACCCGTGAACAATGGCACGGGCGAGTGGTTGGTTGCAGCCGCGTTCTTCGCAGGTGCGGTATTCGCTGCACTCGCGGCTGTTGCACTCTGGTGGGGTCGACCGATTTTTGCCTTCGTCTTCCTAGTGGTTTCTCTCTGCGTCGGGCAGTTGGTTCCATCATGGGTGTATGGGTTCGTGGAGTCTTTCCCGACCTCGACATGGTTTCCCGTACTTCGGACCGTCGAATACGCGGAACTGTGCGAGTACATGACGAGTGGAGCCTGCGCAAATGGCATCACCTTGTCCTTGGCCAACGAAGTCTCGCTGACCGCAAGCCTGGTGCTGGCCGTACTTCTGCTCAGCCAGCGCGCTTGGTCGACAGCGCTTCATGGGCCGCTTGCTGAATGACGGCATACCGAAACAGCGCGAGGTCTCAGCCTCGGTCAGCCCGCCCAGCCGGGCCTCCCCACCGGCAGGACGGCCACGGCGTGATCTGCCAAGCGATAGCTTGCGGCACTTCCCGGCGCGGCCCTTAGGCCAGATCGTGCTCGCCACCGGGCCGCGCCGATCGGCCGGTTCAGCATCGGGGCGATCGAATGGAGCCCTGTCCCGGTGGCCTTCGCCGACAAGGCCTTACCGATCACGCCCGCGGTGTCCGCGCGCCGCAGGGGAGCTGTTCAGGCAGCAACACGTGCGTGGATGAGCGATTCAAATGTAGGGAACGGCGAGGGCGCACGAACACGACCTCGGCCAGTGCCCGGACGCTCAGCGCCCGGGCACAGCCACACGGTCGCAGCCAGGGCAAAGTAGCAGGCCCGCGACCAGAAACCGATCGACTTCGAGCGGGTCGGTACCTACCCTCTACAACGGGTGGCTCCAAGTGCCAACGGAGGCCCTGCGACCGGCGAAGGAGTGGAGAGGGCCGCTGCGTATCCAGAAAGTCGTCACGCCCTCGTCGCTAACGAAAAGGGGCAACCCCGAAGGGCTGCCCTCAAAACCATCATCAGCGTCAACGAAGCAGAACCACCTCCGGAACTTAAGTCAGCCTCTCCCTCAACACCCGTGACTTGGACGGAAGGCCTTATCCCCAGCTGGCGAGCTTTCTAGGGACAATGCTGCTTAGTCCGGTTATCGCGGTTCATATCGGCGGAATCGCTACAGCTGAAGAGACCGCTGTGCTGGCCCCATCCTCGGCCGTCATCTCTTCGGCCGTCGTGCAGACATTCCAGACTTTGCGTATGGGGCTTCAAGCTGCGCGAGGCAAGAGATAACGATGTTGCAGCGACCTCAGTAGGCGTATGTGTCGGCACTCTCGGAGGGGCGATGCCAGTTCTCTCCTCCTTGCTCCTCGGGGTCGTTAGTGGGGTATATGGGCGAGTGCTCGGCGTCGTCGTCGGACCGTTAAGCGTGGCCTTTGTGCTCCATAGCCATCGAAGCGTCGAGGGGGTGGTGCATCCTTCGGTGCTGAACGAGTTCTCCTTCGCTCGAATGACGCTCTTGATCCCCATCCTTTGCCCCAGCCGCTCACCGGGGGACAAGAGATCTTCGAACTTGTTCGCAACCCTTGGATCCCCCGACTCGGTGGCGGTCGGGCAAGGGCGAATTTGCCGTCCGCCAGCAAGAGTCACGCCAAAGCCCCAGTTCAGTTCGAGTGATTCGCACCACGAAGCTCCTATCCACATCTAGATGCGCGGCTCCACGGGGAGTTCCTTAGGTGGAGGCGACCTGCACTTGACAGAGTCACGGCACAATGGTAGAAAACATTAAACATTTTTATGTTTGGGTAAAGTAGCGGCTTGGGGGGGCAAATGGGTCGCGAGGGTGGTCGTCTGCATCGGTGCGGACAGCGTCGGTTTGGGGGAGAGCGAGTGGAGAACAGCACTGTCAGCGTCCAAACCGTCGCCGTTGAGCGGGTTCGGCACTTCGCGGCCAACTTTCCAGCACTCGAGAAGCGATTTGAGGGCAAGTATCCGCGCATATTTGTCTCGGGCCATGGCGTATACCTAGTTGATTCAGATGGCCATCGGGTCATCGACGGAGGCAACCATCTTGGTGTGTGCTCCGTGGGTCACACACATCCGGAAGTGATTGCCGCGATATCAGAGCAATTGCAGACCCTCGAGTTCACCTCGTTGGAGGCCGGCGCCTCGCATGTCTACGTGGCTCAACTTGCCGAACGCCTTGCCTCTTTGGTTCCTCTCGAGGGCCCGATTTTCAGTTTCACGAGCACTGGAAGTGAGGCGAACGAGCTGGCCATCAAGATCGCACGAGACTACTTTCGCCGACTTGGCCAGCCCGGGCGGAACAAGATCCTCACGCGGCAGTCGTCCTATCACGGGTCGTCCTATGGAACGACTACGGCAACGAGGATTCCCGCATTCCGGGATTCCTTCCAGCCCTTGGTACCCGGCTTCGTTGAGCTGCCTCAGCCATTCCCAGGCTACTGCGGTTCTTGCGACTTCGGTGGGGTATGTCCGGGCGCTTGCATCCAGCAAACCGCTGATGTGATTGAGCGCGAGGGACCGGAGACGATCGCGGCGATTCTCGCCGAGCCGATCTCGATTCCTGGCGCAATCAAGGTCCCGCCCAGCGGCTATTGGCCGCGGTTGCGAGAGCTGTGTGATCAGCACGGAATCCTGCTCATTGCAGATGAGGTCGTGTCCGGCTTCGGGCGGACAGGGAAGCTGTTCGGCTGCAATCACTGGGGCATTCGGCCGGACATGATGTCGATGGCGAAGGCCTTGACCAGTGGCTACATCCCAATGGGTGCGCTGGCGGTGAACCGCCGCATACAAGAGGTGTATGCGAATGATCCACTGACTCACGTCAATACCTACTCCGGTCACCCGGTTGCTTGCGCTGCGGCGATGAAGACGCTTGACATCCTGGAACGTGACGGGCTTGTCGAAAAAGCGGCGGGCCATGAACCATCTCTTATCCGTGGTCTGGAGGCGGCGGTGTCAGGCGTCGACTGGACTACCCGGGTGTCCGCTCGCGGACTGATCGGGAGTGTCGAACTCCAAGTCCCAGCGACTATCGATGCAGAAGCGGTCCGCATGGATCTTTGGAACGAGTGCTACGAGCAGGGCGTGGTGCTTCGGGTAACTCGAGGCGCCCAGACGGTGTCCTTGCTGTTCTATCCGCCGCTATCGATCAGTGAGTCCGAGCTTGCAGTCGCACTGTTAGGCATTGAGAAGGCGATGCAGTCCGTCTACCACGCCCACCAGCGCAACATGGAAGCGAGCATCAAGTGATCATCGGGATCCCGAAGGAGATCAAGCAGGGCGAAGGAAGAGTCGCTGCGACACCAAACCTTGTCGCTGAGTTGGTTGTGTCCGGAAATCGTGTCCTGATTGAGCATGGGGCTGGCGACGCATCAGGGTTCTTGGATGCCTCGTACGTTGGTGCGGGCGCCCAATTGGTAGCCCAGGACGAGGTTTGGTGGCGATCCGAACTCGTAATGAAGGTCAAGGAACCCATCGAAACGGAGTTCCACTACTTCAGGCCCGGCCTAGCAGTGTTCTGTTTTCTACACCTCGCCGCCGCTCCTGACCTGTGCGCGGAGCTCGTTGAACAGCACGTGACCGCGCTCGCGTTTGAGACCCTGGTGGCGGAAGGACGACTGCCAATCCTCGAACCGATGAGCGCGATAGCCGGCCGACTAAGTGGATTGTGGGGCGCATTTCTACTGCAGCGCACGAAGGGCGGAAAGGGGATACTTCTGGGCGGTCTTCCTGGCCTCCACGGGGCGCGAGTGCTGGTGCTTGGAGGTGGAACAGTCGGGTACCACGCGGCGGATGTTGCGCAGGGACTGCGGGCGTATGTCACGATCTCTGAACCGTCAGCGGAACGAGTTCTCGCGCTTAGAGGCATGCTTCGCGATCCGTTCGCCGTCCTAGATGGATCACCCGCCGATGTTGCGCAAGCTGCTATCGACGCGGATGTCATCATTGGAGCAGTTCTTGTTCCTGGCGCGGCAGCTCCGATTTTGATCGATGAGCAAACCGTGGCCCGGATGCAGGCCGGGTCAGTTATTTGTGATGTCGCGATTGACCAAGGTGGTTGCATCGAGACGTCACGTCCAACGACGCACAGCGAGCCAACTTTCGTGAAGCACGGAGTGGTGCACCAGTGCATCACTAATCTCCCTGCGGCCGCGGTCCGGGACGCTACCCAAGCCCTCGTCAATGCCCTAGGGCCGTACGTCAAGAGTTTGACTAGCGCGGGCATTGACGCGGCTATCGAGCGAGACCCAGGGATCGCGACGTCGGTAAATGTTCGGGGTGGCCAGATTGTTCATCCTGCCCTCCTCGACACGTCCTCCTCTCGTGTAACGTCGCTGATTGGAGGCGCAATCCATGCCTGAGCAGTCTAAACAGCGAACTGAGCTGGTTAGCGTCCCTAACCAGCTTTTCATCGATGGGAAGTGGTGCGACCCCATCGAGGGGGGTCGCTTTGATACCATCGACCCCTATAGCGGAAAGACCTGGGCCTCATTGCCGCTTGCCACGCGCGCTGATGTTAGCTTGGCAACCAAGGCCGCACACACTGCGCAGGAAGGGGTCTGGTCACGTGCGACTGGTAAGGATCGTCGACAGTTGCTCCTCCGTGTCGCCAGTTCACTCGCAGGCCATGCCGAGGAATTGGCGCTCGTGGAAACGATCGACAACGGCAAGCTACTGAGGGAGATGAAAGGTCAACTGCAAGCACTCCCAGATTGGTACGAGTTCTATGCGGGACTTGCAGACAAGGTACGCGGGTCCTCGGTGCCGGTCTCGAAGCCGGACTTCATGGCTTACACCGTGAGAGAACCCATCGGGGTGTGCGCGGCAATCACAGCGTGGAACTCTCCGCTACTCCTGCTCGCATGGAAGTTGGCGCCGGCGCTGGCCGCCGGCTGCACCATGGTCGTGAAGCCATCTGAGCATGCCAGCGCGTCCACGTTGAGTTTCGTCAAGGTGCTTGAGGACGCGGGAGTGCCGGCCGGGGTAGTGAACGTTGTCTTAGGGGGCGCGGACATCGGGGCTTCTTTGGTGGACGACCCGCTGGTCCGCAAAGTCACGTTCACGGGTTCTGTGGCTATCGGGTCTCTAGTTGGCGCTGCCGCTGGAGGGTCGCTAAAGCGATGCACGCTCGAATTAGGTGGTAAGTCGCCCAACATCATCTTCGCTGATGCACCCATGGAAGCGGCGCTGAGCGGTGCCATCTCAGGAATCTTTGCAGCCGCAGGACAGACTTGTGCTGCCGGATCCCGTCTGCTGGTCCAGCGCGAGATTTACGACGAGGTTGTTGCCGGGTTGCGCGAACGCGTGGGACGAATCCGACTGGGTGACCCCCTATTAGAGGACACGGAAATGGGACCCGTTGCCTTCGCTGAGCATCGAGCACGTGTGGAGGAGTACATTGCTGGCGCGTTAGCCGAAGGGGCCAGGGCGGTGTGTGGGGGAACGCGACCGGTCACTGAGGGTCTGGGACAAGGGTTCTTCGTCGAGCCGACTGTTCTCGTGGACGTCGACAACTCGATGACAATTGCTCAGGAAGAGGTCTTCGGCCCGGTATTGGCTGTTATTCCGTTTTCTGACGAAGATGACGCAGTGCGTATTTCGCACGATTCAGAATTCGGACTCGCGGCCGGTGTGTGGACGCGAGATGTGGGGCGCGCACACAGGATGGCGGCGCGATTGCGCGTCGGGACTGTCTGGGTGAACTCCTACCGCACTGTGAGTTATGAGATGCCGTACGGAGGTTTCGGAAGCAGCGGCATTGGACGAGAAAACGGCATTGAAGCAATGAACCCCTATCTGGAAGACAAGGCTGTGTGGATCGCAACGGGTGAAGACATTCGCGATCCATTCAAACTCGGCTGACGCAACCAACCGCCTGACCAAATTTCGAGGGAGTTAACCGATTGTGAAGATTGTGGAAGTCCGAGAGAAAACCATCCCGTTGAGTTCAAACATCAGAAACGCATACGTGGATTTCTCAACCATGACCGCGTCTCTGGTTGCTGTGGAGTCTGACATCGTCATCAACGGCAGTCCGGTGATTGGCTACGGCTTCTCTTCGCCGGGACGGTTTGCACAGGGAGAAATCATCCGGAATCGTGTGATCCCAAGGATCATGAATGCCGACGCTCATAAACTTGTCTCTCCGGACGATGGGCTCCTTGACCCAGTTCGCGCGCACCAATTCATGCGTGCCAACGAGAAGCCCGGGGGGCACGGAGACCGAAGCGTGGCGATCGGTGTCGTCGACGCTGCGCTGTGGGATATGGCCGCGAAACTTCGAGGAATCCCTCTTGCGCAGTACTTTTCCGACCGATTCGGTTCAGGTACACCGGCTGACTCGACGTGGGTTTACGCGGCGGGCGGTTACTACGTTGACGGTGGATCGGCGCAGTCGCTTGTGGACGAACTCCTCGGGTATAGAGAACTTGGATTCACAGACGTCAAAATGAAGATTGGCGGCATGCCGTTGGCTGAAGACCGGATGAGGGTCGAGTCAGCGGTCGAGTCACTAGGCGGCGGTGCGCACTTAGCTGTGGACGCTAACGGTAGATTCGACCTTGACGAAGCGTTGGCGTATGGGGAGGCTCTGGAACCACTAGGTCTGCTGTGGTTCGAAGAAGCTGGCGACCCACTCGACTACGCACTCAATGCGACGCTTGCGTCGTCCTACGGCGGATCGCTCGCGACCGGTGAGAATCTCTTCTCCGTTCAAGACTCTCGCAATCTATTGCGGTATGGCGGTATGCGCCCGGAACTTGACTATCTTCAGATGGACCCGGCACTAAGTTACGGACCTACTGAATTCATTGCAATGGTCCTCGATGCCGAGGCGTCGGGGTGGTCTAGGCAGCGATTCGTACCTCATGGTGGACACCAACTCAACCTCGCTCTGGCGGCTGGGCTGGGACTTGGAGGCACGGAGTGTTACCCTGGTGTGTTCGGTCCCATCGGTGGTTTCCTCGATGCTACGAAGGTAGAAAACGGCTATGTACGGATGCTTGACCATCCGGGGATAGGTGTCGAGCACAAGTCCGACCTTTGGGGGGCCTTCGCTGATCTGTGACCCTGGATCGCCGACAAGACCTTGCCCGTCGGATCCGGTGTCGAATTCGACGAGATCCGTTCAAAAGCAACGAGGAGCGATCGCAAAAGATGATCATTGTGTGGGAATGCGGACACTAGAACTGCGCAGTGGCGTCAGGGACCGGGGTCGAAGTGGGTGCCTCAAACGCCACTAATTAAGCGGGTATGGAGTCCCGAATTCCGGCATAGGGCGTCCAAGCCAATGACTGAACCATCACTGTAGGAGGCGTAGTGACCGTCGAAGATGTGTTTCCGCGATTTCACTCAATTCTTGGGTCCAGAAATCATGAGGAAGTGGTCGATCAGATCACCTTTGCCATACGCGCAGGCAAGTACTCGGCCGGTGATCATCTGCCCAATATCGAGGAACTCTCTCGCGCAATTGGGGTTAGCAAGCCTACGGTCGGTGAGGCGCTGAACGTCCTTGCCGCGCACGGGGTTGTCCTAAAGAAGCGCGGGAGCGCAGGTGGCGTGATCGTGCTTAATAACGTAGTTCCCGAATCAGTACTTGGGCTTGCAGAAAGGCACAGGAACCTGAAACCCCGAGAGTTGGTCGAGGCCAGGAGGCCGATTGAGATTCAGTTGAATCTCATTGCTGCTCAGCGAGGAACTGAATCTGATTTCGACCGTCTTGACGAGGCGGTCCGAGAGCTCGAGGTCGAACGGGACAATCCGCAATCCGAACCAGAACGGTGGACTTATTACGATCACCTCTTCCACTACCTGGTGGCTCGAATGGCAGGCAGCGAGGCGCTTGCCCAGTACCAGCACGAGATTCTCGAGCAACTCTCGAAGCAACTGGCTGATTACTTCTCGTCAATGGAAAATCCAAACGAGGTCATCAAATTGCACCGCGACAACGCCCGGGCCCTTAGGTCAAGAGAGCAGGAGCAAATCGTAAAAGTGGTGGATCGCCATCTTCTGCCTGTGGAGAGATACGTGTTCGCCGCCTTTCCCGACGACGACGTCAGCATCGAGGCGCCAGCGTGATATTTAAATACCCTGTGGTTCGTCGGACAGGCGATCTTTCGCTCACCATCGAATTTGGAGACGAAGTGAGTCTGGAGGCCAGTTTTCGGGTCCTTGCGCTCGCTCAGCAGATGAAGACGAGGTCATCAAATTGCACCGCGACAACGCCCGGGCCCTTAGGTCAAGAGAGCAGGAGCAAATC
>SXGR01366836.1_pt1 | contig 14836 bp, 7 predicted proteins | sample 3174711 | NCBI WGS metagenome assembly SXGR01 (sample SAMN11356860, study PRJNA531348) | freshwater metagenome | isolation source: freshwater sample F1-60 | place: China: Fuxian Lake, Yuxi | collected 2017-12-25
AGCAGGGTGCGGTCGACTTCTGCCGCATCCGCTCCTATCTGGGCACGCTGCAGAAAAACCAGCTCAACCTCTTCGACGGCATCGTCCAAGGCTTGGCCGGTCAGCCTTGGCTGCCCTCGAATAAACCGTCAGCCGCCCCCGAGAAAACGGTCTCCGCTCAGCCGCCGCAAAAAATAGCCGCCTGAGCAGTTACTTTTCAGGTTGTATTCAGGTGAGCATTTCGCGGACTAGGGTTTGAGCCTCGGTTGAGCCTCGGTCCATGACGCGAATCCCACCCGCCCACGCTCACTCGTTGCTCAACCACAGCGCACAGCCGAGCGCTGACACGAATAGTTCGGGTTCGACCGGCAGCTTCGCCCCATGTCCTTCCGAGGCGAAAAACCGTTCGTGGTCGGCCAACTGCTCCCACGCACCCGCCACCGCGCCGGCGACTCCTGCGCCCACGGGAATCGTCACGTCACCCAGCGTGGGGTTGACTGCAAACAACAGACGCTCCGCGCCCTGGGAGCAGTCCGCGTTGTAGATCACCGCGAACGCCGGCGAACCGGACGCGCGGAAAAATTGGAAGAAGCCCTCGCTCGGCCTCGCGCCGTGTCGCAGTAACCGCCCCGTCCCACTCCGGCGAAACGCGATCCAGTCGGCGAAATACGCGTGCGTGCCGAGATGCCGATAGAGGCGCCGGTAATCGAGCGCGTTCAGATCACCGCGCAGATAGGTGTTATTCACGCCGTGCTTGGACCGGAGAAAATCCTGCCCAGCCGCCAGCATCGGGATGCCGAGCGACATGAACAACAGCGCGGCCATCAGGTGCGTCCGGCGGCGGTCGTTGGCCGTCGGCATGAAACCGTTGGCGTTTTCGTTTTCGGTGATCATGTCGATCCACGCGCGGTCGTCGTGCGACTCCGTGTAATTCACCGTCTGCGCCGGCCACTTGGCAAAATACCACGGCGAGCCGCGCAGAAAATACTCCATGCGTTCCGCCGTCCCACCGCCCCGCACGTAGTCGCGCACAAAATCGCGGTAACCATCGTTCCACGACGCCCAACCAGTGTCACGCAAAGCCCCCGCGATGTGACCGCGAAAACTCCACGGCTCCGCGATCAGAATCACGTCGGACTTCACGCGCTTCAGCGCCACCTCGATATCCCGCAAGACATCCGCGCCGATGAGCTCCGCGAGGTCGAAGCGAAATCCGTCCACCCCAAACGCCTCGATCAGGTAAACGCAACTTTCGATGATCAGGCGTTTCGACATCGCGGAACGCGCCCGCAGATCGTTCCCGCACCCACTGAAATTGGCGAGGTTGCCCGCGGCGTCTTGTTCAAAATAATAAAGACGGTCGATGAACATCAGATGCGCCGGCACGCCGACGTGATTATAGACGACATCGAGCAACACCGCCATGCCGCGCCGATGAAACGCCGCAACCAATTCCTGCAACTCGCGCACACCTGACGCGCCTTCCGGCACCAGCGCGTAGCCGCTCTCCGGCGCGAAGTAGTTGTTCGTCATGTACCCCCAGTGGTAGTCCTCCGCGGCCACGTTGTCGCACGCCTGCACCGGCTGCAGTTCCACACAGTTCACCCCCAGATGATACAGGTAAAAATCGGGACTATCGACCCACTTGCGCAGACCCGTGAAGCCGCGTCGTTCCCCGGGCAGCGCCTTCACCGGGGCATTGGCCGCGAGGTCCCGCACGTGCGCCTCGGCAATAATCAGGTCGTGCCACGCCGGTGTTTTAAAGGACCGGTCGCCCTGCCCCACCCATGCGCGGTCGAGCACCACGCCCGGTCCATCGTGATGGACCGTCGCGAGCGCGTAGGGATCGAGCACCCGCATCTTCGGATCAAATTTTCCCGGCCCGGCGCGCACTCCATCCACAGCATACCAGTAAAACCAGCCGTGCAGATTGCGCCCGAGCGCGACTTCCCAGACACCCGCCGAACCGTCCGCATCGGGCCGCCGCACCAACGGAAATTCTTGGATCTCGCTCTGCTCGCCCGGTGCGTGACGCAGCGCAAGGGTCACCCCGCGCGCCCTCGGCGCAAACAACCGGAACACCGTCTCGTCCTCCCGCACCAACGCCCCGAGCGGCAGATCGGTTTTCAACTCATGAAAGAAGACTCCCGGCACCAGCGGCACTCCGACCTCAGCCGTCGCCTCGCTCGTCCCCGCCCACGCCACAGTCAGCGCCTCAGCGAGATCGAGCGGCTGCGCCAACGAAAAACGCCACAGATGTCGACCGGTGCGCGCCGGGTCGATCACGCGGTTCATATTACCGTCCCGGTCGCGCACTCCGTTGGGTACGTCGTCCGGCAGACTCAGCCAGTGATATTCACCGGTCACAAACTTGAAGCGCTGTCCCGCCGGTTCCAGAAAACGCGCCGCGGCGCCCCGCCATATTAACACGTGCTCGCCATCGAGTTTCTCCGGCCGCAACCGCCAAGCCTCATTGCCGACCGCCTCCTGCCAGCCATTAAAATCTCCCGCCACATATAATGTGTCGCGCGTAAGATCGATTTCGGAGCCATGCTCCGGCGTGAGCGCAAACACCATCTCCCCCACTCCATTTACAAAGTAACGGTAGCTGCAGGCGGCCATCAGGCCGGTATCCGCCGAAAGTCCCGCCGGCGAGGGACACTGCGCCCCGAGCGTAAAACGCGGATGCACCTTCGCATTCCAGTCGCGGTCCAGCTCAACCACACCCGTGGTGAGGGATTCGAGCCACGCCCGGACGATACGATGCGAAGATTCTGCCATGTGGAGCGCAAAGCTTTCTCCGCACCCTGCGTGCGACAAGCGGGAAAGCGTCGAGAGAGGACGATCGCGACAATTCCTCCGGGAAACCAGCCCCGACCTCCCCGGCGTCACGAGTCCGTGACGGTTGATTTCCCGACGTGACATTTCGCCTTCCACGTCCTCCCGTTCGCATCCATCTGATCTGAGCAGTCCCTCACACCCGTCTCGTCGTCGCCGCAGCCTCGTCCCTTTTTTCCGTGAAAACTTACTCCTCCGCCCTCGCCCTCGTCGCCCTGTTCCTGTCCGCCGTCACCGCCCTCGCGACGATCAACCCGGCGCTGCAAATGCAGACCGGCAATCCGAGCGCCGCCGCCACCGATCCGATCGCCAACCGCACGAACTTCCTCATCCAGCGCGCCCAATACGCCTTCGGCTACAACGACACCACCCGCGAGCCCAACTGGGTCGCGTGGAATCTCACCTCCGGCGACGTCGGCTCCAGCGGACGCTCTCCTGATTTTTTCCAAGACACCACCCTCCCCGCCGGCTTCTACCCCGTGCTGCCGACCGACTACAGCGGCTCAGGCTACGACCGCGGCCACCTCTGTCCTTCCGGTGACCGCACCGTCACCCGCGCCGACAACGACGTCGTATTCTTCATGTCGAACATGATGCCCCAGGCCCCCGACAATAACCAAGGCGTCTGGGCCAGCTTCGAAACCTACTGTCGCACGCTCGCCGATACTGGCAACGAGGTCCTCATCGTTGCCGGCCCTGGTGGATTTGCCGGCTCCACCATCGCGAGTGGTGTCTCCATCCCGGGCTTTACCTGGAAAATCGCCGTCGTCGTCCCCCTCGGCGCCGGCACCGCGCTGAGCCGCATCACGGCCGCCACTCGCGTGATCGCCATCAAGATTCCCAATACCGCCGGCGTCCGCAGCAACCCGTGGCAACAATACGTCACCTCCGCCGCCCAACTCCAGACCGACACTGGCTACACGTTTTTCACCGATCCCGCCCTCGCCGCTGTCGCCGCCGCCCTCCGCGCGCGGGTTGACGGCCAGACCGCCACCGGCGCTCCCACCATCACCACGCCGCCCTCGACCCAGACCACCGCCGTCGGTGGCAGCGCCAGTTTTTCGGTGGCCGCGACCTCGAACCCCGCCTCCACCCTCACGTATCAGTGGCTCAAGAACGAAGATACCATCACCGGCAACACCTCCGCCACCACCGCCACGCTCACGCTCACCAACGTCCAAGCCGCCGACGCCGAGATTTACACCGTGGTCGTCACCAATCCGATCGGCTCCGTCACCAGCTCTGGCGCCGCCTTGGTCATCACCGGCCTGCCACCCGTCATCGCCACCCCGCCTGCCTCCCTCACCAAAGTCGCCGGCACCACCGCCGTGTTCACCGTCTCCGCCACCGGCTCCCCCACCCTCGCCTATCAATGGCGCAAAGGCGGTACCAACCTCACCAATACCGCCAACATCACCGGCGCCACCAGTGCGACCCTGACCGTCACCAACGTCCAGGCCGCCGACGCCGCCACCTACAACGTCATCGTCGCGAACCCCACGCTGCCCAACGCCACCAGCGCCAGCGCCACCCTCACCGTCACGGCCGCCGCCCCGACCATTACCCTCCCACCTGCCACCCAGACTGCCGTCGTCGGCAACCTCACCACGTTCACGGTCATCGCGACCGGCACCGCACCGTTCACCTACCAATGGCGCAAAGGCGGCACCCCTGTCACCAACGGCGTCACCGGCAACGGCTCCACCCTCACCGGGGCCACCACCGCTACGCTCACAATGACAAACACCCAACTCACCGACGCCGGAAATTTTGACGTGGTCGTTGCAAATGGGCTTAACCCCGACGCCACCAGTGCAGTGGCCGTCCTCACCGTCACCGCCGTCGCCACACCGAGCACAGTGGCATGGAACTTCGGCGCCGGCGCCGGCACTGAATCCGCCGCGCCCACCAGCGGTCTGCCCGCCGACGTGACCGGCGGCACCGTCACCTCGGGCAACAATAACGGCACCCCGACGCTCGTCACCGCCGTTTCGGTTGCGAATACCTACAGCGATTTTTCCGCTGGCAACAACGCCGGAGTCGCCGCCCAGATCGGCGCTCTGAGCACTGCCGCCGCCGGCTCGGCATTCTTCGAATTCACCCTCACCCCCACCGCCAACAAAAAACTGTCCGTCTCCGCCTTCACCTTCGGGTCCCGTAGCACCAGCACAGGCCCCCAAGCGTATTCAATTTTCTCCAACGCGGACAACTACACCACCGCAGTCGCCACGGGCACCCTCAGCGCCACCAGCGTGTGGGCGCTGCAATTACCGGCCTTTACCACCGTCACCGGCACGACCGGCGCCGCCATCACTTTCCGCATCTACGGTCACAGCGGCGCTGGCAGCCCCGCAGCCAACACCGCCAACTGGCGCATCGACGATCTCAAGGTCACGCTCAACACGGCCGCAGGCGCCCCGCTCATCCCGGCGGTCACCGCTACCACCCCCGTCACCGCCGCCACCGGGGTCGCCGGAAATACGCCGATCACCGTCACCTTCAACCAATCCGTGGCCGTCGCTACCGGCTGGTTTACCATCAACAGCGCGCTCACCGGCGGCATCGCCGCTACCGTTACCGGCGGCCCGACGACCTACACGTTTACGCCGCCCGTCAACTTCACCGACAATGACACCGTCACCGTCACGATCGTCGCCGCCCGAATCGCCGACACCGCCACGGACATGCTCCATCCCGCCGCGAACACCGTGTTAACCTTCACCACCGCCGCCGCCGTCGCGCCCACGATCACGACTGCGCCGACCGCGCAGACCGCCAACGCCGGCACCAGCGCCACCTTCACGGTCGTCGCCAGCGGCACCACGCCCTTCTCGTATCAGTGGCGCAAGAACGCCGTGAACATCACCGGCCACGCTTCCGCCACCACGTCCACGTTGATTTTCCCCAACGTCCAGGCCGCCGACGCCAGCGCCGGCCCTTACGATGTCGTCGTCACCAATTCCGTGAGCAGCATCACGAGCGCTGCCGTCGCGCTCACCGTCATACCCACTGCGCCCACGATCACCACCGCGCCGGTCGCCGCCACCCTTCTCTACGGCAAAAACGCGACGTTCACCGTCGCCGCAAGCGGCACCACCCCCTTCAGCTATCAATGGCGCAAGGGCGGCATCCCCCTCGTCAATGGTGCCGTCACGAACGCCGCGACCGTCTCCGGCGCGACTGGTGCCACCCTCACCCTCACAGCCATCACCACCGCCGACGCTGGTAACTACGACGTGATCGTGACCAACTCCGTCGCCTCCGCCACGCCCACCACCGCCGTCGCGCTCACCGTCACGCTCCCTCCCGCCGGCCCGCAGACCAACTACGCTGGCGGCACCTACGTGCAGAACTTCGACGGCCTGCCCGCCACTGGCACGTTTACCTTCACCGGCCCCGGTCCCTACGCTCTCGAAGCCGCTCAACCCAACGGCGTCGGTGCCAGCGGTCTGGCTGGCTGGAGTTTTGCAAAAGGCTCCGGCTCCGGCAGCGTGGCCCTCTTCAAATTCGACAACGGCGCCAGTAATTCCGGCGCCACCCATGCCTACGGCACCACCTCCGCCCCCGACCGCGCCCTCGGCTCCCTCAGCAGCGGCACCTTCGCCGCCCACTACGGTATTTCATTTGTCAATACCACCGGCCAAACCCTCTCCGCGTTTACGCTCGGCTACACTGGCGAACAGTGGCGCCACGGCGGTGCCCTCATCCCGAACAAGCTCGCCTTCTCCTACGCCACCGGGGCGATCGATATTAACACCGTGGCCACCGGCGGCTTCACCGCCGCCACGGCTCTCGATTTCACCGCCCCCATTTTCACCGCCACCACGTCCTCCCTTGACGGCAACCTCGCCGTCAATCGCGTCGTGATCGCCCCCGTTACCATCACCGGCCTCACCTGGGCTCCCGGCCAAACTCTCGTCCTCCGCTGGACCGACGTCGACGACGCCGGCAGCGATGACGGCCTTGGAATCGACGATCTCACGTTCAGCGCCGAGATCACTCTCACCCCCGGCAAACTCGCGCAGTCGATCGCCTTCACGTCGACGATCACCGCGCAGCTCTCGACCGCCGGCCCCTTCACCCTCGTCGCCACCGCGACCTCCGGCCTCCCAATGACCTTCACCCTCGTCTCCGGTCCCGCCACGGTGAGCGCCAACACGCTTACCCTCACCGGTGCCGCCGGCACCGTCGTCGTCCGCGCCTCCCAAGTCGGTAACTCCTCCTACAATGCGGCGGTCCCGGTCGACCTTTCGTTCGCGGTTGCGCAGCCTCCCTTCTCCTACGTCACGCCCCGCATCACCACGCACCCCTTCCCGCAAGTCGCGCAAACCGGCGGCACCGCCGCCTTCTCCGTCACCGCCACCGGCACCCCCGCACCCACCTACCAGTGGCGCCAGAACGGCACAGACCTCGCCGGCGCCACCTCCGCGGCGCTCACGCTTGCCAACGTCCAATCCACCGACGCCGGCGGTTACGACGTCGTCGTCACCAACATTGTCCGCTCTGTCATCAGTTCTCTCGCACGCCTCACGGTGAACCCCACCGCGACCGCGCCCGTGTTCATGCGCCAACCCGGCAACGTCGTCGCCCTCGCTGGCCGCAGCGCCACGTTCACCGTCGCCGCCACTGGCGCGCCCGCGCCTACGTATCAGTGGACCAAGCACGGAACCGCGCTCACTGGCGCCACCGCCGCCACTCTGACCATCGCCGATCTCCGATCTTCAGACTCCGGAGCTTACTCCGTCACCATTACCAACTCCGCCGGCACCGTCACTTCCTCGACCGCCACCCTTCGCGTAATCGCCCGCAGCTACGCGGGCACCTATATCGGCACCATCCCCGCTCGGGGCGGCCCCGGTGGGTCGACCGGCGGTACGTTTGCCCTTTTGGTAAACGGCGAAAACTCCGGCGTGCTGCTCGCCTTTGAACGCATCTCCGCTTTCCTCGACGACCTCCCGTCCGGTGGCTATTTCGCTCACACCGTCACGTCCATCGCCCAAGGCTTCTCGATCAGCGATAGCGGTGCGTTCGATTTCACCGCAGCGGCTTACCGCCCAGCGGCCGCATCCACCGGCGGCGTCATGCCTGTGCCGGCGCCTCCTGCCACCACCACGTCCGCCCTCATGATCCGTCCCGTCTCCGTTACCGGCAGCATCTCCGAGAGAGGCGCGTTGAAAGGCATGATCGCCAGATCGTCATCGTTGAGTGCACAGAAATCTACCGACACCGGTTCCGCCCCCGGCTTTGCTGGCTTTTACACCGCAGGTAGCTCGTCCAATTCATCTCAACTGTTTGCGATCGTCAGCCCCGACGGACAGGCCGTCGTGGTCGTACTGTCCAACGACAACCCCGTCGCTGGCGCCCCCGCTTCCTTTGCCGAAGGCCTCGGGCGCAATCGCCTCGCCATCGTCCTACCCGATCGAACCTTCGGCGTGGACGCCGGCACCGGCACCGTGGATTCCCTTGGCCGTCTGTCCATCACCACACCCACCGCGCAGGTCCTCGTCGTTGTCCTCGCTCCCGAAACCGGGGGCATCACCGCCACCGTCACCACCGCCGCGGGCACCACCACGACGTTCACCGGCTTCGCCGACAACTCCGCCGCCCTCGCCCAGCAGCGTATCGTAAATCTCTCGACGCGCACCACCGCCGGCAGCGGCGACCAGGTCGCCATCGTCGGCTTTGTGATCACCGGCCTCGAATCGAAACCGGTCCTCCTCCGCGCCGTCGGTCCCGCCCTCCGCGGCCTCGGAGTCACGACTGCCCTCACCGCGCCCCGCCTCGAACTCCGCGCCAACGGCGTCCTCCTTGCGACCAACACCGGCTGGACCACCACTGGCAACGCCGCCGAGATCGCCAACGCCGCCGCCCGCTCCGGTGCCTTCCCCCTCGCCGTCGGCAGCGCCGACTCGGTGATCCTCACCACGCTCGCGCCCGGAACCTACAGCGCCCTCATGAGCGCCTCTGATGCCCGATCCGGCGTCGGCCTCGTCGAGATCTACGATCTCTCCGGTGGCTCCCTCGCGCAGAAGCTCAGCAACCTCTCCATCCGAGCCGCCGTCGGCACCGGCGAGGGCATACTGATCTCCGGCCTCGTCGTTGGCGGCTCCGCGCCGAAACGCGTGCTCATCCGCGCCGCCGGCCCGTCACTCACCCAGTTCGGCGTCACCGGCGCACTCCCTCGCCCGACCCTTTCGCTCTTCTCCGCCACCGGTGCCGTCCTCGCGCAGAACTCGGGTTGGTCCACCTCCGCCGATGCCGCCTCGATTGTCGACGACGCCGCCCGCGTGGGCGCCTTCGTGTTCGGTGCCACGAGCGCCGACTCGGCGCTCATCCTCAATCTTCCCTCCGGCGCTTACACGGCGCAGGTCACGGGAGTAGCCGGCGCGACTGGCACCGCCCTCCTCGAAGTCTACGAGCTCCCGTAAACGAACCGCGCCGCCCTGCGCGCGACGTGTGGCCGCGTTGTTCGCATGGCTTGCGCCCCTCGAGCTTTTTTGCGGCCATCTGCGCCGTCGTTGGTAAAATTCCGCCGTCTCAATGTCCACACTCACTTCACGTCTCTGGCCCATCGCCGCGTTGCTCGTTCTGGTCGGGGTGCTCGCCGTCACCCTCCGGCGCCCGCCAGCACCGCCGCCGTCGGCCACAGATGGCGCAACCCCTACACCTACCCCGCCCACGCCGCCGTCGGCTTCCGCCCCCACTCCAGCGGACCTCCCTCGTGCCCTTGGCACCCCCGATCCGCGCACCCGCGCCCAAGAATTCGGCACCACCTTTCTGGCGCTCCTCGCCCGCGAACCCGAACTCGCCCTCGCCCACGTCCGCACTTTGCCGCCCGGACCCGAACGCACCCCGGCCCTCATCGCCACGCTCGACGCGCTCGCCCGCTCCGCGCCCGAACGCGCCCTAACACTCGCCCGCGAACTCGTCCGCACCCACGACGAAGCCAACCTCTACAGCCTGCTCTTCGACCGCTTCGCCCGCGAAGAGCTCCCCTCGGCGGTGCAGCGTCTCGCCGCCGTGCCCCCGGGTCTACCGCGCGAAAATGCCCTCCGAGCGCTCGCCGATATTTGGGCCACCCGCGACACACCCTCCGCCTTGGCCTGGGCCCAGAACCTGCCTGACCTCGCCGACCGCACTCCCGCTCTGGAAACCACGCTGCACAATGTGCTCGCCCGCGATCCACTCCAAGCCATCGAGCTCGCGCAGAAAATCCTCACCGGTCCGGCGCTTGATCGCATCGTGCTCGCCTCGCTCCAAACCCTCACCGCCACCGATCCTCAAGGTGCCTCCACGCTGGTCCCACTCCTGCCTCCCGGCGAGACCCAGACCTACGCGGCCGTCGCCGTCGCTCGTGCCCTCGGAGCCAAGGACCCCGACGCCGCGATTACCTGGCTCACGACCTTGCCCCCCGGCCAAGTCCAACGTCTCGCGTTGAACAATATCCTGACGGAGTGGGTCCGCCGCGACGACACCGCACCCGCGCCCTACCTCGAAAAACTCCCGCCGGGGCCCGGCCTCGATTCCGCCGCCACCCACTACGCCGGACTTCTGGCCGCACGCGCCCCCGCGCGTGCCCTCGCGTGGGCCCAAAATGTCGCCCACGAATCCACCCGCCAAGCCGCGCTCGTCTCAGCTGCTTCGGCGTGGGCCCAAAGCGAACCTGCCGCCGCCACGCTCTGGGCCACCGCGCAACCGACCGGAGCCCTCCCGCTCGCCGGCCTCACCGGTCCATTCTCCTACTGGCTGCTCCACGACGCCCCCGCCGCCCGCGCGTGGCTCGCCACCGCCCCGCTCCCGCCCGAAATAAAAGCTAAGCTCCAACCCAAATGACGCCGTCACCGTAGCCGTCGCCGTAGCCCTGCTCGTAAGAGCAGGGATCGTCCTCCTCCCCGCCTCGTCTCCTCGTCCTCGTCTCCACCTGTGTCCGCCCCCGAAAAAATTCTCGTCGCCATGTCCGGCGGCGTCGACAGCTCCGTCGCCGCCCTCGTCCTCCAACGCCAAGGCGTGCCCATCGTCGGAGCCTACATGAAGACTTGGATCAACGAGGATGAAATCATCGGCCACTGTCCGTGGCAGCAGGACATCGACGATGCCCGCGCCGTTTGCGACCGCCTCGGCATCGAGTTCCGCGTCGTGAATCTCATGCAGGAGTATCGCGAGCGCGTGGTCGCGTATCTCCTCGACGGCTACGCGCAGGGCCTCACGCCGAACCCCGACATCATGTGCAACCGCGAAATTAAATTTGGCGTGTTCCGCACCTATGCGCGCGATCACGGCTTCACCGCCGTCGCCACCGGCCATTACGCGCAGCGCATCTCCATCAAAAATCAAAAATCGGAAATCGAAAATTCCTGCTACGCCCTCCACGAAGGTGCCGATAAAAACAAAGACCAATCCTACTTTCTCGCTCTGCTCTCACAGGCTCAGCTCGCCGACGCCCGCTTCCCGATCGGCCACCTCCCGAAACCCGAGCTCCGCGCTTTGGCCCGCGACGCCGGCCTCAGCACCGCCGACAAAAAAGACAGCCAAGGCATCTGCTTCATCGGTGAGGTAAAGATGTCCGACTTCCTCCGCGCCTACGTCCCCGACGCCCCCGGCCCGATCATCCGCGCTCACGACGGGCGCGAACTCGGCCACCACCGTGGCCTGCATTTCTACACGCTCGGCCAACGCAAAGGCATCGGTGTCCCCTCGAATGCCGACCACCAAGCCTACGTCGTCGTCGGCAAACGTGCCACCGACCGCGCCCTCCTCGTGGCCTTCGATCACCCCGATGCCCCCGGCCTCTTCCAACGCGAAGCCCGCGTGCACTCGCTGCAGTGGAACACGCCGCCGATCCTCACCCCGCGCCCGCTCGAAGCCCGGGTCCGCTACCGTGACCCGCGCGTCCCGATTGAATTTATCCCCACAGGCGGTGACACCGCGCTCATCACATTTCAGTCCCCGCAACGCGGACTCGCCAGCGGCCAGATCCTCGCGCTCCACGACGGCGAACGCCTGCTGGGTGGCGGAGTCTACGTGTAGGGACCTTGCGAGTACAGTTCTGGGAGTGGGCCCAACGACCGATCTATCCGCCGCCCTCCGCTTCTTCAAAGGCCCGCCCACTCCCCCGCTCCGCTCCCACGCTCCCCGTTGGCAGAAAAATTTCTACGACGACTGCCCACGCATCACCAAAAAACGGCGACCCACGGTTCCCCTCCATTGCTCTAACCCCTATCGCGCAAACCTCTTGGCGGCCGATGAAAAATGGCCGTGAGATCACTGCGCACCGGAAGACCGGCATTGGTTCGGCGGCGTCACCAACGAATCAGTCCCCATCCCCGCGTGACTCCGCTAGCTCCCTGGTAATAGGCATCAAGGTATCCCCATCAGCCAGACAGCCCGGTCGTCCGCGCCGCCTCGGCACATTGACGCGCCAATGCAGGGCCACCGGCGCCTCACTGCTCACTGCACGGCAGCGAACGCCAGACTCCCGGCGAAGGCGAGAAACACCACACCCAGCACGCGATCAATCCAGTGCCCCAACCGCAAAAATCCCCGCCGCACGTCCTCGCGGGTGAAGAAAACCGCGACCAACGAAAACCACGCCATCGTCCCCAGCGCCATCCACACGCCATAGCCCAGCTGCACGAGTTTCGGCGTCTGCGGACTCACGACCATCACGAACAGCGAAACGAAAAATAGCGTCGCCTTCGGATTAAGCGCATTCGTCACGAAGCCGGTCACAAACGCGGCGCGTGACGTCGGGAGACCCACCGCACCCGCTTCGCCACGCCCGGCGAAAACCTCCGCCCCCGTCCGGGGCTTCACGCGCAGTGACTGCAACCCCAGCCAAGCGATGTAGCCCGCCCCCGCATATTTCACCAAAGCGAACCACACCTCCGAGCTCTGGATCAGCAGCCCCAGCCCCAATAACGAATACCCGACATGGAGCAGAATCGCTGTACCGACACCCACACTCGTCCAGATCGCCGTGCGTCGCCCGAGCGTGAGGCTTTGCCGTAGCACAACCGCAAAATCCGGTCCAGGACTCACCACCGCTAGGAGGTGAGCGAGTGCGACCTTGGAAAACTCGACCCCATACTCGTCCATCGCGCCACGCTTCAAAGCGCGATTTCCGTTAAGCGGGGGTCCGTCGTCATTTTTTCGATCTGCTTGCCCTCCGCAAAAACCCGCACGGCCCGGTCATCGGGGAAATTCTTCTGTGCCGTCACGAGCACTGCGCGCGTATTTTCGGTGCGACCGAGCAGCGCCAACCCGGAGATCTGCTGGAGCAGCGGCGCGGTGTCCTGAGGGTCCGCCTTGGCGGTAGCTTGGTCGGCCTCGCGCGACGCCGAGGAAGCCGTGCGCGCCGCAACTTTTTCCCCGAACCGCGCCTCACTCACGAGCGTGGCGGCCTCTTTACGTTCCAGCGACGTCGGCTGCGTGGCTTTGCAGCCGCCCGCCACGAGCGAGGCGAGGACGGCCGGAACAATCAATGCGCGCGTCTTCATGATGATGACACCATAGCGCTACGTTGCCTGCCAGCCGTCAATCCCGGTGCGGATCGTAAAATGGTCGGTCCGCACTCAGTGCTCACCCTGCAGCACCGTCCCCTGTGCAGCCCTACCTGTCCGGCGGTACTCCTCGGAAAAACGCGTGGAGCTCGAACTTAACCCGCGGCGGCCGCGGCCACTTTTTCACCCGCCCGGAACTTGGCGACCCGCTTGAGCAATTCTTTCTTCATTTTTTCAAGTCCATCGCCGGTGAGACACGAAATTTCGATCGTCTCGGCTGTCTTGTAACGGGTCTTGAACTTCTTGAGCTCCGCCGCCGCCGCCGGCACGTCCATCTTATTGGCCACGACCAGGCGCGGTTTCTTGAGCAGTTTCGGATCGTAAAGCTTCAGTTCGTTGAGCAGGTGCTTGTAATCACTGCGCGGGTCGCGCGCATCCGTGCCGGCCATGTCGATCAGGAAAATCAGGAGCGCACAACGCTCAATATGCCGGAGGAACCGGTGACCGAGACCGCGATTTTCGTGGGCGCCCTCAATGAGACCCGGCACGTCGGCGAGCAAGAGGCGTTTCGTGCCCTGCACTTCGTCGGAATAGTCGATCACCCCGATCTGCGGATGCAGCGTGGTGAACGGATACGCCGCCGTCTTGGGCCGCGCCTTGGTGATGCGCGTGGTCAACGACGATTTACCCGCGTTGGGGAAACCCACGAGCCCCACATCGGCGATGCTCTTCAGGATTAGCCGATACTCACCGCGCTGCCCGTCGAGGCCAGGATTAGCCCGCTTCGGCGCACGATGCGTTGACGTTTTGAAATGAGTATTGCCCCAACCGCCGTTGCCGCCGTGGCAAATGACCACCCGCTGGCCGTCTTCCACGATCTCGGCCACCGGTTTTCCAGTCGCAAGGTCGATGACCACGGTTCCGAGCGGCATGCGCATTATGCACGGTTTCCCATCTTTACCGTGACAATCAGCTCCCTGACCATGTTCGCCACGCTCACCCCGCCAGTGCGGCTGGAATTTGTAATCGACTAAATTGTTGGTGTTTACGTCACCGAGCAGCACGACATCGCCCCCGCCGCCACCATCGCCGCCGTTGGGGCCGCCCCACGGCTCATATTTTTCGCGGCGGAAGCTGATACAGCCCCGCCCACCGTCACCAGCCGCCAATTTCACTGAGCATTCGTCGACAAACATACCACGACCATGCAGATGGCCGCACGTTTGCCAAGGGGCGTTCCTTCAACGGCCATGTTTCGTCAACGGCCGCCAAAAAAGGGCGCGACACGTTTGAAGAATCATGGTCACGCGAAATTTTGAGAGGGACGCATATATTTTTCGGCTTTTTATTACTCTGTTATATAAAATTATTAAATTTTCGCTCAAAATTCTCACCGCAACAGGGACAGCATCCGATCCACCGAACCAACCACGGCTGGATCGCGTGCAACACCTGCTCCCACGTAACACCAGAAGTTTTTTTTAGAGCGAAGGTAGATGACCAAGACGAAGAGGTAGGCG
>SXGR01086815.1_pt1 | contig 14834 bp, 9 predicted proteins | sample 3174711 | NCBI WGS metagenome assembly SXGR01 (sample SAMN11356860, study PRJNA531348) | freshwater metagenome | isolation source: freshwater sample F1-60 | place: China: Fuxian Lake, Yuxi | collected 2017-12-25
GCCAACTCCTGCACCTCCATCCCCTCCCTGCTCACTCGCTCAGGCGCGTTGAAGACCTTGATGTAAACGACTTCAACCCCTGCAGGGGAATCACCTGCCGTTGGACCTCCATCCCGGAGGGACTCGGGAGAACCTTCGCCAAGACCGGCGGCAAACTCTCATCAAACTCCATGGTCAGGATGGCCCGCTGCAGAGGCTCTTCGGTCCAGAGCCACCATCCCGCCTGGACTTCAAACGTCTTCGTCTTCGGGGTGGCGGGACTGAGCGTGAGCCGTAGGGAGTTTTCCCCTTCCGGCACCGGCAAACGAAAGAAAACCCACGGTTTCAAGGGCAACTCTCGCACCTCCCGCAAAGTGGTTTTCGAGCCCACAAGCGTGTGTATGGCTGAAGCGGGAACCGGAATTCCGTTGAGGGTCGCCCGGCATTGAAATTGCAAATCAGAGGGCGAGGGATCTTGGCACAGGACATAGAGAAACGCCGTTGTTCCTTTCGCGATGGTCACCGTTGCCGTGCCTTCAAGCTGGCTCGTGCTGTTCGTGGCGAGAACCGTCTGGAGGCGGCCAGATTCGACAAAACTACGCTGCGCTTCACCTGGGAAATTAAGGGGCAGCTTCATGCTTCCCGCGCTTCCAGTGCTCTTGATGGGCCGACCTGCCCATTCAATCTTGCTGGGCTTGGGCAATCCTGAAACTGGTACCGAGAGTTTCGCCCCTGGGGATCCAAAAGCCTCCCAAGAAATCCTTCTTTCCGAGCGATCCGTCTCGCGAATCCGCACTCCAGCGAAGGGGAGGGATAGTTTTCCGCTGGCTTCAATTTCGATGAGGATCGTTTGGTAAGGCTGCAATTGCAGTGTGAGCAAATCGCCATGCCGAAGACCCCGATGCAGCGTTTCATGAAACGGGAAGACGACGGTGGCGGCATACGTCCCGTTTCCAGCGTCGCTCGTCTTCCAACCACTGGATTCGTCCAACTTCACGTGCACCGTCTTGGGCTGAATGAAGGGATTGCGCAGAGCCAGGATTCCGCGCCGTCCTAGAAAGTGGGCATAACCGTAGGCCTCCCCGCGGTAGGGGTCGCCCAAGATCATCTCCGTTTGAGCGAGAGTCGCCGCGTTGTGCCGGGCCCACTCGATCATGCGCGCCAGGAATGGCCAATCCCGCTCGGGATTCGGGAACTTCGCCGGGTTCATGTAGAAGGTGAGCAGGCGGTTTCCACGGCCCGCGACCATCATGGCGTTGTCATGCCAGCTATCAAAAAAACTAGCGGGATCAATGGCCAGAGTGGGGTCTAGATAAACTCCGAGGGTTTCGATAGCAGCGGGATCAAATCCAGGATTTGCGGCGATTCTTCGCCGCAATAGCGCATCGCGGATGGTGGTCGCCCCATCGAACCCATTGGGAGAAGGCACCAAGGCCGGAGCGGTTCCGTCGTAGGTATCGGCATAAACCGAATCCACAAACCACAGCCACCACGGGCTGAGCCACATCCCACTCGTCGGGTCCAAATACACACCGGGCTTGGCCTTCCGCATGGCAGTGAGCATTTCAATGAAGGCTTCCACATTGGCCTCGCGGGCGTAATCGCCGTCCAGATGGTGTGCGTGCAAGGGGGTGTCGCAACTGGCGCAGAAGCCGTCCATCTTGAAAAAACCCACATCATGATTGCCGATCAAATCCGGGATGAGGCGGCTCATGGCGCGGCGATAGCCGGGATCACTCTGACAGAGAAACCAATCGAACGTCGCATTCCGGGCATACCCCTGCTTTGCACCCCAAGCCGCATGCTCATACCCGCTGGAGGGTGAGAGCCACAGGCCCAGCTTCGTTCCCATGGGCTGCAACGCGGCCAACAGAGGTTTGAATCCATTGGGAAATCCATTGGTGTTCAGATCCCACAGGCTCTTCTTCGCATCCCAACCGTCGTCTAAGGTGAAGCTGTCAAAGGCAACCCGGTGCGGCTCGAAGAGGTTTCTTTTGAACTGCCCGATCAGGTCCAAACTGTTGGCTTCTGTGGCGGGTGACACGGTGGTCCACGTGTTGTAGTCCACTTGAACTGCGGGCAACGCCGGACGGTGGCGTCCCTGGGCAATATAGGCGCGAAATCTGGAGGCAACCGCTCTAGGAGGCGCGACACCAAGAACGGCTGTCTTGCTAATGAACTTCGTTGTGATCGTCCGACCTGGCAGATGACTGAGCGTCACGAATCCAGAGGCGTAGTGATTGTAGCCGGCGGGAAATTCCAGACCCCAAAATGTGTCTTCGAGAAAGACCGGCTTTCCAAAACCAGTTTTACGATCGACGCCCCAAACGTTGTTCAACAGTTCTTCGGGAGGCCCGGTTTCCTGGTCGAGACACTGGCCCTCCAACCCAATTTTCCAAACCTCGACCTGGCGTAACAGCATCGGCGCAGTGGGGGAAAACTCGAGATGACGGCGCAGGAAGGCGTCGTCATCCAGCAGTTCATAAACCACCGCCACGTCGCCCGCTCCGCCCCGCAAAAGCAGGCTCAGGCGCTGGCCTCCTGGAATTCCTGTGCGCTGTACCTGATGTACTTTGAAGTCCTTGGATTGCAGCGGAGCCTGTCCTTCCCGACTCAACGAAAAGTCATCGGTGCTCAGCGTGATGATCCGATTCGAGACACGCTGGTGCAAAGTGGTTGCCGCGATTCGGTCACCCGTCTTTTGGAAGCGCAGTTCCAGGTATTGGTTGCCGATCACCGTTTCTGCGTTCTCTCCGCGAGCGATGCCTTCCAAAATCGCAAGCACGAGGAAGAATTGAAGGACTTGTTTCATTCGGGTTGAAAAATGATCTGTTGATAAACTCCTCAGACCGACTGGTAGACGCGCGCAAAAGCTACGGGATTTCCTCGCCGGACAGGGCACTCGATCTCCCTTCTTCACTCTTCATTCTCCGAAATATCCAATCCGCCTCAGACTTTGGATCTGGCACCGTGCTGACACCAGAAAGACAAGGCCCATCGGCCAAGGAAAAGATGGCAGCAGCCACTGAACCGCCGACTTCGGCATCACGAATACAGACATGGCGAAGTCCTGGGAAGCGGACAAAGCCTTGGAAAGTTTTCGGCGAACCGGTCAGCCTCGCCCCTCTCACACCCCATCGTCGCGACCGAAGAGGTCCTTTGCCAATTTGATAAAGACTCGCATGCCTCACCTCCGATCATTGTCCGACTTGTGCGGCCGCCTGATCTCCATCGGGGGTACCGGGCTGCTGCTACTCCTGCTGTCGGCTCAGGCCGCGGAGACTCGCAAGCCTTCCGTCTCAATTCCTCTCCGACCCCTTGATTCGGCTTCCGGTTCACGGGTGAGTTTCCAACGCGATATCCGCCCCATACTGCTCGACGCCTGCGTCGAATGCCATTCCACCGAAGAGCACAAGGCCGGCCTCGATGTGTCGACCGTGGATGGGCTGAAACGGGGCGGCAAAAAAGAGGGTCCCGCAGTGATCTCGGGAAAACCCGATGAAAGCCCGATCGTGCGCCACATCCGCGGTCTGGCCGACGCGGCTCAAATGCCCAAGGGGGCACCGGCGCTGAACGCGGAAGAATTGCATCTCATCCGACAGTGGATTGCCGCAGGGGCTCTGGATGATTCCATGGCTGCTGCCAAAACCCTTTCAGCGCCAAACCCCTCCCAACACTCTGCGCTAAAAGCCGGCCGCCTTCTCGATCGTTTGATCTACGACGCGTTATCACCCCAGGAGCGGTTTGTGCAGACACGCCGGTATCGAGTTTCCTTTCTACCCGATCAAACGTCTCCACCCGGTCCGGGAAATCCCATCGATGCCTTTATTAGTGCGAAATGGCGCGAGGCCAAACTCCCCGAGTCCGAGGTACCACCCGCCCTCTGCGACGACTCCACCTTCGCACGCCGCGCGTATCTCGACCTCACCGGTCTCATTCCGCCCCTCCAAGAAGCTCAGGCGTTTGTTGCCGATCCAACACCCGACAAGCGAACCCTGCTCATTGAGCGCTTGCTCTCGCGCACCAACGATTACGCCGCGCACTGGACCCCCTTCTGGGAAGATGCGCTGGGAAGCTCCCCCACAGACATCAACGGCGGCATCGGATCCCGAGGCAACCATCGACAGTGGATCCTCGATAGCTTCATGGCCAACAAGCCCTTCGATTTGTTCGTCGCTGAGCTCATCGACCCCACGCTGCCCGGCTACCGGAAGCCCAAAGAATATACGCCCAACGGACGGCATGTCGTCAGCGGCTACATCAAGAACGAGACCCATGAGGAAACACTTCAAAGTGCTGCCAATGTGAGTCAGGTATTCCTCGGAACCGGAATGAAGTGTGCGAGCTGCCACAGCCATTTCCTCAACAAGGAATGGCCACAGGCGCGCTTCATGGCCTTTGCTGGGATGTTCGCACCCGCAGATCTCGAACTCATCCGCTGCGAAACCCGGACCGGTCAACGCATCCCGGCAAAATTTCCTTTCGAACTCGATGGCATGAGCCTGGAGGTTCCCACCGATCTCACCCATCGCCTCCATCGCGTGGCGCAGATGCTGGTCGATCCGCTCGATCCACGTTTCTCAAAGAGCATAGTGAACCGCTTGTTCAAGCGCTACTTGGGCTTGGGCTTGGTTGAACCGGTCGATGATTTCCGCAGCGACCTCCCCGCCAGTCATCCCGAATTGCTCGAATGGCTCGCACAGGATCTCGTGCGGCACGACTTCGATCTCCGCCACACCCTCCGATGGATTCTAACGAGCCGCACCTACCAGACCGCGTATCGCCCTGAGCGTGCCGACCGCTTTGATATTTTGAACCCTGGAAACCCCCGCTACTTCCGATCCCCAACGCTGAGGCGTCTCACCGCGGAGCAATGGCTGGACAGCATCCGAATGGCGACCCGCAAGGGGTGGAAAAACGAAGACCGAGCCTATCGCAAGGAAGACTCCACTCCCCTCACCCGCGCCTTGGGAAAACCCGCTGCACGCAGTGAGGTGAGCACCGCTCGGCCCGACGACACCGCGGTCGTGCAATCGCTCGAACTTCTCAACGGACCTGAGCTCCACCGCATGGTGTCTTCGGCTGAGATCATCGAAGGTTTTAGCCAGTCCACAGCGTCGCCTGAGGAGACGGTGCAACGTCTTTACTGGCTCACGCTGAGCCGGATGCCCAGCGCGGCAGAACGCGCTCGGATGACTTCCCATTTGTCCGGCGCGAATGGTCCGAAGGCTCTCACGGAAGCGATCGGTGATATTCTCTGGGTACTGTTCGTCAGCCCCGAGTTTCAATACATCCGATAGTCTTCGCCGCATCGCGTTTTGACCCAACCTCACTCCCCCAAAACACCGGCCCACCCAGCGCCATGAACACCCGATTGGACCGCCGACAATTCCTTCAAAGAAGCTCCTTCGCTGCCGCCGCTGCCGCCGGGTTTAACCCGTGGACCGCCAGTGCTGCCGAGGCGGAGGCGGCCGCGAAAACCCCACTCATCCCGAAGGCGGATGCCATGATCTTGATTTGGCTGCCCGGAGGCATGGCGCAAACCGACCTGTGGGATCCGAAGCAGCACACGCCGTTTCGAGTTGGCATGAAGGGCAGTGAATTGCTGGGTACTTGCCCGAAGATCCCCACAGCAGCCGACGGAATTTTCCTGGGAGAGGGATTGGAGTCCATCGCCTCGGTGATGGATCAAGGCACCCTTCTGCGCAGCCTCACCAACGACACCAAATTCGGGGCCATTCATCTCAAGGCGCAACATTACGCCATGACCAGCTACCTGTTTCCGGTGGGGGTCCAGGCTCCGAGCATCGGATCGGTGATTGGTCGCACATTGGGTCGTCGTAATCCCTCGGTGCCGCCGTACATTTACATCGGTCGAGACATCGACACCTCGGATGCCGAGCGCCTCTTCATTAGTGAATACCTGGGGCCGGGATTCTACGGAGTGAACCACGCTCCATTCATGGTGCCCGATCCTTCCAAAGGCATGGCGACCCTGACTGCGGCCGCCGGAATGACGGTGGATCGTCTCGACCGCCGCCAAGGATTGCTCAAGGAAATCGCCGGGTTATCAGCCCAAGAGCTCCGCGATTCTCCCAAGGCTCAAGAGCACCTCAAGACCTTAGAAGAAGCCCGCGCGATGATGGATTCCCCGGTGAAGGCCGCCTTCGACTTCGCTCAAGAGGAAAAGCCGGAAGTCATCGCTGCATACCAACCTAAGATTGCCGCCTCTGAGCAGCTCGACCCGGGATATTTCAATGGCAGCCGTTTCGGCAACGGGCTGCTCCTGGCCCGACGCTTGGTGGAACGGGGCGCCCGCTTTGTGCAGGTCGAATATCAGTATGGCCCTTTCCAAGGATTCGACATGCACGAGAACGGCCACCGGCGAATGAAGGAAATGAAGCGCCAAATCGATGGCCCCATCGCCCAACTCATTCGCGATTTGAAACAGCGCGGCCTACTGGAGCGAACCCTCGTCTGCATCATGACGGAATTTGGTCGAACCATCGCCAGCGCGCCGTCGGCCGGTTCTGAGACGGAGGGCTTTGCCGAGCGCCATACCGGAGAGGATCTCATTATCGCTAATGAGAAAATGTACGGTTTCCACGGCCACTTCAGCAGTTGCAACTGCATGACCTTCTTTGGTGGCGGATTCAAAAAGGGATACGTCCACGGAAAAACTGCGGAGCGTCATCCGATGCTCGCCGTCGAGAACCCAGTCCCACTCATCGACGTGTATGCGACAATTTATAAAGCGCTGGGTATCCGCGCCGACACCAACTACGTCACGGAGGGTCGCCCCTTTTACGTCACCAAAGACGGAAAAGGAAAATCCGTCGATGCCTTGCTCACTTAAGCCTCCACACCAGCAAGGGGGGTCTCAGCAGCAGGTGGCAGCAGAAGGCGAACCTTCCTCACTTCCCAAAAACTTCCACCATCAGCCCTAACGACCCATTGCTCTAATGATTACTTCCTCGTCGCCTCGTGGCTTTTCCAGTGGCTCGGTTTTGATGACGAATTTCCATGCTCGGTTCCTTCTGGCTGGGTGTTTTGTTTTGCTGGCATTGGCCGCCCGCGGCGAGGGCGTTCTCGCATTCTGGGACTTTGCCCGGGGAACCCAGGGTTGGACAACCAACGCCGGAGTGACCCACGACCACATCACTCGGGAAGGCTGGACGATGACCGTCACTGCTTCCGATCCGAACCTCATCGGGCCACCGGTGGATTTTCCACCCGATCAATGGGTGGCAGTCACGATTCGGATGCGATCGAATGCCGATCCGATGGGGCAGATTTATCATGGAACCACTTTTTCCGAGAGCAACAGCCGAGCCTTTATAATCCGAAACGACGGACTGTGGCACGAGTACCGCATCCCGCTTCCACCCATGGGAACAGGCGCTAGGCTACGTCTAGATCCTAGTCATCAAGCCGGTTCGGTCGCCGTGGCTTGGGTTCGAGTGGAGACCCACCGAGATCCCCAGCCAGAGCCGTGGGCGCGTTCGAAAGAATTGCGGGGAAAAAAGAGCATTGGTGGCGGCCAGTTTGGCACCACGGGCGGTGAGAACGCCGTGACTTCACACTACTTGGCAAAACACCCCGAGTTCGCGGCCTCCTTTCCCTACGATGGGTACGTCGTGCCAGCGATCCTGCCGGCCGAATGGGGAGAACGACTGGGACTGGCTCCTCGCGGATACTTCGTCCACGAACTGCTATGGAACACCGTGGAACTGCCCTACGAAGCGATCGCTCCCATCGTGGCGGACCTCAACTCGGTGCGCTGGGGAACGCTCACCGACAACTTCCTCAACTGCACACTCGTCGACGGGGCACGCGGTCGCTTCACTCCCGACCTCTCCAACGATCGCGACTGGGCCATCGTGGAGCACAATGCCGCCATGGCGGCACGGCTGTGCCGTGAAGCCCATCTCCAGGGCTTCTGGTTGGATACAGAACAGTACGGCAACTACCGCTGGCGAACGAAGTCGGGGGTCCCGGAGTTTGAGACCCATCGACCAGCCAACCTCAAATTCCCCCTCGGGAAGGACTCTCCCGAAGTGCTGCGCCGCCGAGGATCCCAATGGATCAAGGCCGTCCAGGCGCAATTGCCGGCCGTAAAAATCATCGTCACCTTCGCCTGGTCTCCCGATGCGGTGGGCTACGAACCGCTGCAAGGCAGCATCCCGTTTCTGGACGGTGTGCTCGATGGCATCGAGTCCCCGGGCCAACTCATCCACGGCTACGAAAACACGTTCTACTACGGTCAGGGACCGGGGACGTTCAATGCCGCCAACGACGGCAAGCAAGAAGGCTTCGCCGGGGATCGCGACCGCTATGAGGCGGCACGCGCCTGGATCAAAGAATGGCGTTCGCTGAGCGGCAACCCACCGAAGTACGACCGGTTTGTGAAAACTGGCATGGCGGCGTGGGTCGAGGATGACCCGTGGAACCTCTATCCCGGATGGCCGAGTGGAACTAAATCCTCCTTATGGAGCAATCTGCCGTTGGCATTGGCCTACAGTGACGAATACGTGTGGATGTGGTCGGAGCACACGCACTACGGCCAAACCCCTGCGGCGGGCATCAACCCGTTCTTGGCGGCCATCGGCAACCGGACTTTCAACACCGGCACCGAAGCCGTGGAGACTCTCGACGAGGATTTTTCAAGCGACCCCCTGCAACACGGTTGGCACTTCGACTTCGACATGCTGGATATCGGGCGCAAAGCCAACCAGGCCCACGAGGTCCCACTAATGAGCCTCGAGGCGGTCCCCTACGTCTGGTCCAAGATGTCCCGGGCCGTCAACATCACGGGGAAATGGCCGACGGCGCGGAAGTCGAATTCGGTCAAGGCCTCATTCCAAGCTCCCCAGCGCCGACGCTATGTGCATCCCATCCGTCTTTCGCCCCAAAACACCTCTTTCCAAGCCGCACTCAATTTCCGCATCGAATCCTTCGGCAACACTCCGAACAACCCAATGATTCTGGGATTCTTCGCCGCCGATGAGCCGATTGAGCGCCACTCGCTGACGCTCCAGATCACGTCTGCGGACCAGGCGCGATTGGTTTTAGCATCGAACGGGAAGTCGAAGTCTTGGGCTCTAGCCATCCCCGGAGGCATAAAAGCCAGAGACCCCTACCGCTTCAGCGTGGAGTATACCGGATTGAACCGACGGCTCCGGGCTTCCCTGAGTGAGTTATCCGGGGAACCGACGCGGTCAGTCCAGATCCAGCAGAGATTGCCCGCCTCGACCGCCCCTTCCCTCTGGGACGAATTGGGAGCGGCCCTCGGGGAGAAGAGCACCCAACCCGGCACGAACTCAGAGACGTACCGTTACCGCCTCGAACACGTGAGCCTCCGAAATTAAAATCCCAGTTCAGATTCAGTGGCCCATCGCCGCCCTAGCCCGCCTGATCCAGCGCACGTGAAGCCCGGTTCTGGTTTAACCATCACCGGCCCCCCTCTGAACCTCGTGCCTGTCCCATGAAACTCCCCTCCCATTATTTCCGTTTTTCGGCCCAGACCACCTTGAGGCTGTCGCGTATCGCCATCGTGGCTCTCTGGGGAGGGTACTTCGGTAAATTCTTCCTTCAGACCGACCAGCCCGGACTCCTAGTACTTCTGAGAGTGTGTCTGGTGGTAGGCACAATCCTGTCCATCCTCCTGTTCGTGAGTGCCCACAGCTTTGTTGGCAGTGCATTCGACCATCACATCTATGAGCGGGAGCTGACGCTGCGCAATCGGGCCTATTTCAAGACCATCCAGTGCGTTATGATTGGGCTCATCGCACACTTTTTCGGCATCGAAATCGCCGAGCACCAGGGAATCTCTCTGATGCCCAACGTGTACCAGAACTTCGGCCTGTGCCTCTTCTTTACAACCCTGATCGTTCCCGCCTGGTACCTGGCCCGATGGCATGCCGCCAACAGCGACGCGTAGAAAAGAACCTCCTTTGCTCGGGGCTGCCGCGAACGGAACTTCGATCGGAAATTTAGGACCCGAAACTCAAGGAACCCCCGGCTTCTCTGGGGCACCAAACTCGGAAAGAAACCGGTGAGACAATCGAGGCCATGACGGCCGACGTCGCAGCGATTTAAAGTCCGGCGTCTGAGGAAGCCGGAGTTCTGGATCTGCGAAGAGCTCACCCACCGCAACAAATCGGTGATCGGGTCCGGTGGCGTTGTGCCAAGCATTCAAGGCGGGAATGGTCCATTGGAAATCAACCAGAAACACGGGCTTCCCATCGGCCCTCCAATAACGGTTGTCCTCAAAGCGAACCCGATGCTCGAAACCGGAGATGGAGACCAAGGTTCCGTGTGCGGGAACCACAACCAAATTGCTTCGGATGCAGGCCTGAATCGAACGTCCCATGACACGCACGGCCGCCACGGATTCGAGCGGTGCGATCACGGTGTTTCGTTCCACGATCAAACCGGTGATCTGGCATCCGTCTTCCGAGCCCAACTGGATTCCGGCATAGCCAGAGCTTCTGGCTCCATCGTTCCACGAGATATTCTCCCGGACCTGACAATCACGGTCGGCATAAGCGGCCCCCGAATACGTGTATACCAAGAATCCGGGACCGTGGTTGTGATGTGAAAAGTTCCGAATCAACGAACTCTCCTCGCATCCCCCATCCAAATCGAACCCACCACCATCCCGGAGGCAGGACTGGTTCCCGTAAGATTCACACCCTTCGATGGTCACCCGACGGCAAGCGTGAGCCCAGATGCCCACCGGACCCCCTCGTTCATTGCGACACGCAGCCCCGTTGCCCGCCGCAACACAGCCTCGAATGAGGGCCGTATCGACTCCATCGATAAAAATGCCACTGCCCGAGTGATGTTTCCGTTCATTGGGATCGCCCGGATTCCCCACGGCCACGCAATCCTCGATTCGGACCCCCGCATGAGGCCGCGAACTCCGCCCCGCCGGATTGCCTCCGTACACCATGATTCCGGCATAGCGGTTACTCGACGTCAGGCACCGTTCGATTCTGACGCCTTCAAACCCCATCGAGCGCTGGCTGGCATCCACCATGATTCCGTGCCATCCGAAGCCCGTCATCGAACAGTCCTGAATCACCACACCGGCCACTCGCTCGAGGGTTTCTTGGTCCCGATCGCAGCGGATGCCATCGCCTAGGTTTCCGGAAGAGGCGATGAGCTTCAGTTGGGAAACCGTGATCCACGAAGTCTCTCGGATGAGAAGGCCCGATTCCAGGCCTGGCCGGAGGATCGCCTGCCCGCGCCCGTAGCTGGTGATTCGCACCGGTGACTGCAGCGTTCCGCCACCGGCGTGTTCGATGCGAAGGCCCCCGTCAAAGGTGGCTCCGCCCTCAAGAAACAGCCCATCACCGGGCGCAAGACGGTGATCCGCGATGTGCCGGTTGACTCGCTTCAAGGTCTTCCAGGGTGCTTTGAGCGAAGTCCCTGAATTGGAGTCCTTCCCGCGGGGCGACACGTAGAAATCAGCCGCATGGACGCAGCACCCTGCGCCCACCAGCCCCAACACCCATCGTGTCCACTGCCTGAAAACCTGGAACGTCATAAATCCATTCGAAAGCAGCCCGGAAGACCGCCGTATTGAAGACTCCAGAGACGCTGACATCCCCAACTCCAGTCAAGTCTGGCGCCCCAACCCGCAAACCGAGTTTCGACCCAAACCTGTCGAGACTCTGTGACTGGGCCCAATTTCCAAGGTCCTCGCGGAAGCAGATGCTGGGCGGAACACGGACCCCGGTGAACCACCGGAGGTCTATACCCATTCCAAGGAACCTGCAGCGTAAGATTTTTAAGGCGGGCTTGAACACGGGTTGGGTGTTGAGAATTGGGCGCGGCTTCGCTTCCATGTCCTGAACTCCCCATCTCATGAAATCCTTCTCGATTCTCCGCCTCACGGCTCTGGCATCCCTCGTCACCCTGGCTGGTTCGCTTTGGGCCGAACCCATCCCGGCCGAATACCGCATCGGCGGGTTCGCCATCGGCTGCCAGGCCTACACCTTCAACCGGTTCACCGCGTTCGAAGCGATCGAGAAGACCGAGTCGGCGGGCGGCAAGGTCATCGAGTTCTACCCTGGACAGGCGCTGAGCCCAGAAGACCGCGCCACCAAGGTGGGCCACGAGATGCCTGCGGAGGCCATCCAGAAGCTCCAGGAGAAGCTCAAGAAGCATGGCCTCAAGGCCGTCAACTACGGCGTGGTGACCATCCCGAAGGAGGCCGCCGCAGCCCGGAAACTCTTCCAGTTCGCCAAGGGACTCGGCCTCTACGCCATCACCACCGAATCGACCGATGCGATCGACACCTTCGAGCCGCTCGTGAAGGAGTTCGACATCCGCGTGGCCTTCCACAACCACGCCCAGCAGCCCAAGAACCCGGCCTACAAGGTCTGGGATCCAAAGTGGGTGGCCGATCTCGTCCGCAACCGCGACTCCCGCATCGGCGCCTGTGCCGACATCGGCCACTGGCAGACCAGCGGCATCAAGGCTGTGGATGGACTCCGCATGCTCGAAGGTCGGGTGATCTCGCTGCACGCCAAGGAGCGCGAACAACTCGGGCACGGTCAGCGCGACATGATTTTCGGGACCGGTTCGACCGACATGGGCGCGGTTCTCGCCGAGCTGCGCCGCCAGAAATTCGACGGCAACATTAGCTGCGAGTACGAGTTCAACTGGGATCACTCCGTGCCCGATGTGGCCCAGTGCATCGGATTCGTCCGCGGCTGGAGTGCTGGCAACCGGTGACGGGGCCAGCTGAACGGAACCGGTCTACCCTCAGGGAGTGAACCCTAGTGCCAGCAGAGTGCGGCACCTGGGGTGAAATAGGGGTGAGGCAACGATTCTTGACGGGGGTTCCACCATGGCTGGGTAACAATCGGCGAAGCTTGTCATCTTCAACCGCCCGAAGATCCAGCCCGGAGAGAAGCTAAGGCTTCTTACTTGCGGCCCACTGCCGTCGCTAACTTGCAGGAATCCCAACCCTTGGGGGCAACCTGTCAGATCCAAGCCCAAACCGACCCCAAACTTACAAGAATCGCTGCCTGACCCTGATTCCCTCATTCCAACTCTCCTGATCGCGGAGCCTCAAAAGGCAACCCTCCCTCAATCCGCAAAATAAACGCAGGACATCGAAAGAAAAATGATCCGTTTCGGGTCCGTCTTGCGCATGGTTGGTGATGGCTAATCTCCGCTCCACCGATCCAGCCCCGATGACGGGCCCGTCCGCCGGTCTTTCAGGCCACCGCCGCGTCCAAGCCTTCGCGTTCGGCGGCCTGCTGCTGGTGCTAATTAATTTCTCAGGGCCGACCTCCGGCATGATCGATATTCCGGTCACCTTCTTCTTGAAGAACCGGATGCACCTCGGGGCCAACGATCTGGCAGTGTTCAAACTTTGGGTCGGCCTGCCGCTGATTCTAGGCTTCGTATTCGGGTTCGTCCGGGACCGCTGGAGCCCCTTCGGCAGCGGCGACCGCGGCCATATACTGGTCTTCGGAGGCCTCACCGCCTTGGTCTATGGAGCGGTGGCTTTGATGACTCCCAGCTACGCGGTGTTTCTCGGCGGGTTGTTCGTCGCCACCATGGCCTTCAAAATGGTGTCCAGCGCGATCTATGGCGTGGTCAATACCCTGGCACAAAAGCACGCCGTATCGGGCAAAATGAGCAGCTTGATCAGCATGGGAGCATTCATACCCGACCTCATCTCTTTTATTGGCGGCGGCATGCTTAGCCAGACGATCGAGGGCCAGGGCGCGGAAGCGGCGGCTCGTGTTCTATTTTACTCTGCCGGTGGGCTGATGCTGTCCATTGCAGTGCTGGGCATTGTGGGTCCAAAATGGGTGTTTACGGAGACCCGTCATGACATCCCCACCGTGCATTTTATGCAGGATATCGGGCGCATCGTCCGCTACTGGCCAATTTATCCGGTCATGTTGATCCAGCTGATGTGGCAATTCGGGCCACTCGGGTCAGTGCTGCAGTACCATTTCGTCGATCACTGGCACGGAACCGACGCCCAATGGGGCCTGTGGCAGGGCATCTTTAGAGGCGGGTTTCTACCTGTTTTTATGCTCTATGGCTGGTTCAGTCAGAGGATCGCGCTTCGAACGCTACTGTGGGTCGGTTTCTCACTCGGGGTTGTGCAACTGGTTCCACTTCTGATGGTGCGCGACGCAATCGGCGCCTTGTATGTCGCTATTCCAATGGGCCTCCTGGGCGGCATTGCCCAGGCGGCGCTAACGGACCTGGTGATCCGCTCGGCCCCGCGCGGCTGCCAGGGCGCGACGATGATGCTGTTCTTTGCGTTCTATGAACTCGCCAGCCGGGTGGGGGACCTGTTGTTCACATGGATTTATGACAAGCATGGGGGATTCAATCCAACGGTCATTTTGGCCATCATCGTCTACATCTTAATCCTGCCGGTCCTATTGCTGGTTCCCAAGCGACTCACCGCGACCAAGGACGGCGAGGTGATTGAAGGGGATGGCTCACATCAACCGGCAGCACTCTAGGCGTCCGCCACGACCACTGACGAGGTCACTGACCGCGGGTAAATGGCGTTCAGGGCAACGATTTCTAACAAAACCGCAGGCTTGAGCCGAACGGAACCCGACAAGGCCTTCCATTCCGCGCTTGAGCCCACGGGCGAGCGCTGGCTAGGACTCTGGCTCGAGCCGCTGGCTCTGCGGTTTTCCCGCATCTGACGTCGCCAATCCATCGTAAGCGTCACCCGGAGCACCACTACCGAGGGATGCGTTGATCAGGGTAAGTTGGCGGCATGGACACGAATGCGAGTGTATCCCTGCTGAAAGAGGACCTGGCTGGCCGGATCCGAGTCCCGGCTGCGAAGAGGCTGCAGA
>SXGR01191921.1_pt1 | contig 14834 bp, 15 predicted proteins | sample 3174711 | NCBI WGS metagenome assembly SXGR01 (sample SAMN11356860, study PRJNA531348) | freshwater metagenome | isolation source: freshwater sample F1-60 | place: China: Fuxian Lake, Yuxi | collected 2017-12-25
CTAGAATAAATAAAATAAAGTCATGCAAAAACATTTGGCAAAAAATTTGATCTGCTGCTCTCAGAAAATTTCTGAGAGGTGTTGTTGTTGCTAATTAATTTCCACTTTTAAGGCCTCTCGGAAATCTCGGAGGCTTTTTTTATTTATTTTAATTTTCAACACCATGACTTACACAATCAACAACTCAAATGAACCACTAGATTTCGTTTTCGGCATCACCGAACCGGATACAGCACAATCACTCTATGCCTCTGCTACTCCTTACGCCCGCGAAGTATCCGTTATTCGATCCACAAATCTCTCTCAAATTGTTAATAGAATCCAAGGTTTTGAGGGCCTTCTTCATGATGATTCCAAAGTTGTGACTGTCCTCGAAGCTTCAGAAACGCAGGGTGCCGACTTCACGGTTCTTGATGCCATTAGCCTTGTTCGCACGCGAATTGGTGATAATCATTTTGCCGAAATTGTATTGTTTGATTCAAAAAAATCACCACCCAAAGTTCTCGCTGCAGTCCGACAACAGTATCCGGAAGCAATCATTGTCGAATCAAATCCCGAAGAATTATCCGCTAAATTAAACGAAGCTCTCAATCGACTGGTTGACTCAAATTAAGGATGAACAGGCATAATTTTTGTGTACTGCTCACCAGTCTCATCACTCCAAAGCAAACTATCGGAGAGGAGCGTTGTCTTCTCTCCGGTTTTTACATTAAGCTGGATCAATTTTGCCTCACTTCCACCGCCACCCGGATATCCCTCGGCGCTAAATTCGCTGAAAATTAAAAACTGACCATTCTCACTCCAGTAAAAACTGTTTTCAAGGAAATCATGCGCGGGCAATTCCGGTGTATAAAGTTCTTTCACCCCGCTTCCATCGATGTTTGCAATGAAAATCTTATGCGGCCAGGCTGGCTTTTGCATGTAAGCAATTTGTTTTCCATCCGGCGAAATCTCTCCGAAAATCTCCTCCATCTCACTTACAGGAGAATCTTCATTTTTGGTAACCGCAACCTTTAGGCCGGTTTCCCATTTCTCCCCGTCATCCATTTTGTACAAAACAAACTCATCACCCACGCGCATAAAGAAGGCATAACTTTGTGACTTTGAAACCTCTTGCTCCGGCTTTTCCGGTTTCTCCGGCTGAATCGGTTGTTCCGGAGGTTGGCTGCAGGCGGTCAAAAACATCAGAGCAAAAATTAATTTTTTCATTTTTAAATTTGTTAAATCTCTTTACTTAAAACGTAATTCGGTCTCTTTTATTACAAAAGGCCCCAATTAAGAGGCCTTTTCTAAATTTAGCTGCAGCTAGCTTCAACTTCATTGATTCTGATTTTCTTGATCACTTTGTCTCTTTTCTCGATCGTTTTGGTTATTTCTTTTTTCATCAGCCATACATTTGGGGTTAGGAAATAGGAATCCTAACCCTCCCAGTCCAAACCATCATCTGGTTCTTCTATGTCGTCTCCTTCTATGTCCGTTTTTCTTCGGTCATCGAATATAGGCATATTCTGGAAGGGTTAGGGATAAACGAGATAAGGCCTTATCAGGACCTTCAATTATAGACCTTTTAATTTTGAATGCAAGCATGGGAAGTGAATTTGACATTTGTAGCTTAGAATATGAGAATACCCGAGCATGAAAGAAAAACGCCAAAAAGTCTGGGCAAAAATTCCGCCGCACGTAAAAGTTTGCGCTGTCACCAAAGGACGGACAATTCAGGAAGTTCAAAATCTTTTAAACGATCTCCCTGACATCCAAATCATTGGCGAAAACCGCTGGCCTGATTGCGAAGAAAAATTCAAACACTTTCAAAATCTTGAAAGACATTTTATCGGTCCGCTCCAGAGCAATAAAATCAACAAAGTGCTTCCCATTACAGACGTCATTCAATCCATAGACAGCATCGAACTCCTGAAAAAAATCTCAGCCCGCACAACTAAAACAATCAAATTCACTTTTCAGGTGAATATTTCAAAAGATTCCGCCAAGCAGGGGATTGATGAAGATAATTTACGACCGGCAATCGAAGAGGCTCTGAAAGCGCCTAATGTTGAGCTAATCGGTTTGATGACAATTGGCACAAAGGAAAACCAGGAAAAATATTTCAGCGATTTCAAAAATCTCTTTGACGAAATAAACGCCGAATATTTTAAAATGCCGATTCTCTCCATGGGTATGAGTGATGATTTTGAAACCGCAATAAAATGCGGTGCTACGATGGTCAGACTTGGCTCCTGCTTGTTTGAATAATACTTTCTCCTGCCAGCCGGCCTGTAGCCCACGAAGCCTGCAGATTAAATCCGCCGGTAAAGCCGTCGATATCCAGAATTTCTCCGGCAAAATAAAGTCCCGGACAAATTTTCGATTCCATAGTTTTGCTATCAACCTCTTTTAACTCCACACCGCCCGCCGTCACAAACTCATCACCTGCACCCCTCTCTACAACTTTTAACGGCACATTTTTTATCCAGAAAACCATTCGGTTTAAATCTTTTTTGCTCACCTCCGCATTCTTTTTGTCTTCAATGCCCAAATTAATTAACGCCTCTTTCGCCAGCGACTTCGGCATAAATTCACTGGCACTATTTGAGAAATTTTTCTTTGGATTTTCTGCAACTTCTGCCAAAAATTCTTTTTCAAATTCGCCAAAACCGGTGTCCGGAATCAGATCAATAAAGACCTCTAACGGCTTATTTTTGCCGTAATCTTCAAATGCAACCAGGGAAGAAAGGGCGAAAACTGCAGGCCCGCTCACACCTTTATGCGTAAAAATAAAAGGCCCGGTATATTTCGCTTTCCCTGAACGAAAAGTTGCCTTCGGAATAGAAACTCCTGCCAGATTCTTCGGCCACTGCTCCTCAGTGATAAAAGAATTAAGACTCGGTGCAAGTTTTGTGATTGTATGCCCAAGCGCCTCCGCAAATGCATAACCTTCACCGCTGGAACCGGTGAATCGATAGGCCTGCCCGCCGGTCGTCAAAACTACGGCATCGAAATCTATCTGAAGGCCGTCTTTAAATTTTAGTACAAATTTATTGTTCAGGTGTTCAATGCTTTCCACACTGTGTCTCAGCAAAACATTTACACCTCTCTCGCTAAAAATCCTCTCAAAAACGCCAACAATGTCGTGTCCGTCATTTGAAACCGGAAAAACTCTCAGATCTTTTTCAACTTTCAAAGGCACACCCTGGCTTTCAAACCATTCATAAACTTTTTCCGGCGGAAAATTGTTCATCGCCGAATTCAAAAATTTACCTCCGCGCGGATAGCACTCCAAAACTTTTCTTACATCTCGAAGCCCCGTTGTGGTGTTACAGCGGCCGCCGCCCGAAATCACCACCTTCCGCCCCAGTACCGCATTTTTTTCGATCACAAAAACCTCAACGCCGCCCGCCTCCGCTAACGCGGCGGCCGCCATCATTCCTGCCGCTCCTCCTCCTACAATTGCAACTTTCATAGGTTTTAATTTATAATCTTTCCACTTAAGATGCAACAAACATGATCAAGAAGCTGCTGACACAAATTTTTCGACCGAAAATTTTTCTTCTCGCCCTAACTTTTCCTTTTATCCTTACAGCGACAGTTAATTATTCAATTCTTAAAACAACGGAAGACCTAATTTACGCAAATCCAGAAGAGCTTCCTGACTCACAGGTGGCGATTATTCTTGGAGCAAGAGTTTTCCCGGAGGACAACCGCATGAGTGACATGCTAAAAGACCGCGTCTTAACGGCTCTGGATCTCTATAACATCGGCAAGGTAGAAAAAATCTTAATCAGCGGCGACAACGGCCAGGAGAATTACGACGAAGTAAACATCATTAAAGATTTCGTACTTGAAAATGGTGTGCCCAAAGAAGACGTCTTCTTAGATCATGCCGGCTTTGACACCTATGATAGCCTTTATCGCGCTAAAGAAATCTTCAAAGTGGAAAATGCTATAGTTGTAACCCAGGCTTTTCATCTTCCGAGAGCTGTTTATATCGGGAAAAAACTCGATATGGAAGTATACGGTATTGAAGCCGATCGCCAAACCTATGTAACAATTAAGTACAACAAACTCAGAGAAATTCCCGCCCGCTTAAAAGCCTTTGCAAATATTCTTTTCCATACAAAGCCAAAATATCTCGGCGACCCAATTCCCATCTCCGGCAGCGGCACCCTCACCTGGGACTAAAAAATCATTAAATAGCCAATATACATTATCACCACATCCGCAAAAAAGTGGCTGATCCATGATCCCCAAATTTTTCCTGTCCGTAAATAAATAAAACACCAAATCATCCCTGCCGCAAAAATTGCCAAAGTAAAAAGAATACTAATCCATAAAGGGAAAAAAGCCATCACCACCAAAAAATGATGACTGGCAAAAGCCAGACTCGAAATCAACATGGCCCAAATAGGGGAGACCTTCAGCTGCAAACCTTTAAAAATAAAAACCCGCCAATAAAATTCTTCAAATAGCGAATGCAAAACACTCAAAAATACTGCAAAAGGAATGTAATACTGAACAAGATCCAGATCTTCCACTTTCTTTATGATCTCCGGCGCAAACTGAAGAAAATATTCCTCAAATAAATAAAACAAACCCAAAATCGCCGCGAAAACCACCACTCCAAAAGTCAAACCCCACAAAACCGATCTTATAGATTCTCCTTTTCCAGAACTCTTAAAAAACTCTCTTCCAATAAAAATCCACAAAAACGGCCAGACCAACATCAAAATCTTCGTCCCAGAATAAATTCCCTGAGCCACCCATCCCTCCGCAAAAATTACGAAGTACAAAAAAGCCCCGAGAAACTGCCAGATTAATCCTGGCAGAATCCCGAGGTAGAAAATTTTGTTTGCTTTGACCATACGGTCTTAGATTCTAGTAGAATTTCACAGTTTTCACAACTTCCCATAATTTCCCAAACTCCTCTTTGTCATCAACACTACACGTTGGCGTGAATGAATAGTTAAAGCCATTTGGTCCCACAACTTCTAAAGTCGGATAGCTGCACATTCCAAGTTCCACATATTTCACTACATCAAAACCATTGTAAGTTGTCGTGCTGTAGTAATTGATCAACCCGGTATTTCGCATCTCTTCTTCTTTAATCTCTTTCTTCAGATCTTCTGCTGATTTCCAAGGTTTGATCGTCATGTTGTATTCACGAACCCAGCTGCAGGCTTCAAATGAAGAAACTGCACCAAAGCTTACCATATAATCATATTCAAAGTATGGCGCTACTTTGAATGTTGGACTTCCCCAGCTGTCGTTGAATGGGAAATTCACAGAGAAGTTTCCTGTATCAAATTTCACCATTGTGTTCGCCTCTTCATTGTTAAACGGTTCTTCGCATTTACCTGAACCTTCATTGTAAGAATTCACGTTCTCGGCATTCAAAGCCAATTTGATGTTCTTATTTTTCGCAAATAGATTGTCGTAAGCCATTGAAGGTTTGTCGAAAACACGAGCTTTCAAGCGGTAAATCATTTCAATCATCTCTCCTCGTGTGATTTTTTTCTCGAAAGAATTAACAGTCAGCGGAATTGCCAGGTAACGATCAAGTCCTTTTACGTAAGGCGCAAACCAGGTCTGAAAATACTGACCCATATCTGCCTCAGTTGTATATCCGTAAGCTGTTGAGATGATTTTTGCTGCTTCCACAAAATTGATCTTTTCATTCGGTTTAAATTTCCCGTCAGCATAACCCGAAACAATACCCATTCTCGCCGCCGCACAAACATAAGGCGCATACCACTCAGTTTTTACATCCGGAAAACAGTTGTCTCCGTAAATTTCTGATGGTTCAGCCACCGCGTTGATTACAATTTTTGTAAATTCCGCACGATTAATCTGATTATCAGGCTTAAATTTGCCATCTGCATAACCATGAACAATTCCCTCGTTTTTTCCGAACATCACCGCATCAAAGTTCGCATGAAACTGATTCACATCAGAAAATGTTAAATTTTCCGCACTTACAGGTGCGATGCTAACAAACAAACTTAGAACCAATAATGATATTAAACCTTTTTTCATGTTGAAAAGTTAAATTAAGGCAGTAATATAGGCCTAAACAGGCAATTATGTAAATAGAATTTATATTTCGAATATGTCAACCAGGTTGACTCGCCATTAAAACTATTGCCGCTTAATATTCCTTGTAAGAATTCGCTAGTATATCCGTTATAATTTATCGAATGGATCCAATCGTCATAAAAAATACATTCTTGAATGCGTACGAAGACTATGCTGATGCCATCTTTAGGCACTGCTATTTCCGCCTATCGGATCGCGAACGAGCAAAGGAATTGATGCAGGAGACATTCGTAAAAGCCTGGGACTACCTGGCTAAAGGTGAGAAAATCGACAATCTGCGCGCTCTGCTTTACCGCATCGCCACAAATCTTGTGATCGACGACATGCGTAAAAGGAAAGAGTACTCGCTCGATGCCTTGCAGGAAAAAGGCTTTAATCCGGGAATCAGCGAAGATGAAGAGCTCCATATAAAGATCGAATCCGATAAAGCCAAAGAAATGATTGAAAAATTGCCGGAAAAATACCGCCAGGTTGTGACCATGAGATATATTGATGAATTATCACCAAAAGAAATCGCCCAAATTACCAAAGAAACGGAAAACAGCGTTTCAGTAAAAATTAATCGCGGACTCGCGAAGCTACGTAACTTACTAAAAGTATGAATCACAACTTAACAAAACAAGAAAAAGAGCAAATCAAGCACCACCTTATCTCTTATATGGAAGCTAACCCTGTAAGAAATTCTGAAGTTCAGCGTCATAAAGTGTGGCACGAAAAATTTCGCAGCCTACTTTATAAGCTTAACCCCAAGAATATGTACGCATTACTTTTAAAACCAGCAAGTATGGTTATATCAGGAGTAATAGTATTCACAGGTGGCACCGGCATTGCCGCTCAGCAAAGTCTTCCCGGAGACGCTTTATATCCCGTAAAAGTTGGACAAGAAGAGGTTCGCAGCTGGTTTGCATTATCAACTGAAGCCCAGGCGGAACTCTCCCTTGAACTTGCCGAGGAACGTCTAAGAGAAGCGGAAGAGCTTGCTGTTAAAGGTGAGCTTACAGCGGAAAAAAGAGCCGATCTTGAAGCACGTTTTAACGACCGTATGAAAGATGCCTACGATGATATGGCTGTTCTAAGAGGTGATGAAAAATACGAATCCGCCGCTGATTTTAGCTCTCGGGTTAAAACTCAGCTAAACGTTCATACCAAGGTGTTAGAAGGTATTTCCATTAAAGATGAGAAAGGGAAACCGGAAGTGGACAATCTGATTATTAAAGTTAAGACAAAGCTTTCCGAAAATGATGAGAAAGAAAAAGAGATAAAATCTGAATTTGAAGCCCAGGAAGACACAAAACTTCAAGTTTCCGCTGAAGGAAAACTAAAAGCGGCTGAAAACAAAATTGCTGAGGTAGAAAACTTCATTGAAAATAAGCGCGAGGAGGTAACTACTGGTGCGCGTGTGGAGGCTTTGGCCAAGGTTGAGTCGGCAAAATCACTTGTTGCTGAAGGCAAAGTAAAACTTGAGGCAGGAGCTTATGCAGAGGCCTTCAATCTATTTCAGGAAGCCCACTCTATTAGCCAGGAAGCAAAATTAACAATTCAGGCCGCAGCAAATTTGAAAATTGAATTAAGTGAAGAAGATGATGAAGATGAACTTCCAGAGAAATCTCCTGAAATTGAATTGAATATTGAGCCAAAAGTTGAACTAGAGGAGGAGCTTAAACTAGATCTCCGGTTATAGTTGATCTCCAACCCCCAGGAAAAGGGCTTAAACCGAAAGGTATAGGCCCTTTTTCCTTTTTGTTTCAGCACTGTCCGATGTAAAATCTAAACACCTAACCAACAAATATGAAATTTCCATCTCTACAAATTCTCCAGGAGAAAACAGCTGCTACGGTAAGCCGTTTCCCCTTAGCCGTTTTGGCCGGTCTAGTTATTGCCTTCATGGGAATCGCGATCATTGAAATTCAGGATGCCCAATTTGACAGCCCCCAAATCGAAACCCTCGCAAAAATTATCTTCAGTTCACTTTTTGTGTTTCCCTTGTTTGTAACTGTAAAACTGCTTTCCGAAATCCATAAATTTGAACTGCGCCTCACTACACTCCTCAACATCGTAGTCGCTGGGCTCGGCGTTCTATATTACTTATTTCTTCTGCCGGAATTCGAAAGCGGCAATGCTATTCGTACTTTAGTCATTACCATCATCGCTTTTCTCTCTGCTATTGCTTTACCTCTCGTCAAAGAAAAAGAATCTCTCGGTTTTTGGCAATATCTCCGCATTTTAATCGAAAGATTCGCTCTCACTTTCCTCTATTCATTAATATTATTTCTGGGAACTGCTCTGATTATCTTTACTTTAAATGCTTTATTCAATCTTGATATTCCGGATAAAACTTATCCGCAAAGCTGGTTTTTGATCGCGGGAGCATTTGCACCAATACTTTTTCTTTCCGAGATGCCTGCTGATCTAAAGAAACTTAGCAAAGACAAAGACTTTTCCAAGATTATTAAAACTTTGGGCCAATATCTCTTGCTCCCATTACTGACGATTTATGCGCTTATTCTTTATGCTTATGGTGCGAAAATTCTTTTTACCAGCGTCTGGCCCGAGGGAATTGTCAGCGGTCTGATCATTCTCTTCGCCTTAGTTGGAATTGTCACACTTCTGATTCTCGATCCTTACAAAAAACTCAAGGAAAGCGCCTGGCTTGAGAAGTATGCCCTCGGCTTCTATGTTGCTCTTCTCCCGCTTGCAATCATGCTTTTTATGGCAATCAGTATCAGGCTCCGAGAATACGGAATTACCGAAAGCCGTTATTATGTCGTTCTTCTGGGAATATGGCTTGTGGTAACCGCTGTTTATTTCCTTTTGAGCCGCAAAAAAGACATCCGTTTTATCCCGCTTTCAATCATTGTTTTCCTGACACTCTCAATTGTTGGTCCGTGGAATGCCTTCAGCGTCTCTGAAAACAGCCAGGTTTTGCGTCTTAGAACAATCCTCGAACAGAATAATCTGCTTGTGGACAACAAATTGGCCCACGATTACAAAGTCGAAACATTAGCACCCAACGATCAAAACCAGATTAGCTCAATTATTTACTACTTAGGCCAAACCCACGGGTATGACAAGATCACCCCTTGGTTTTCAAACACAAATATTTCCGCTACATTTGAATCCAAAAATATTTGGAATCAAAGAGAGGAACTTGCCAATATTCTTAATGTTGACCCTTACGGCTATGGCTACTATGCGGAAGATCAAAATTACTACTCCTTCTACGTCGAATCTCCAGGTGCTCTGATAGTGAGTGGCTATGATGCGGTTTTTAACGTATATATTTATGAGGAAAGATCTAATGGCTTAAATTACAACAATAGTTCTTATGTTTTTCATATTGAGGACGATACCCAAGTTGTAATGGAAAGAGACGGAAAGGCTATTGTAACGCTCGATTTGCTAGACCACCTCGAAAATCTAATGGCTAAATACCAATCCGGAATTGTCACTCCTGCAGAGTTAAAATTTGATTACGAAGATCCAAGTCTCAAAGCTTCTTTTCAGTTTTCTAACCTTGATGCCTACAAAGATGAAACTGGATGGCGCTTAAATGGCGCAAATGCCGCTGTTTTGGTGAAATTTAAGTAATTCCAGCTTCAAAAGAGCCGCTCTTAAAATAAAGGGCGGCTTTTTAAATATACAAAAATGGCCATTGACCCAATGTGATAAATATGTTACAATATGTTATTGTTCATTAAAAATTTGTCTGAAGGAAACTATGCTCCTCGTTCCTATGGAGTACTAGATGGATATTTTTCCCATCGAAATTTTTTTGTAACTTCCACGGCGTGAGCATAGTTTTCTCTAGATAAATACTAGAGACCTAAAAAAAGCCCTTATCTATTAGGGCTTTTTTTCTTGCATTTCCTACTCCGGAACTTCCTCCAGCGTCACCTCGATTTCTTTCTCTTTCCCTTGAGCCAAAACTTTCAATTTCAATTTATCCCCGACTTTTTTCTCCGCCACAATTCTCGCAAAATTCACCTCCTCCGTAATTTTTTCTCCATCAATTTCCAAAATAATATCGTTTTCTTTTAGGCCCGCTTTATCGGCAGGGGAGCCCGGTATTACCGCCAATTCCTCCGGCTTCACTCCACGAATAACAATAATTCCATAATCCACCTTCAAATTATTCGCCTTCTTAAATGCCTCATTAATCTGCGCATATCTCACGCCCAAATACGGACGTATAATTTTGCCGTGCTCCTTCACTGAATCAAAAACCGTTTTAACCAGATTTGCCGGAAGCGAAAATCCGATATTTTCCGCACTCGCCACCGCCACATTCACACCAATCACTTCTCCTTTCAAATTCAGTAAAGGTCCGCCGCTATTTCCTGGATTAATCGCCGCATCTGTCTGAATTACGCCTTCCAACTGCTCCGATTTGCCAAATCCATCGCCCGCAACAATCGATCGCGAAAGTCCTGAAACAACTCCTACCGAAACCGAATTTTTAAATTCCACCAACGGACTACCGATCGCAATCGCACTCTGGCCGATTTCCAGCTTGTCGGAATTTGCAAATTTTAAGTAAGGCAGATCTTTCGCCTCAATCTTCAAAATCGCAATATCATTCAAACTATCGCGCGCAATCACTTTTGCTGTGTATTTCTCTCCGTCATTAAGAAAAACCGTATATTCGGCCTTCTCGTCGCTTACAACATGCTTGTTTGTCACAATGTAGCCATCCTCCGAAACGATAAATCCACTTCCACCGCCAACCTCTTTTTTCTCAGTACCATTTTCTCTAAACTTCGGTACCTGAAATGGACTTTGTCCGCCAAAAAAATCCCTAAATGGATCTTCATAATACTGCTCAAGAATCGGCACATCTTTCGTTATGATCACCGAAACCACCGCCGGCTTCGCTTTTTTCACGGCATTCACCACGAGGTCCTCCTGAGAACCGGATCCGCCGGTATTTTCCGAAACGGTTTCCACCAATTTTTCAAAAAAATTCTCCGAACCGGTTTTTACCGGAAAACCAAACACCGCCGTTACTACCAGCATTGCTGCCACCGCACCGGAAAGAGCACCAATAAGCCCATTTTTTATCTGTGTATTCATAAAATTGAAGTTATGAAATTATTAGCACTCGGCATTTTAAGAGTGCTAAATCAGACTGTCAAGATTGACTGAATTAGAAAAATTATCGCAACGATTATCGGCACATGAAGTAAGTAAATTAACAAAGAATGCTTACTCAAAAAATTTACAAATTTAGGCATCCGTAAATCCCTAACATCAAAACGTCTCACCCCATTCCTAAAAAAAACATTCCCTAAAAATATTCCTAAAAACACCATACTGATCCAAGGAAAAATCGGAAAATAATCGATTGTATTAATGCTTCCGTAATCAAAGCCGAAAATATATAGGGGAGGGAACTCCGTCGAAATACCCTCAACATATTGCCCGGCAAAAAAGCTCGCCGCCGCCAAAATTAAATTCAAAAATCGAAACCCTGCAAAAAACTGTCCGATCAAAATGCTCGCACCGATAAAATGCAGAATCCCAAACCGCACAAACTCCTCCACCACAAACCAGGTTCCAACAGAAACCAGGAGTCCCGCGCCCAAAACCGTCAAACCTCTTTTTAGCTGTTTCTTATAGAAATTCCCGCCTTTTTGCCGCGACAAAGCCAGCGAAACGCCCACCAGTCCAATAAAAATAAACTGCACGATCCGCGCCAAAATATGCCATAATCCTTCACTTAAATCCTGTTTGAACACATCATAAAAATCCAAAACAAAAAAGAGGTGGAAAACAATCATTCCGATAATTGCTAAGGCCCGCAGTAAGTCGATTTCCCAAAAACGTTTCATGCAGAAATTTTAGTCTGACTTGACCAATAAAGCAAAGAATACGTATAGTACTATTATCATTATAACCTCATTTTATATGATGAATTTTTCTAACAATATGATCGGCTATTTCTGGCACGTTCATATGTTTTTCGGACTGCTAATTTTGGCCGGTCTGGTATTTCTTTTTATTTGGGCGGCAAAAAATCTGAAAGCCAAGGAGCTCACAAAATGGGCGGCAACTTTGCTTATTGTCGGTCTTGTCGGCGCACTTTTGACTGCAAACTGGGGCTTCCGCGGCATGCGCAGCATGATGGGCTATGACGATGCTCGATTCGAAAAAATGATCAAATACGTTGAAGACAGTGATACCAAGAAATTCAACAGCAACGACGAATTCCGCGATGATATGCTCGATCAGATGAAGAAGATGATGGATTTTGACGACAAAAAATAAATCCTAACCTCATTCCCTATGAAACATAATTTAGGCAAACTCGATCGCATTCTCCGCTTTGCATTAGCTTTTTGGTGGCTCGGTCCAATGGCGCCAATTTATGGCTATGAATGGGCAAACTGGGCAATCTTTGCCATAGGCTGGATTGCACTTTTAGAAAGCTTTATTGGCTACTGCTGGCTCCACAGCCTTCTCGGAATCAAGAATAAAGATTAGTCAAAAAAAGACCCCGCTTTCCGCGGGGTCTTTTTTTTTGTATTTTAGTCCAACCGTGAAAACTGAATAAACAACAGCGTAAACAAAATCACCATCAAAATCGGCGCAATCATCGAAAGATAATTTGTCCTTCCCGGTTTAAATCTTCTCAGCAATAGGGAATTGCTCACTACCGAAATCGAACTAAGCGCCATCGCCAAGCCCGCTAACTCCGGTTTTAAAGTAAGTCCGGCAAAAGCAAAAACTCTCGCCGCAATCGGAATTCCAATTACGTTGTAAAAGAGCGCAAAAAACATGTTCTGCTTAATTTTGCTGAAAGTTTCTTTCGACAACTGAATCGCAGAAACCGTATCTCGCAAATCGTTTTTCACAATCACTACACCACCCGTTTCCATCGCCACATCCGTTCCGGAACCCATCGCAATGCCTAGGTCCGCCTGAGCAAGTGCCGGTGCATCATTGATCCCATCGCCAACCATTGCTACTATCTTCCCCTGGTCTTGCAATTTCTTCACTTCGTTTGCCTTATCTTCCGGAAGAACCTCCGCAAGGATATTTTTGATCCCCACCTCACTGCCGATCGCCTCTGCCGTTCTGCGATTGTCGCCGGTAATCATATAAAGTTCAATTCCCATTTTCAAAAGTTTTGCCACCGCCTCTTTCGAAGTTTCTTTTACTGTGTCTGCAACCGCAATAGCTCCAATTACCTCTTTTTCGCTCGCCAAAATCATTACCGTTTTTCCCTGTTTTTCCAGACGATTCACTTTTCTTTCAAATCTATCACTGTCTAATCCGGCAACTTCTCTGATCAATTTTGCATTTCCAAAAAAATATTTTTTACCCTGCACTTTTCCTGTTACGCCGTGACCGGGAATCGCCTTAAAATCGGTTGCCTCATCAAATTCCACTCCTTCTTCGCTGGCATAATTATAAATCGCCTCCGCCAAGGGGTGTTCCGAAGATCTCTCCAGTCCTGCAGAAATCATCAAAATGTCATCCTCATCAAAATCCGAAAAACTGACAATATCCGTAACTTCCGGTTTTCCTTTTGTCAAAGTTCCCGTTTTGTCGAAAACAATCGTATTCACTTTTTGGGCAATTTCTAGAGGTTCACCGCCCTTAATTAAAATTCCATATTCGGCACCCTTTCCAGTTCCTACCATAATTGCTGTTGGCGTCGCCAATCCTAAGGCACATGGACAGGCAATCACAATCACCGCCGTAAACGCCATCAAAGAAAATGACAACGATGCATCTAAAAACAAATACCAGACAACGAAAGTTAAAAGCGCAATAATAATCACCGCCGGCACGAACCAGGAAGAAATTCTATCCGCAAAATCCTGAATTGGCGCCTTCGATCCCTGCGCCTCCTCAATTAGACGAATAATTCGCGCCAAAGTCGTCTCTGAACCAACTTTTTCCGCTCGAAATTCAAAACTGCCCGTTTTGTTAATAGTCGCTCCGATCACTTTTGATCCCTCATTTTTCTCTACTGGAATACTTTCTCCCGTCACCATTGATTCATCAACTGCCGAAGATCCTTTTACAATCATTCCATCAACCGGAATTTTCTCTCCCGGACGCACCAGAACAATGTCTCCAACGACTACATCATCAATTGAAATATCTTTTGTTTCGCCGTTGCGAATTACTCTCGCTGTTTTCGGAGCTAGTCCCATTAACTTTTTAATTGCCTCGGAAGTGCGACCCTTCGCCTTTGCTTCAAGCCATTTTCCAAGCACTACAAATGTAATCAAAAACGCCGCCGTCTCAAAATATAGTTCCGGAATTTTCTCTCCCAAGCCAATCAAAGAACTGTTTCCAAAAGCGTAAATCAGATAATTTACCAGACTATAAAAATAAGCCGCCGAGGTGCCGATCGCAATCAGCGAATCCATATTAAATGTTTTCATCTTGAGGCTCGACCACATTCCCTTATAAAAGCCCGCGCCGATAATAAACTGTACCGGAGTCGCCAAAATTAAAGAAATTATTCCAAAATAAGGCGGCAATACCTCACTTCCCGGCAAAACCGCAAAGAAGTCCATCAGCATGAAATAGAGCATCGGTAAACTCAAGATCAAGCTTGCAACAAACTTTTTAAAATAGTCCGCAATTGTTTTTTCTCTTTTTTTCGCCTCATAGTTCGGATCTTTTTCATCAATAATTTCCGCTTTGTATCCGGCTTCATCTACAGCCGAAATTAAATTTCCAACAGAGGTCATTTTAGGATCAAAAAATACTGCCGCCTTTTCTGCTGCAAA
>SXGR01227996.1_pt1 | contig 14831 bp, 14 predicted proteins | sample 3174711 | NCBI WGS metagenome assembly SXGR01 (sample SAMN11356860, study PRJNA531348) | freshwater metagenome | isolation source: freshwater sample F1-60 | place: China: Fuxian Lake, Yuxi | collected 2017-12-25
GGACTTCGAGCCCAAGCGAAAAAAGGAGCGCCACACGTACCCACCGATGGAGTTTTTTGGCGATGCTGTGAAGATTGCACCGGGGGAATTGTTCATTCCGGAACGCGGATTTAAGGTACTCCAGCATCAGCCTCCGCGTTCGGAGTTGGAGCCTCTTCCTGCTGCGGTGCCAGTCTATTCGATTGCCGTGGAGCAGGCACGAACATTTACACTTTTCATTGATCTCCTCGAGCCCCTCGGAGAAGATCTTTCGGTTGTTCTGGAATCGACGCACGATTCGATGGTGTCCGATAGAAGCAGGGATTATTGGTCCGATTCGCATGATTCCATTGCTCTCGAGAGCGCTCTTGTCGAGTATGAAGATTTGCTGACGAAAGACGGTTGTACGGGGATTTCGATTATGGATGAGCGGGAGAAATGTGAAGTGATGTTTACCGAAGATAAGACTTTGCATTGTTACGGCACTCCCGGGATCATGGGGAAGTTTCAGCGCATTCTTCATCATCACAATGTTTTGCACCGTCCTGATATGAAGATTCTTTCGACGAGGATTGCGCATGCCCATCGGACAACTGGGCAGTACTGCGAACGCTTTCATGAGCTTGTCGAACGCGTGGGCGCACTCAGTTACTGAACGATCGAAACCGATCGCTGTGATCAGCCGATTTCCTGTAGCAGGAGCGTGTGTACCTTTGCAGCATCCGCCTGCCCTTTCGTAAGCTTCATCACCGCACCGACGATTGCGCCAAGTGCCGCAGTTTTTCCCTCCTTGAAGGAGGCAATCGCTTTCGGATTCGCTGTGATCGCTTCGGCGATGAATGTTTTCAGTGTTGCGTCATCGCTGACCTGGCCCATACCCTCTTCTTTGATGATTTCCCCCGGAGATTTTCCGGAGACAATCATTTTTTCCAAGACGTCTTTCCCCGCATTCACGTTGATCGCACCCGAGTGAATCGCTTTTGCAAGAGCGACCATATCGGCGATTGCAGGTGCATCCGCGAGAGACTTGTTGTGTGCGGTCAGGAATCCGGGCATCTGCGTGAGCACGAGCGAAGACGCACGCTTCGGTTCGCCGATCGCGGCCTGAATCGCATCGAATCGGATGCGGAGCGGCTCCGAGTCCACAAGCATCGATGCTTCGGCTTCGGTCAATCCCAGTCCTACGTATCCGGCCTTCATTTCAGATGGAAGTTTTGCGAGTCCTTCGGTGACTGCGGCCTGAAATGCGGCGCTGATTTGGAGTGGCGGGAGATCAGGCTCGGGGAAGTACCGGTAGTCCGCAGCGGATTCCTTGTCACGGAGCAGGACGGTCTTCTCTTCGTCATCGATCCAGCCGACCGTTGTTTCTCCCGTCGGTTGCTTTCCTTCACTCCATAGTTTCCTGAGAATTTTCTCTTGGTACTGCAGCGCCTTTTCAAGCGCTTTGAACGAATTCAAGTTCTTGATCTCCACTCGGGGGTACAGCTTCGTTTCTCCTTTCGGTCGCAGTGAAATGCTGGCATCGAAACGCATCATGCCTTTGTACATGTCGGCTTCACTCGTTCCCGCATTGATCAGAATGCGTCGAAGTTCTTCGGCAAATGCACTCGCTTGTTTCGGAGACCGAAGATCCGGTTCCGTGACGATCTCCATGAGCGGTGTGCCCGCTCGGTTGTAGTCGCAGAGCGAGTGTCCGGTGCGGTGCATCAGCTTTCCTGCATCATTCTCGATGTGCAGGCGGTGTATGCGACACTCTCCAGGCTCACTTCGGTTCGTGCTTGCATCAGTGACTGAGAATTTCACCAAGCCGTGGGACGCGAGCGGATGCTTGTACTGCGAAATCTGGTACCCGGCGGGAAGATCGGGGTAGAAATAGTTCTTACGGTCGAAGTGACTCTCGGGATTGACCGTGCAACCGAGTGCAACCGAAGAGCGCACCGCTTTTTCGATCACCGCTTTATTGACGACCGGCAGCGTGCCCGGGTGCCCCATGCATACGGGGCAGACGGTCGTGTTCGGGCCTTTCTCCCACGCATCGTTGTCGCATGCGCAGAACATCTTTGTCTTGGTATTCATCTGCGCGTGGACTTCGAGCCCGATGATGACTTCAAGTTCCATGAGTGGATTGTAGCGCGTGAGAAGGTAGGGAAGGTAGGGAAGGTTAGGTAGGTTGGGTAGGGACGGCAGATGAAAAGTTTTATCTATGCGCAAATCGCATTTGGTCATAGTGAATATTTCCTTCCAAACCTTCCCTACTTACCCAACCTTCCCTACTTTCATGTGGTCCACAATCAGAATCCCCTCCAGATGGTCCACTTCATGCTGTACCACCCGCGCGTCAAAATCTGAAAGTTTCAGTTCACGCTCTTTTCCTGCAAGGCTCAAGAATTTCACGACGATTTCCCGCGGTCGTGTCACTTGGATCCAGAGATCCGGGAGGCTTAAGCAGCCTTCTTCCATCGTTTCAGTGTCGGTGCTGCGCCAGAGAATGTGAGGATTGATGAGCGGCGTGAGTTTCTTCTGCAACATGGCGATGCAGACGCGTTCTGTGCGGTTCACCTGCGGAGCGGCGATGCCGGCCCCGTTTGAGGCAACGGTTGTTTCTTTCATCGACTGCACAAGCGTTTTGATCTCTTTCGTGATCGTTTGCACCTCCTTCGTTTTTGCACGGAGGATGGCACTGTCTTTGCCGGTGACGATCGTAAGGATTGCCATTTTGAGTCTCAGTATAGCGCTTTTCGGCGCTTCACGAAGAAAATATGCGGTATTTTCACTTTGCTGTGAGACCATGAATGTATGCGTTTTGAGAATCAGACCGCAAAGGAGGCGTATCTCGATCGAGAGCTTTCCAAATTCGGCGATCAGTTCTATCCGACTCTGCAACACATGCAGCATCTCGAGCAGGTAACCGACACATTACCAGTCGGGCACTATTCCAGAATCGAAGGCAGCGTTCTTACTCTTGGCAATCATATCCGTTTCCTCGTGAGTGAGGCCGAGAAGTCATCGTAATGACTTCACCTGCACTCCGCAGATCTCCTGCAGATCTTCCATCGAGTGTATTTCCCCGAGCTCGATCATTTTGACGAGTGCATGTGCGGTGAGAAGCACGTCCGGCAGGGCCCGATGTCTTGCCTGCGGAATCGTGAGGCCGAGTCTGCGTGAAACGGCGTCGAGACTGTGGCCGAACTCGGTCGGAAAAAGTGCGCGACTCAGGCGCATCGTGCAGAGGCAGTCGGGCAGATCGATGTAGCCCCAGCAGAGTTCTTTCTCCACTTCCATGAAGCCCATATCGAAGGTCGCGTTGTGCGCAACGAGGATCGATCCTTCGCTGAATGCAAGAAACTTGGGCAGCACCTCTTCGATGCCGGGGGCGCTTCTCACCGCTTCATCGCTGATTTTATTCACTTGCTTCGCCTCCCAGGGGATCGATCGTTCGGGATTCACGAGCGAAACGAAAGATTTTGTCTCGTCGATCTGGCCGCCCTCGATCCTGATGCCGGCAATTTCGATGATCTTGTGTCCGCGACGCGGGTCCAACCCCGTGGTTTCCACGTCGAAGACGGTAAGCGGGGGGAGGGGGGTGGGCATGTGGGGAGAGGGATCGTACGAAGCGAGTGGAGGCTATACCTCTCTGGAGAAATGTAAAATGTAGAATGTAAAATGTAGAATTGACCCTCCTTCGCTTTCTGTTCAGATTGTATTGGCTATTGTGCTTGTTCCGATTTTCCAGAGAAAGCTTCGGAGGGCACGCTTTCTCTGTCTATACTATTTCTATGCAGAAACTCACGGTCGATATTGTGCTGAAGCAGCTTAAGCAGCTCTATCCTGATGCAAAATGCAGCCTCGATTTTTCGACCCCTCTCGAGCTCCTTGTCGCGACGATTCTCTCGGCGCAGTGCACGGATAAACGCGTGAATATCGTGACGAAATCACTCTTCAAAAAATATGCATCTCCGGCGGATTATCTTTCCGTGCCTGCAGGTGAACTTGAAAAGGACATTCATTCCTGCGGGACATTTCGCATGAAGGCGAAGGCGATTCGGGAGAGTTGCAGGACGATCATCCGGCGATTCGACGGTCAGGTGCCACGGACGATGAAGGAGATGCTTCTTCTTCGCGGCGTCGGCCGCAAAACCGCGGCCATCGTTCTTTCAACGGCATTCGGCATCATCGAGGGCATCCCCGTCGATACGCACTGCATACGCCTGAGTCGCAGGATCGGATTGACCACGAAGAAGGCTCAAGCAGCGATCGAAGCCGATCTCATGCAGAAAACTCCGCGCAAAGATTGGGCAATGCTTTCTCATCTTTTCGTGGCGCACGGGCGTGCCGTCTGCATCGCACGTTCTCCGAAATGTTCTGAGTGCGTTCTGAGGGCGCAGTGCCCAAGGAGAGGAGTGAAGCGCTATACTTGATGTATGCAACGCCTGATTCTCCTGCTGCTATGCGCTCTCGGCGTCTTGGCGACTGTCTATCTTTTCATTGTTCTTTTTTCCGTACCGTCTCCTGACAACGGAAGTCGCGAGCAAGAAGTGTCATCCATCGATTCGTCCGCAGAAGGAATACAGTCATCCCTCAATCTTATCGTTCGTGTTTCACCCCGACTCGGAGTCGAGAAGAAGGAGCTGTCGTCTGCTTCCGCACCATCTGCTGCACCGACTCCAAAGAATGACACTCTCTACCGAGAGTATGAGCCAGATATTTCGCTTGGCGCACAAGGGTCGATTTTATTCTTTGCGCAGGCTGACGATCCTTTCTCCCTCGCCCATGAAGAGATCATTCTTGCCTATGCCGTGAAGAAGGAGCTGCGTCTTCCCGTATTCAGGGTGGATTTTTTGAACAAGCAGATGAAGCTTACATACGGTGTGATCGTGCCTGATACATTCATCGTGCTCGATGCAGTCGGTCAGCGTGTTCAATCGATCATTCATCCGAGCACGGCGGAGCTCCGCGCGCTTCTGACTTCCAGCCCACAATAATTTCCATGACACTCTATCTCACCCTTTTCATTGCCGGCATGCTGACCATTCTCCTGCCGTGCATTCTGCCACTGCTGCCGATCGTGCTTGGGGTGAGTATTGCGGGAAGGAGCAAATGGAGGCCGCTCCTCACGGTTCTCGGTATGATCCTCAGCTTCGTCGGGTTCACGTTCCTCCTGACGGTTGTTCTTGGAGAATTCGTCGAACTTGCCGACATCATTCGCATTGCGACGAATTATATTCTGCTGCTCTTCGGCATCGGTTTTGCCATTCAGAACCGCAATGCATCCATTCTCTTTGCACTCTTCGGAGCATTTTTCTTCATTGAAAAAGGCCCTCTTGCCATCGTCGTTGCGACGATTGTCGGAGTTGCACTTCTCCTGACCGGAGCAAGGATTGCTTCGAAGATCCAGCAATTCGGAACGAATACGCAGAGTGCTGCGCGTACGTCATTCGGATCAGATTCTCCGCTCTCCGCTTTCACCATTGGTCTCACGCTCGGTTTGGTCTGGGTGCCGTGCGCGGGTCCTGCCCTCAGCTTTGCACTGACACTCGTTCGTGACGAGCCGGGTCTGAAGGCCGCTGTGGCCCTTACGTCGTACGCAGTCGGCACAGGCCTGCCACTTCTCCTTATCGGGTACGGTGGACAGAAAATGACGCAGTCCGTGAGGTTTTTGAATCGTTATACGGGAGCCGTGAAGACGGTTGCCGGAGTTCTCTTCATCGTCACTGCAATCGCGCTGCAGTTCAATCTCTTTCAGAAACTTCAGATCTGGCTCGTCAGCAATACAAGCTTTGGAGATATCGGTACGCGGATTGAGGAGAGGTTATTCAACGATACGATGCCGGATATTGAAACTGAAGAACTTCGAGCAGCGGAAGGCGGAGTATCCTCTGCTGCGATGAAACTCCCCGTGCTCCCTCGTCTCATCCGCGCTCCGGAATTCTCGGGCCTCGGTCCTTGGCACGGTAGCGAGCCCTTCACACTTGCGAGCCTGAAAGGAAAAGTCGTTCTCGTCGATTTCTGGACCTACAGTTGCATCAACTGCATCCGCACGCTTCCCTATCTCCAGGGCTACTGGGAAAAATTTAAGGCAACGGATAAGTTTGTTCTGATCGGCGTGCACAGCCCCGAGTTTACGTTCGAGAAGAGCCGGAAGAACGTTGCGATGGCGATCCGTCAGCACGGTCTCACCTATCCCGTTGCTCAGGATAACGATTTTGCAACGTGGGGCGCATTCGCCAATCGCTATTGGCCGGCAAAGTACTTAATCGATGCGGAAGGATATGTTCGCTTTACGCACTTCGGAGAAGGGGAGTATGAGGAGACGGATTTGGCAATACAGAGCTTGCTCAAAGAGATAGGAGTGGAAGCGGGTACCTCAGAGTCTGCAGGCAGCGGTGATCCTGCAAAAAAATCAGGAGGTCCGATTACGCCGGAGATCTATGTTGGTTCCAGAAGCTGGCCGGCATTCGGCGGCAGCACGATTGAGCCGGACAGCGAAGTTCATCTCTATAACACTCCTTCGGAATTGCTTCTGAACAAGTATTACTTCTCTGGTTCGTGGCAGCTATCCGCTGATCAGGAATACCAGGTTCTTCGAAGCGAATCTGGAGACATTCGCATGAAATTTCAGGGTGGTGAAATCAACCTTGTTCTGGGGCTTGAGGAGGGTGCAAAGCCCGTGCAGGCGTCGGTGACGATCGATGGAAAGGCAGGCAAGACATTCACGATCGATCGTCATGATCTCTACAATTTGTTCACAGGCGAGTACGGAGTGCACGAGATCGTTCTGACATTGAAGGGTCCCGGAGCAGAAGCTTTCGCATTTACGTTCGGAGCGTAGGAATTCATTCAACATTGCACTTTGATCATTTCTTTTGATCTCAAATTTATTTCTGTTTCTTTTTTAAACAACAGAAGGAAATCCTCATTTTTTGGCTTCTCAATAACATTGTACGATTGAAAAATCTTTTGAAAAATCGTGAGCTGTTTCTGTGTTGTTCGAACAGTGAACATCTTGCTATGCTCGGTCCGTATGGCAAAAGACATCATTCACGTTCTGCAGTCGGTCGGTCTCGACAGCAAGCAATCGCAGCTCTACGTCGCAGGATTGCAGCTTGGAACGGCTCCGGCATCGGAGTATGCAAAATCGACGGGCATCAATCGCATCACGACGTACAATCTTCTTGAAGAGATGGTGCACCGGAGCTACTTCACCGTAATCAAGAAGATGCGTGCGAAGTGGTACTCGCCCGTTGCACCGGAGTTCGTGGCTCTGGAAGCCAGAAAAAATGTGGATGCGCTCGAGAGGGTGCTCCCCGAGCTTCGCTCCCTGCAGGGAGCGAAGTACCGAAAGCCTCGCGTTCGCTTTTTCGAGGGATGGGAAGGTATCAAGCATGTTTACGAGGACACGCTGACATCCAGCAAAGAGCTCCTGAACTTCGCAAACTCTGCTGTCGTGCGAAAATTTTGGCCGCAGTACGATGAAGAATATGTGGATGAGCGCGTGAAACGGGGCATCCATCTGCGGGGTATCGCGCCTGATGATATCGCAGGCAAGCGCGTACACGGTGATGATCGTGAGCACTTGCGCGAAATTCGACTGATTCCAGCATCAGATTTCGATTTTACGAATGAGATCAATATCTATGATAACAAGGTCGCCATTTGTTCCTTCGATTCCGGCCTTCGGGGTGACAAGGACATGTTCGGTGTGATCATCGAGAGCAAGGAGGTGGCCGAAACGCAGCGGCAGATTTTCGAGATGGCGTGGCGTTTTGCCGCCAGCACGACGCCGAAGGAAGCTACTCAGAAGAAGGGAAATGCTTTCAAAAAGCGCCTGATTGCGTAAGAAACATCTAAAAAATGCAGTCTGCTTTGTCACGGTTCGAAACGCTCTGAGGAGCTCCTCACCGTGACAGATTCTATGCATTGTCATGCTGAGGAGCATGAGCCTCAGCGAATGCGTCTCGAAGCATGATCGTACTTTCCTGCTACACTCGACGTATTTTTCATGCCTCAGTCATCCACTCGTTTTCGGCTTACACCGTGTCAGGAGAAGGCTATCGATATTCTTCAGAGGCAAGGCAACGTGTTTCTGACCGGTGCTGCGGGAACGGGGAAAAGCTTTCTTCTCGATCACTATCTGCGGGGGAAATCCTCCGAAGATTTTCCGATCGTGGCGAGTACGGGTGCCGCTGCGGTGATCGTGGGTGGCAGGACGTTTCACAGTTTTTTCGGGCTTGGGATCATGGAGGGCGGGCTCGAGGCGACGATCACGCGAGCGATGCGAAGCAAGAAGCTGATGCGGAGGTTGCAGCGGGCATGCTGCGTTATCATCGACGAGGTTTCCATGCTTTCGGGTTCAACACTCGCAGTAGCTGAAACGATTGCAAGAATGGCGAGGAACAGTCCTGAACCATGGGGAGGACTCCGGATCATCGCAGTCGGAGATTTCGCGCAGCTTCCCCCCATTGCGGCGGATGCTGCGGCAAAGGACTGGGCTTTTTTGCATCCTGTCTGGCATCAGAGCGATTTTTCACCTGCGCTCCTGACGACGGTTATGAGAACCCAGGATCTCAGCTTTCTCGAGATTCTGAATTTTGTCCGCGAGGGAGTGGTGAACGATCGGGTTCGTGCATTCCTCAACGAGCGAACGACAGCATCTGCCGAGGACGAGGAGGGAACGCGTCTGTATCCGCATCGCGCTCAGGCCGAGCAGTACAATCTCCTCAGGTTGCAGGCGCTTCCCGAGACCGTGCATACGTTTCGGACGGAGTACATCGGGGATGAGCGGTACGTCGATTCCGCAAAGCGCGTCATCCCCATTCCCGACACGTTGCTCCTTAAAACTGGTGCGCTCATCATGATGCGCAAGAACGATATGTCCGGAGAGTTTCGCTACGTGAACGGCAGTCTCGGCCATATTCGGAGCTTCAGTGAAGATGCGCTGCATGTTCGTCTGCTCTCGGGGGAGGAGATTGACGTTGTGAAGGAGAAATTCAGTTCACTCGACGGTGACGGAAACGAAGTGGTCGCCGCATGGAATTTTCCGGTCACGCTCGCTTGGGCGACGACGATTCACAAAGCGCAAGGCGCCTCACTCGATCGAATGATCGTCGATTTGCACCGGCTCTGGGAGCCGGGGCAGGCGTACGTCGCCCTCAGTCGTGTGCGTTCGGGCGCGGGACTGAGGATCGAACGCTGGAGTCCGGAATCGATTCGCGCGGAGAGACTGGTCACGTCGTTTTACGATGCGCTCAGCGAGCGAGCGACGAAGTACAAGCCTCAGCCGTTTTTCGATCCGCCGCCGCCCGCTCCGGAAGAGGAAAAGCAGACGAAGAAGCGGTCGATGTCGCAGGCCGAGAGACTCAGGAGGACCAAGCAACTTCTTCAGGATGAGGCCGGAATTTCCCTGATTGCCGAAGCATGTTCGGTCACGCAGAGCACCGTGCTCAACTACATCGAGAAACTGATCGCACTCGGTCAGGCCCCGAGTCTGTGGTACCTCATCGAGGATCTGCCGGAGGTCAATGACATCAGATCTCTCTACGAAGAGCACGGCCTGCAGTTCATGAAACCCGTCTTCGAGGCCCTCGACGGGAGAGTTCCGTATGACCACCTGAAGCTGGTACGCATGGTGATGATGGCACAGGCGTAGACGAGGGTATTGTTTTTTGAGAAATTTCGTATCACCATTATTGCGATGCGCCGTTTCCTCGCTTCGGCATGGTATCCGCTTTGCATTTCTCTGGTGCTTACCGGAGTGACGATCGGAGCGTATATCCTTTTGCAGCCGAGTGGAGACGATATTGGCAACAGTCAGATCCAGAACATTGCTCGACAAGCGGCATGGGGCATTGGTCCTGTATTCGGTCTTGCAACATTCATTCTCGCCGGTCTTCTGAATCTTCTACGACGCATCGTGCGACTTCGTCGTGTCCCACTTCTCCATCCCGTCATTGTCCTTCTGAGCGTTGCGCCTTGGCTTTTTCTTAGCTGGCAACTCACAGGTGAGCCGCGCTATACCCCGATCGCCCGTGCCATCATCGATTTTGCCGCTCGTGAGCTTCTCTGGGGATCGTTGGTTGCATGCATGCTGACGGTTCTTCTTAGTATTCCGCTCTTTTTCTCCGAAAAAAAATGAAAAAGTTTTTTCCTCTCATCGTTCTTCCATGTACGCTTGTGCTCAGCGGGTGCTTGGGAGACATCATGGAGATCTTCTGCGAAGCAGGTCCGGATTCCGACCATTGCTATCAGGCTGCAGCGGTGCAGGAGGAGGATCCGGATGGTTGTGAGAAGGTGAAGGGTGCGGGATTTAGCGGAAGCAATCCCCCAAAGGACAAGTGTTTTCTTCAGATTGCCGAGAATACAGGCGATCCATCCGCATGTGACGGCGTGGAAGGTGGATTCATGAGTTATTCGAAAGAGGAATGTCTTGCCGGTGCTTTTCGGAATCACACGGTTGAGGATTGCAAGGAAACCGCCGATGAAGCGAAGTGTCGAGCTGCATGGGGCAGCAACGGAAAGGGCTGTGGAGACGGATTCGTGTGGAACAAAGAGGGCGGTTCCTGCGATATGAAAAAAGAAGAAAGGGAACCGACTGAGAATCCTTTTGAGAATGAGAAAGTAAAAGAGGATTTGAAGAGCATCGGTGACGTAGGCAAGAGCGGATATATGCAGCTTTTGGATTGGGATATCGAACACGAGACTGACCCGGATCGATTGGCCGGATTGCAGAAATACAAGGAATTTCTCGAGAATGCCGGAGAGAAGATGGAGGAGGTCACGACGACCTTCGAGAAGCTGCAGGACTTGAAGAAAATTTTCGTCGACAGTTACGACCCCAAGGATGCAATCGAGAACATGTCGGCAAGTTCCATCTTAAGCAAAGGCTTCTTCGATCGACTGACGGAGAAACTGACAGGTGAGGACCCTCCCACAGAGCGATCGAAGGCGGAGGATGCACTCATGGTGTATGAGAAGATGCTTGAGAGGCAGAAAGACAACGATTTTCTCCAGCAGAAGCGGTTCGATCGCGTGAGTGAGACCATTGTCGGCAATCTGAAGGATAAGGCGACTGAGAAGTTGAAGGAGACGACGGAGGAGATCGTGAAGGGCGTTGCCGGAGATGCATTCGCCGTTGTCGGCATCGTCGACCATGCTCTCTCGTCTTTCCAGGAGGCCGCGCAGAAGGAGATGTTCGTCGGCCTTGCCGCTGCGTACAATCGACAACGCGATGGCATTGCCCAGGCTCATCCCGACTGGTCACTGGAGCGCATTCATCAGGAGACTGTCGCTAATGTCAAAGCTAATCCCTATGAAGATGTGCCGAACAGCGGATTTGTGAAATACGGCAATATTATCGAGAACGGCGATTGCAAAGATGCGGGGAACAATCCACTGTGCATCGACAACAGAGTGTTCTGGGTCGCGCTCGACAAGACGTGGGAATATTCCCGTAAAAAGAAATGAGTGAAATTACTTCGCAGTGTTCTCGATCGCCATCGTGATGGTCGTCTGACCTTCCGCACCGGCGATGAGGAGCGAGAGAACGCTTCCTTCCTTCGTCGCAGAGAAGATGGAGGTGCCGCCTGCTTCCATTGCCGTATCGACTGACCAGCCTCTCGAGGCGAGTTCGGTTTTGTAGTACGTCGCTGCAGCGGAGACCGTATCGCTCGTGGAGAGGACCACGGCCATGCCGGGTTCTCCCGTCTGAGGATTCATCGAAGCCGAGTAGGAAATCGTCGAACCTGGGTAAGCGGGTGCGTCCTCCGGCCAGCCCTCTGGCAGACTCTGTGCTCCGATTTTCGCAGTGCCTTCTTCCGTTTCAATGTCCATAGTTCCATCGATGTTCACATCGACGTCAGCATCGCTTCCGCATCCCGACAGAAGCCCGAGCATTGCAAATGAAGTGACCAGAGCGGCGATGGATGTTTTAGTCATGGGGAACAGGGAGAAAGGAAATAATTCTTGTTGGCTTCAGGATTCATTATTTTTCCTCGTCCGCCCAGATCACGAACGTGAAGACCTTCTGGCCCTTTCCAAGGTCCTTTTCAAAGTGTGAGGGTCGGCCTTTGCCATCGTGATGGAGAGGCTTTCCCCAATACTCCGGTCCGGAATTCTCGCTCTCCTGTGCGCCCGTTTGCGGTGCGGAGGCACTGAGCGTCGTCGTGCTGTCGAGGTGTTCGTAGGTCAGCTCAAGTTGCTCGTAGTCATGGGCGTTCGGATGCTGATTGCTCGTCGGATTATTCGTGTAATCCATGCACGTATCGAGATTCGCGTTCGTGAAACTTTCATCCTGATGATTCAAGCCGAATGCGTGTGCCACTTCCTGACACATCACGAGATTTTTCCACGCAGGCGAGTTGTATGTCGGAGTGTTGAAGTACGTATCGTTCATTTTTGCCGTTCCCTGCGTGATATGGGAGCCGTTCACCCACACGGAAGCAAGCCCCAGCCAACCGTTCCTGCCGTACTTCGCATTACACACTTCAATACGCCCTGCGGATGCGCGGCAATTTTTTCCGCCTTGTCCGAGAACAATAGTCGTATCGAGAACAGTGGAGACCGACCAGTCGCTCGACGTGGTGGCAAGATAGGAGTCCCACGCATTCGTGACGTTGTCGCCGAGCTTTACCGTGAAAGGATTACTCGTTCTTGCCCAGTGATATCCAGCCCAGGAGTGGCTTGCATATGCGATTCCTGCAAGTGCAGGAAGTGCGATTATGACACAGAGAAGAATGAGCGAACGTCGATGAATGAGATGAGAGAGAGCCATAGACATTCAGTTTCTGCTTTTGACTTTTTTTGTCAAGAAATTTTTTACATTCTTTTCTTAAACTGCCAGTACGAAAGCGCCCAGATGAGGATCGAGACGAACATGACCCACGGAACACCGGGCATGGTCATGACGACGGCTTGCAGTGCAAGCAGGATGATGTAGAGGTAGCCGGCGTACGCCCATTCCTTCAGCACGCGCGGCACGGACGGGACGACGATGGCAATGCCGCCGAGAATTTTTGCCACGGCGTTGAAGTACATCGTATAGACCGGGTATTGGAGCTCTATGAATACTTTTGCGACTTCTTCGGCTTGGACGAAGTACATGATTCCCGAACCGACCATCAGGAGCAGGAGGAGTGATGTCGGGATCCAGTAGGCGAGAGATTTTTTCATACGTTGAGTTATTATTTCTGGAGAATAAGCCTGATGTCAATGTGCCTACCCTTCGTATCCCAGCCTGCGAAGCGAGGCGTTTTCTTCCAGTGCTTGGCCGCGCTGCTGCATGAGAGCGATATAACGCTCACGGACTGCCGGCGTGACTTCCTCGATGTATCGCGACACTGCAAGATTTTCCCTTCCGAGATAATCACCAGGTACCCAACTGTAGTACAGTCGCTCGGTCAGATGGTACGCAGTTTCTCGTGCGAATGCCCACGGATGTGTCATCAGCTCGTCCACGTCGAAATTACCCGTACGATCCGGGAAGTCCAGCGTTCCGTTCATCATTTGCTTGAGGTATACGCCGTTATGCATGCGAGTGAGCATGTTTCGGATGTGCACCATGAGCGGATAAGGTGATTCTTTGCCGTTCTTATCCGTATCCCAAATGGCAGGCAGTTTCTTCACGAGTGCACACGCTCTATCGAAGAAGACGCCGAGTTCCGCAAGGCGATCTTCCGGTATGCGATGCAGGAAGCGGTGAACGTACGAGAGAAGGCCGCTCATTTTGGATGCCAACATCCCGGGAGACGCATTCAGTATTGATGCGAGATCGTACGATGGTAGAGGGTCGTGTCTCTCGTCGATTCCTCGTACCGTCAGAGAAGTGTTCTGCGTATCTGTGGAAGCTTTTGATGCTTTTGATTTGGAAATACGCTTCTCTCTTTTTTTGGATTGAGGTGATAGTTTGGGATTTCCACTGGGTCCGCCATCCGCTAACTTATTCTTTGATTCACCTTCTTCATCATTTCTGATGCTGTCGAGGAACTGCACCATGTCGATCATAAAATTGCGCACTTCGGTGTGGTCATCGTGCACTTCGGCTATTTCTGTGCTGGCAGCAGTTCCGCTTTGATACGCATCGTATCGTCTGCGAACCATGTCACGGATCAGGAGTGCGTTGAACTTCCTTTCGTAGGCATCGTGCAACTTGATGGATTCGATGTAATCCAGGAAACCTCTCAATTCACTCGGCGGTATTTTATCGAGTAATGATCCGAAGAATAGATCCGGCGAGATGGAGAAATCGTCAGCTTTGAAGAAGTCGACGATTTTTTTTGCGGTGATCTTTGGATCGGCACAAAGTTCGACGAAGCTCGTCGAATGGATGACGGAGAGCACAAGGGGTTCACGATCGGCAAATTCCAATTGAATCGTATGCTCATCGTTCTGACTGATATTGATGCAGGCGCGCAGAGTTTTTTTGTCGATCCACTTGAGTCCTTCGACGTATGCACTGTACCCGGCAAGACTGCGGATTGTTTCGACTTTCTTCATATCTTCCATCAGCTCCCTCACGGATGTTTGGGGGTCCACGTCGGGAACAGGATAGTGATCGGTTACTTCTTTGGGGTACCACGTATAGGCTGCAGCATAGATGTTGCACTTTGGATTGCGCGTTTGCAGCACATCGAACACACGTCCATTGATGTCGTGGATGAATCGACTGACATCATGATATGCCTGCAGCTGATGCTCTTCTTCCGCAGTGCGGAGGCTCGGATCACGCAATGCTTTGAGCATGGTCTTCAGATAGCCTGCTTTTGAGTATTGCTTTTCCATAAAAGATGTATATTTTACATTATTATTTTAATATGTCAAATATTCGAAATTCTCTCTTCCAAGCCAAAAACTGGCAGCCC
>SXGR01113908.1_pt1 | contig 14827 bp, 14 predicted proteins | sample 3174711 | NCBI WGS metagenome assembly SXGR01 (sample SAMN11356860, study PRJNA531348) | freshwater metagenome | isolation source: freshwater sample F1-60 | place: China: Fuxian Lake, Yuxi | collected 2017-12-25
ACCCGAACAACAAGAATCCCGCGATCGACGAACACGAGGGGCCAGGCGGTGCACCCATGGCACTTTTTGAGTCTGGGGCCATCCTGCAGTACCTCGCCGAAAAGAGCGGAAAATTCCTGCCGCGGGCGCGCCGCGAGCGCTATCAGGTGATCCAATGGCTCACTTTCCAGGTCGCCAATGTGGGGCCGATGTTCGGGCAATGCGGACACTTTTTGGGCTATGCGCCACGCAAGATTCGCTACGCCATCGAGCGCTATCGTAACGAGACCCTGCGGCTCTACGGGGTCATGGATCGGCAGCTGGGCAAGCACGAATTCCTGGCGGGGCGCTATTCGATCGCCGACATCGCGACCTGGCCTTGGGTGAGGGTGCGGTGGTTGCATCGGATCGAGCTCGACGATTTTCCGAACGTGGCGCGATGGTATTGGCAGATCGAGGCGCGTCCGGCGGTACAGCGCGGCCTTGCGGTACTGGCGCGGGACGAAAAAATCGGCAACCCCGACGCCAAGGCCCGGGAAGCCTTGTTCGGTCGCAGCCAGCTCACGCAGGGCCGGCGAAAAAATCGCAGGGTGGACAGTCGCCGATGATGCTGAGGAGGGGTGTGCACCACGGTCGCGCGGCAGGCGTATAGTTGGGAAAAGAAGGGGCCCGCTTGGGCTCGGTGGAGGAAGCACTATGAAGTTCATCCAGCACAAGCGCAGCAAAGAGGTCGAAAAGTGGCTGCGTCAGGAAGAGACCGCGCAGAAGCGACGCTACCGAAAGATCGTCGCCGACCAAGACGCCCTGACACCCAAGCGCGATAAATGGATCGCTGACTTTTTGTACCGCATCCAGACGCGTGGCGTTCACGTCCACTACAACCAGATGCGCAAAGTCGCGCCGGAAGAAATTCCGGTGAAGCCCAAGCGAAAGTTCAAGGTCGTGTTCTGAGCGACGTCCCGGGAGTTAAACACCATGGCTAGACCACATATCGAACCCTTCGTCGACCGCGACGTTCCGTTCAAGAAAATGACCCTGCCGGGCTTCCCGAAGGGCATGCAGTACAAGATGTTGTCGCTCGACACCGACGACGGCGCCTGCACCATGACCTGTCTGTTCGAGCCGGGTTACCGCCAACCGCCGGGCATGAGCTACACCGAGTACGAGCTCTTCATCATGTCGGGCTACATCAAGGTCGGTGAAAAAGTCTGGGGTCCGGGCAGCTATTTCGTCGTTCCAGCGGGTGTCGCCATCGAAGAACTGACCTCGCCGCGTGGTGCGACCGGTCTCATTTTCTACAACCACGGCGAGCCCTCGTTCGTTGAGTCGACCAGCGATCACAAGCACGCGGAGCGCGATCGTTTCGCTGCGGTGAATTCTTACGACGACATGCAGTGGACGTCGACCAATTTCTTCCCGGCCACGGCGCCGGGCTGCATGGTCAAGGTGCTGCGCTTCGACCAACGCACGCAAGGATTCACCTTTCTTTACTGTATGACGCCCAACTTCTGGCAGGACAATATCTCTTACCACGACTGCTGCGAAGAGGCGTACCACATCTGGGGAACCTCCTGGATGATGCAGTTCGGCGATCTACCGACCGGCGGCTATTTCTGGCGCCCGCCGTACATCAACCACGGTGCGTTCGCTTCGAAGCTCGGCATCCTGGCGATCGGTCGTACCGACACCCAGCTTTACAACCACTTCCACTTCAATCCGTGGACCAACATCGAAGAAAACCGCGACCGCGCGGCCAATCGAATGATGCAGTGGAAGCCCGATCTCTATAAGTGGATTAACACCCATGGGCACAACCACCCGGTCGACTTCGAGTACGACCACGGTCATGCCCACGGCGACATGCCGCACCACCACGGTGACGGCGCGGTTGAGCACAAGCACAAGAACAAGCGTCGCCGCCGCTGAGGCGGGGCTAGCTGGCTTAAGCGGACTACGATTGCAATCAGGCTTCGGTGACGAGGACCCGTCCTCGGCTGCCGAAGCCTTGCTGTGCTTGTCGACCGTAGGTCATTTTCTCGCTGCGTTTTCCGGTGATCACTGCGAGCAAGCCTTGAATGCGCCGCATCCGCGAGGCCACTAGGGCGCCGTTGTGATTATTGAGATCGCGACATCGGCGGGCGAGTTCTGCGCATCCCGCCGAGCGTGGGGGCAGGGCGCGCTCGGGGCCGAACACTTTGATGAGATCCGCGAGACCGACGTTGTCGCTCGTGAAGCCGCTCAAGCGTAATAAATTTTGGCGTTCGTCTTGCAGGCGCATCAGCGCCACCATGCAGTCCTGCCGCGATCGGCAGGCGGACCCGACCTGCTTGGGGGAGTCGTCGCGCACCAAGATCGCTTTCTCCTGGTCGAGTAGCGGTTCGAGTTGCAGCAGCAGTCCACGTTCCTCGATGAGGAGGCGCGACAGCGTCTGCTTGATCTCGGCCCGAGTCTACATCGTCGCGTGATCGGTGTCGGGGCGTCAGATGCGGCCAGACGCCTTGCGGATCTCCCAGTCGAGCTTCATCAACTGATCGGGATGCTCGCCATTCTCAGTCGCGAGCGTGCCGGACAAAGTTTGTATTCGAGTGCGCTTGCCGGCAGCGCCACGGGCGGTGCTGCGCCTACGCTCGGTCCCAACACCCAGATGCAGGCGAATTCGGCATTATCGCGACTGGAGTTAAACCGACCGGCGGCAATGATTTCGCGCGACCTCTGAACACGTCAATTTATGATCGAGGCCGGTGGCATAATGGCGGACACGACAGCGCTGCGCGCGCGGTCGCGACGCACAGGGGTTTCATGGGTTTAGACTCCAAGCAATTTCTTAGCCGGCTGCAGACCGATCTGGCCTCCGGCGAGATCGAAATCGCGGGTTCTCCGATTCCGTGCTACTGCTGCGAGAGATGCGCGACGAGTTCGTCTCGAACGCTCGCCTCGAGCGCATCGTTCGCACCGACGCTGCGCTCGAGACGAGCGTCTCGTATCGATGGCCAATTCTGCGGCGTTCCAAATGCTCGTCGGGTCCTTCAACCGAAGTCGGTCACGCCATCGCGCAAGGTGGCTTGGCTGCGCTGCGTACGGTGGTGCTCGCCCACGGCTTCACTCGTTTGCGCGATCAAAAAATTTATAAACTGGCACAGGGCAGAATGGGCGACACCTGGTCGCACGGTCTCGCCGTCGCCACCCTCGGCCGAGCGATCTACACGCTCAGCCCCAAGTTGGGTCTCAATCGAGATGCACGCATTCTGGGTGGCATGTTGAGCGAGGTCGAAAAAATATGTTTTCTCGCTGAGATGGTACACCATCAAGACGTTCTCGAAGATTTCGGTACGGTCGAGCACCTGCTCTGGATCCGGTACACCAAAGCTGCGTGGATCTTGCTCAAGGAATGGGATTTTCCAGAGGCCATAGCGCGCGCTGCGATAAGTATCGAGAAGGCCCACAGTGCAACGGTCGAAGATCCGGTGGCCGACATGCTCTTCGCGGCTGACATGTTCGCGAGCATGCGGGCAAAGTCTGAGGAATTCGCCAAGCGTCTGCAGGTGCCGGTGCCGGCGTTGCGGCTCGGTCTCGCAGGCGCCGACCCGGAAAAAATTTACGCGGCGGCAGCCATCGGGGCCGCCGCTATCAGCAACGCGCTCGGCCGATGAAGAGCGTTACCCGAAAAGTTGGTGGCTATTTGTCGATGCTTCTCGTGGTGGCTGCATTCAGCAGCGATCCTGCGAGTGCAGTCGAATACGAGTTGCGTCCTGACGGCGGTGAAATCTTCGGCAAAGTGGAACGAGTTCGTGCCCGATATCAGGACACGCTGATCGAACTCGCCCGTCGCTATAGCTTGGGGTACGAGGAGTTGGTACGGGTCAACGAAGGTGTTGATCCTTGGCTTCCGGGCGAGGGCACTCAGGTTGTCATACCGGGTCAAAGATTGCTGCCGCCTTCGACGCGCGAAGGGATCGTCGTCAATCTACCTGAGCACCGCATGTACTTTTTTCCGCAACCCAAGAGGAATGAACCGGCCAAGGTGATGACCTTTCCCGTCAGCGTCGGCAAGTTGGATTGGCGCACGCCGATCGGTGTTACTAATGTGGTGTCGAAACAGAAAGATCCGTCGTGGTACCCGCCCGAGTCGGTGCTTAAAGAGTACGCCGCCCGCGGCGATCCGCTGCCTGAGGTCGTTCCACCCGGTCTCAACAATCCGCTTGGTGCGCATGCACTGAGACTCAACATACCCGGGGGTTCCTACCTGATACACGGCACGAACAATCCGGATGCCGTCGGCATGGCGGTGACTCATGGTTGCCTGCGCATGTATCCGGAAGATGTTGCGGTGCTTTTCGATGCCGTCAAAGTCGGCACCAAGGTTCAGCTGATCAACGAACCGCTGAAGATGACCTGGGTCGACGGTGAGATCTGGATCGAGGTGCACCCGCCGGTCGATGAGCAGGGGCAACTTGCCCAAGTGAAACTGACCGACTTCGCGCAGCGACTCGACACCTTGCTCGGCGACACGGCTGTCGCCATCAACTGGGACATTGCGATCGAGGTGCTGCGCGAGGCGACAGGTATCCCGGTGATGATCGGCCTCGAGTTGGCGCCGCAGGGCTAGGCGAGGGCTGTGTGATGGCCGCCGTCCACCGGGAGAATCACGCCGTTGACGAACGAACCGGCATCACTCGCGAGCAACAACGCTGGTCCGACGAGTTCCTCGAGCCGCCCCGCGCGACCGGGCGGGGTTTTCTTTAGGTAGGCGGTTCCCTCTTCGGTCGCAAAGAAATCGGCGTTCATCTCGGTAACGAACCAACCCGGGGCGATGCCGTTGACGCGTATGCCGTAACGAACGAACTCGAGCGCCATGGCACGCGTGGCATGGGCGAGTGCCGCCTTGGACGCAGAGTAGGCGGCGTAACCTGCGCCGACGCCGATGCCAAGCACTGATATCACGTTGATGATGCTGCCGCGACGTTTGGCCGCAACCAGACGATGCGCTGCTTCCTGCGAGACGTTCCACGCCGCCGTGAAGTTGGTCGCCATGGTCGACTCGAGAGCCTGCGTGTCGGTTTTCAGAAACAGTGCGGGCTTGGCGATGCCGGCGTTGTTGAGGATCACATCTGGCACGCCGAGCTTCGCGGTGACTTCGTCGAAGGCGCGGGTGATGCGCTCGCGGTCGGTCACGTCGAGCGCTACCGTCATCGCCTGCCCACCCTCGGCCTTGATCACGTCAGCCAGTTTGGCAAGTCGGTCAATGCGTCGTGCCGTGAGCGCGACACTCGCACCGGCGCGCGCGAAGGCGAGCGCGAGCGCCTGTCCAATGCCACTCGAGGCGCCGGTGACGAAGGCTACTCGGCCATCGAGCCGGAATGAAGTGCCGACGTCCGTCGCGACATCCGGCGTGGTTTCGTTTCCCTGCGGGGAGTTCGTCATGCGAAGGATGATACCGTACGCGATATGCCCGACCTGACCGACGACCCGAACACCACGACCTTCACACCAAGTGGCGTCGTCACCCTGACGTCCGACTTTGGTCTGCGGGATCCTTTCGTCGGGGTGATGAAGGGAAGAATTTTGAGTGCGGCGCCTGCAGTGCGCGTCATCGATCTGACCCACGAGATCCTCGCGCACTGGCCGGCTGAGGCCGGGTTTTGGCTGGCACGCTCATATCGTTATTTTCCTGCGGGGACGGTACACGTCGCCGTGGTCGACCCGGGCGTCGGCACGGCCCGTGACATTGCGATGGTCTTGGCCGAGGGGCATTTGTTTCTGGCCCCGGACAACGGTCTGCTGGCAGACGTCGTCGAGCAGGCGACGAGTGCGCAGCTGTGGTATCTGGGGGCCCGAGGTCTCGCGTCGCTCGGAATCAGTAAGCCGAGTGCCACGTTTCACGGTCGCGATATCTTTGCCCCTGCGGCAGCTGCACTGGCCGCAGGGCACGCTTCTGCCGCGCAACTCGGTATCCGCGTCGATTCCTTGGTGCCGAGTTGGGTCGACGAAGCCAGTACTGGCCGCGATCGTGTCAGCGGCGTCGTCATCACTATCGATCATTTCGGCAATCTGATCACCAACATCGCGCAGGCCTCTTGCGCTGGGTTCGTCGATCCGATCATGCACGCGGGCAAGTTGGCGTTGCCGCTGCGTCGCACCTACGGCGACGTGACACCGGGCGATCCCATCGCGCTATTTAATTCGTTCGGCGTCATCGAGATCGCCGTCGCCGAGCGCCGAGCCGCCGACGTGCTCGGTCTTTCGCGGGGCGCCCCCGTCACGGTCCGTGACGGCGTCCGCCGCATCTGAACTTGCGCGCGGACGTGTTTTCGTTATAGTTACGGCTCGTTTTTCCCGGATTGCACGTAACCAGTTGATTTATAAAGGTTTCATAATGCCCGAACGAGATTCTGAAAGCTTCGAGCTCGACGAAGAAATGCTGAGCGAGGCCGCCAGCACCGAAGATTACAACGACTACGACCGCTTTCTCGATCGTGTCGATCGACGCACGCGACCTGTACCCGTTCCCGGCAAGCGCGGCAAGGCAGCGTGGAGCAAGCTCGAAGAGGTGCTCGCGGACAAAAAACTCGCCAAGGACTTGCGCGACATCTACGACGACGAAATCTGACCGCTAGGGCGCAGTGATGGCCACTTCAGCGGTGAGTTGGGTCGTTCTGAAGTTCGGCGGTACCAGCGTCTCCTCCGAGCCCAATTGGCGCAGCATCGCAGCCACCGCGCGTGATCGCTTGGCCTGCGGCAATCGAGTCCTGATCGTCCACTCGGCACTCAGCGGCGTCACCGATCGGCTCGAAAAGCTGCTCGCGTCGGCGCTGCTCGGCTCGCACGCCGAATCTTTGCAGTCCTTACGCGAGCGACATCTGGAATTGGCGCGATCGCTCGGCGTCGATGCCGAGTCTGCGCTCGACCCATGGTTTAAGGAACTCGATCAGCGGCTTGCCGGCATTCATGGCGCTGCAGAGATTTCCGATCGGCTGCGGGCGCAAGTCATGGCGATGGGCGAAATCTTGGCGACGGTCATCGGCGAACGCTATCTCAGCAGCCAGGGCTTGAGCACTTCGTGGGTCGATGCGCGGACGCTGCTGCGCGCCGAGGCCCGCGATTCAGCCACCGCGAAAGCGGAGTTCCTCTCTGCGACCTGCGACTTTCGCCCCAACTCTTTGGTGAAACAGAAGCTCGCAAGCTTGTCGCCCCTAGTAATCACTCAGGGCTTCATCGCCAGCAACGAAGCGGGAGACACTGTACTCCTCGGTCGGGGTGGCTCGGATACGTCCGGGGCCTACTTCGCCGCGCTGCTGCAGGCGCAGCAACTCGAAATCTGGACGGATGTGCCGGGCATGTTCAGTGCCAATCCGCGCTCCACGCCGAGTGCTCGCCAATTGCTCGAACTGACCTACGACGAAGCGCAGGAAATTGCGACCGCGGGGGCCAAGGTTCTGCACCCGCGCTGTCTGCTGCCCGCGCGGCAGTACGACATCCCGCTCGTCGTCTACGCGACGCAGGTGCCGTGGATGCGCGGCACGCGCATCAGCACGCAGCCCGTCAACGATGCGGCACAGGTGAAGGCGGTCTGCGTCAAGAAAGGCGTGACCCTGGTATCACTCGAGAGCCCGGGCATGTGGCACCAGGTCGGTTTCTTAGCCGATGTCTTTCAGGAATTCAAACGGCATGGTCTTTCGGTCGATCTGGTGTCGACCTCGGAAACGAACGTGACGGTATCGCTCGATCCGCAGGTCAATACGCTGGACGGTGAAGCGCTCGCTCGCCTGCAACGCGAACTTGCGCGACTGTGTCGCGCCGAAATCATCGGGCCCTGCGCCTCGGTGAGTCTCGTCGGTCGCAACATTCGCAGCATTCTTCACCAGCTTGGACCGGCGCTCGAACTGTTCGCCGAGCAACGGATTTACCTCGTCAGCCAGGCCGCAAACGATCTCAATCTAACCTTCGTTGTCGATGAGTCGCAAGGCGACCGTCTGGTCGAGGGCTTGCATCATTTGCTGGTCGAACCCGTGCGAGACGATGCCGTGCTCGGCCCGAGCTGGCAGCAGCTTTTCGAGGTGCCAGACACCAAGGCGCCTGCGGCGGCGGTGTGGTGGCGCGAGCGGCGTGGCGAGTTGCTCGAGCTGATGTCGACTCGCGAGGCAGCCTACGTCTACGACCCACGGACCGTGGCGCAACGCTGTCGTACCTTGAAGTCGCTGCGTGCGATCGATCGTGTGTCCTATGCGATGAAAGCCAATTCGCATCCGGCTCTGCTGCAGCGTATTTATGCCGAGGGTCTGAAGATCGAATGCGTCTCGCGCGGTGAGGTCGAGCGCGCGCAGGCCGCGATTCCCACGCTCAAGCCCGCCGAGATCTTGTTCACGCCGAACTTCGCTGCGCGCGACGAGTATGCTTGGGCGCTCGCAGCGGGCATCCACCTCACACTCGACAATTTGTATCCGGTGCAGCACTGGCCGGAACTGTTTGTGGGCTGTGAAATCTTCGTTCGTCTCGATCCCGGTACGGGGCGCGGCCATCACGCGCACGTACGTACGGGCGGCAGCCAATCGAAATTCGGGATCGCACGCGGTGAAATCGATGTCTTGCAGCAAGCGCTGCGCAAGGCCGGCGCGACCGTGACGGGGCTGCACGCGCATACGGGGAGCGGCGTATTTGAAGTCCGCAACTGGCGCGAGGTCGCCGACTACTTTGCCTCACTGCGCGAGCTATTCCCGCAGGTGCGAGTGTTCGATTTGGGGGGCGGCCTCGGCGTCCCGGACCGGGTAGGCCGCGACGCCTTCGACGTGTCGGCACTCGATGCCTCGTTGCTGGAATTCAAGCAGCAACTGCGGGGTGTAGAGTTGTGGCTCGAGCCGGGTCGTTTCGTGGTCGCGGAGGCGGGCGTGTTGCTCGCTCGAGTGACGCAACTCAAGGCGAAGGGCGATGCCGCATTCGTTGGCGTTGCCACGGGCATGAATTCATTGATACGGCCGGCGCTCTATGGCGCACATCACGAGATCTTCAATCTTACGCGCCTCGGTGAGACCTGCAATCTGCGTTGCGACGTGGTGGGTCCGATCTGCGAGACCGGCGATGTCCTCGGTCACGATCGCCTGCTGCCGCAGAGCACCACCGAAGGGGACGTTCTTTTGATGGCGACTGCCGGTGCCTACGGCGCGTCGATGTCCTCGCACTCCAATTTGCGTGATCCGGCGCCCGAGTTGCTGCTCGACTGAACGTCGCCGAGTCTCGTCAGCCGCGCGCAGCGTGCCGGTGACGAAGCTCTGCGTCGACAGCGGCCAGCGACAAGCCCCGGGCCCGCAGCGCCACCGTTAGGTGGTAAAGTAGATCAGCCGCCTCGCCAATGAATTCGGCATCGCTGCCCGACGCCGCGGCGAGCGCGGTTTCGACACCTTCTTCGCCGACTTTTTGCGCCAGACGCTTGGGGCCTTCGCTCGCGAGTTTGGCGGTGTAGCTCTCCGGTGCGGCAGCGGCGAGTCGCTCGGCAACAATCGACTCGAGTTTGGTCACGAACGCCAGAGTGGGTGACGCGCGGTGTTGCGGCAGCAGCGCTTCGTCTGCGAAGCAGGTGAGGGTGCCTTGGTGGCACGCCGGGCCCTGGGCGCGCACCAGCAAGATCAAGGAATCGCGATCGCAGTCGGCGTGACAAGCGACGAGCGTAAGCGTGTTGCCTGACGTTTCGCCTTTTTCCCAAAGCGCAGAGCGGCTACGACTCCAGAACACTGCGCGCCCGCAATGCAGGGTTTGCTGTAGTGCCTCGCGGTTCATCCATGCGAGCATCAACACCTCGCCACTATCGACGTCCTGCGCGATAGCCGGCAACAGTTGTCCTTCGCCGAAGACGACTTCGGCGATGTTTTTAAGGGTAACGATCATGGTCGAATCTCCACGCCTACCGCGCGCAGCGTCGTTTTGAGTTCATGGATGACGATGGCGCCCGAATGAAAAACGCTCGCCGCCAACGCCGCATCGACGTTCGCCGCCTTGAAGACATCAATAAAATGCTGGGGCGTGCCGGCGCCACCCGAGGCCACGAGCGGTACTCGACAGGCGACGCGCATCATCGCGAGCTGCTCGATGTCGTAGCTGCGACGGACGCCATCGCTCGCCATGCAGTTGAGCACTATTTCGCCGGCGCCACGGTCCTGTGCTTCGCGCAGCCAAGCAAGCGTTGTGCGTCCTGAGTCACGAGCACGGTTCGGATCGCCCGTGTATTGATGTACCCGATAACCATCGACCGATGTCTCGCTGTCGATGCCGACGACGACGCATTGACTGCCGAAGCGGTGCGCGAGTTCATCGATGAGCGCCGGGTTCTCGAGTGCCGGCGAATTGACGGAAATTTTCTCGGCCCCGGCATTGAGGACAGCTTCGGCGTCTGCCACGCTGCGAATGCCGCCCGCGACGCAAAACGGGATGTCGAGGACGCAGGCGACACGCGCGACCCAGTCACGATCGACGCTGCGACCCTCGGGGCTTGCCGTGATGTCGTAGAAGACGAGTTCATCGGCACCCTCGTCACGATAGCGCGTCGCGAGTGCGAGGATGTCGCCGACCACCCGATGATCACGGAAGCGAACGCCTTTGACCACTTGGCCATCACGAACGTCGAGGCAGGGAATGATGCGTCGCGCCAGCATGCTCAGTCTCGCACCCAGATTCGAAGTTCATCGTCGCTCAGCATTCCCTCGAGCAGCGCCTTGCCGCTGATCGCCGCCTGCATGCCGAGCGATCGAAGCTCAGCGAGATCGGCGATCCCGCGAACGCCGCCGGAGGCTTGCCATAGCAACTGCGGGTAGCGTTGCTGGCACTCGCGATACAAGTCGACGTTGGGTCCCTGCATCGCACCGTCGCGAGCGACGTCGGTGCACAACACGTGTCGCAGACCAACGCTCAAAAAAATGTCGACCGCCCGCCACAGCGAGAGCGCCGAGCCTTGGGTCCAGCCGCGGGTCTGCACCATCGGGGCTGCATTCTGCAGGCGTACGTCGAGTGCAAGGCAAATGCGCTCGGGGCCGTGCCGATTCATCCAGGCGACGACCTCTGCAGGCTGCTCGACCGCCGCACTGCCGATGACGACGCGGGCGACACCGCCTTCGAGCAAGGGTTCGATGACTTCGAGGGACCGGATACCGCCACCGACTTGCAGTTTGATCTTTCGAGAGTCTGCAAGATCGAGAATGAAGCGACGATTCGCGAGTGTGCCGTCGCGCGCCCCATCGAGGTCGACGATGTGCAGCCAAGGAGCGCCGGCCGCCACGTAGCGATCGACGAGTTCCATCGGCTCGAGGTCGTACACCGTCTCGCGAGTAAAGTCTCCCTGCAACAGCCGAACACAGCGGCCGCCACGAAGATCGATTGACGGTATCAGCATCATGGCGTGAGCGTCATGGGTTGAGCATCATGAAATTAGCGAGTAATCGTGCGCCGGATCGACCCGAGCGCTCTGGATGGAACTGCACGCCCCAAAAGTTTCGGTGATGAATCACAGCAGCCATCGTTTCGCCGTATTCGACCGTTGCGATCACGGCGCTCGCCGACGCGGGTGCGTAGTAGCCGTGGACGAAATAAAACCAGTCGTTATCTGCGAGCCCATGCAACAGCGGGTCCCCGCGTACCGCTCGCAGCGTGTTCCAGCCCATGTGCGGGACCGGGTGCCCAGCGCTCGCTTGCATGCGCTCGATGCGACCCGCCAACAGACCGAGCCCGGTCGTGTCGCCCTCGGTCGAGTGCTCAAATAACAGTTGCATGCCGAGACAAATCCCGAGCACCGGTGCGGATAGTGCGCGAATGACCGGGGTGAGCCCCAAGGCTTCAAGACGCTCCATGATGGCTGCAGCATTACCGACTCCAGGCAACAGCACGCGATCGGCACCCGCGATAACCGCAGCATCAGTCGTGACGACCGCAGTCACGCCGAGTCGCTCAAGCGCATAACCGAGTGAGGCGAGGTTAGCGCCACCCGAGTCGACGACGACGATCTGCCCGGTGCCGCGTGCGGTATACGTCTGCGTCACAGGATGCCCTTGGTACTCGGCAGTTCCTGGCCTTCGCGTCGCAACGCCAGGCGCAGCGCACGACCGACCGCCTTGAAGCAGGACTCGACTTGGTGGTGCGTGTTATCGCCGATCACGCTGACGTGGATGGCAGCGCCCAACGAATCGGCGAGCGAGCGGAAAAAATGCGGAACGAGTTCGGTTGGCAGCCCACCCACCTGATCGCGGGAAAACTTACCCTCGAAGACGGCGTAAGCACGACCCGAGAGGTCGATCGCCACCTGGGAACGCGCTTCGTCCATCGGCAACAAAAAGCCGTAACGACCGATACCGCGCTTGTCGCCCAAAGCCTTGCGTAACACTTCGCCGAGGGCCAGCGCACAGTCTTCGACGGTGTGGTGTTCGTCGACTTGCAGATCGCCCAGGCACTCTAGCTGCAGCGCAAAGCCGCCGTGTTTAGCGATCTGCTCGAGCATATGGTCAAAGAAACCGATACCTGTCCGCGCGTGGATGGGACCCTCGGTATCCAGATCGACACTGACTTTGATGGCGGTTTCGCGAGTGACGCGCTCGATCAGTGCGCGGCGCGCCAAGATGTCGGCGACGATCGCCGGCCAGGTTTCGGCTTCGTCACCGCTCGCAGACAACTTGAAGGATCGCACGCCCAGATTGTGACCGAATCGCACGTCGGTATCGCGATCGCCCACCATGACGCTCGCGACAAGATCGAGCTTGCGCTCTGCGACCCAGCGATCGACCAGTGCCGTCTTTGGTTTACGACAGTCGCAGTCGTCGTCTTTACGGTGCGGACAGACGAAGATCTCCTCGAAGACGATACCCTGCGAGGCAAAGCTGTCGAGAATGAAACGCTGTGGCAGCTCGAAATCAGGGAGAGGAAAGCTGGCGCTGCCGAGACCGTCTTGATTGGTCACCATCGCGAGACGGAATCCGGCCGCCTGCAACTGGCCTAGCGCCGCAAAAACGCCCGGCACGAAGCGGATTTTCTCCAGACGGTCGACTTGCTCGTCGGCGGGCTCTTCGACGAGGGTGCCGTCTCGATCTAGGAAAACCACTTTCATCACGCCGCACTCCTGTTGGCTACCTCAATGACCCGCGAGTTTTGATCGGGTGTCCCCACCGTGATCCGCAACACCTGCCCGAGACCCGCCTTGCCCGAGAAATCGCGCACCAACAAACCTGCATCGCGCAGGCGACGCGCGAGAACGGCGGCATCCTGCGCCTCGATTAGCACGAAGTTGGCGTCGCTGGCGAAGACCCGGCGTACGGATGCCGCGCGGGACAGGCCCGCCGCGAGCCGGTTGCGCTCGATCAGCGTGGCCGCGATGCGAGCGTGAGTCACCTCGAGCGTCGCCGGTCGAAGTGCGGCCAACGCCTCGGTGATGCTGGTCGCGGTAATAGCGTAAGGGGGAATCAACTTGCGTAGCACGGTAATGATAGCGGGCGCCGCGATGACGGTACCGATACGCGATCCGGCCAGGCCGTGTGCTTTCGAGAGGGTGCGCAGCACGATCAGGTGCGGCTGTGAGTCGAGTTGCGTACACCAGGACTTCGCAGCCGAGAATTCGGCGTACGCCTCATCGACGACTACCAGCGCGCGGCCACGTGCGGCCGTGAGGATGCGTTCGATCGAGGCATCAGCCGCGCGGTTGCCGGTCGGATTGTTCGGTGAACAGAGCCAGACGATCTTCGCGCCCTCGTCGACGGCGTTGATGACGCTGTGTACGTCGAGTGCGAACTCGTCGAGCAAGGGCGCCTCGATGATGCGCAGTCCTTGTGCTGCGGCGGCCACGGCGTACATTCCGAAGGTTGGAGAGCAGACGACGACAGCATCGGCACCCGCGGTACAAAACACCCGGGTGATGAGATCGATGCCCTCGTCGCTACCGCGACCCACGAGCACCGAGTCCGAGCCGACCGAATAGAGAACGGCGAGCGCAGCCACGAGTTGCACGGGCTGAGGTTCCGGATAGCGATTGAGTGGTTTGTCATCGAAGACCGGCGACCAAGGCGATTCGTTGGCATGCAGTCTTTCGAAATGCGGGTCCCAATGGGCGTGTTCGTAGGCGCGCATGGCGAGGATCTCGGGACGCGCAAGGCGACGAACGAGTTCGGTCGCCTCATCGCGCGCATCGTACTTTACGTCTGTGTACGGTTGCGACGATAGAGCACACAAACGCACTTCGACGGCGAGCGCGTGCGCATCGAGTCCCTCGAGGCCGGCCAGGGTGCTTGCGGTGGGGCCGAGATCGATAAGCCCCTGCGGCGAGAGCTCCTGCACCGTGATGCGTCGCTGAAAATCAGCTACCGAAAGTCCGCTGTAGGCTCGCGCGTAACCATCGGTCGGCAACACGTGGTTGGTGCCGGAGCAGTAGTCACCCATCGGCTCCGGGCTCCACGGTCCGATGAAGATCGAACCGGCGGCGGTGATCCGCTCGAGCGAGCGGCGCGGCTCCCGTAGGTGCAGGATGAGGTGCTCCGGCGCGTATTCATTGGATACGTCGATGCCGACTTCGACGTCGGGCACCAGCAAAATTCGGCTGCGGCCGAGCGACTGCTCGAGAATGCTGGCGCGGCTGAGATTCTTGACCAACTCGAGTGCCTGCATCCGTACCTGCTCGGCGAGGGCGCGCGAGGTCACGAGCAGAATCGCCTGCGATAGCGAGTCGTGCTCGGCTTGTGCGAGTAGATCGGTCGCGACGAAAGTGGCGTTTGCCGACTCATCGGCGATGACCAGTACTTCGGAGGGCCCGGCAGGCAGATCGAGCGCCGCACCCGCGGCGTCTTGTGCCACGCACTGCTTGGCGGCCGTCACCCAGGCCGAGCCCGGTCCA
>SXGR01383926.1_pt1 | contig 14818 bp, 11 predicted proteins | sample 3174711 | NCBI WGS metagenome assembly SXGR01 (sample SAMN11356860, study PRJNA531348) | freshwater metagenome | isolation source: freshwater sample F1-60 | place: China: Fuxian Lake, Yuxi | collected 2017-12-25
ACACGGCGCGAACGGCGGAGCGCGGACGGCTCCCGTGAAAATCGGGGAGACAGTCGCCCAAGCGGCGTTTTTCTTGTCTCCAGCCGCTCCGACAAGCCTTGGCCTCGTCGTAACGTGGGAGTTTTGAAAGAGCGTCATGTGACTTGAGATTTAGAAGATTCGACCCGGTCAAGCCAAGGAATTCGCGCACGAATCTCGATGGTGCTTCACTTTTTCAAAGGAGCGTAACCAGGCTTGGGTTTCCCGTTCTCATCCAGCTTGTCGCAGGCCCAGAGCAATCCGCGCGTCACCAGATCGAGATACACCTCGTTTTGCATGGTGGCATTGCTGTGCCCCAGTGTCGTGGCAAACACCCGTCCACTACCGTAGGTGTTCAGCCAGATCACGACATGATCCTTCCTGGTCTCTTCTCCGTAAGCCTGCGCCAGTGGAATAAGACTCGGCCAGAGTTTCTCATTCTTGTAGAGCTCGTCCTGCGCGTCATTCCACAGCTCCGGGAAACCTTTCATCACCGGATGATCTGGCTGAAGGTTCTTCACCTGGAGATCCCGTGCCTTTTCGTGGCTGAATGAACTCATGCCGAGGCATTTTCTCCACTCATCCGTTATGGCCATTCGATAGCTGTGAGTCGAACAATGCAACATCACCCCCGGCACACCCGCCTTGTGCGCCTCTGTGATGGTTTCCACGAACACATCATCCTTCACGAAGCCAAAACACTCGTTGTGGAGGACCACATCAAATCCCCTCGCCCAACTGGCGTTCGTGTAAATGCTCATCCTGTGCTCACGGTTGTCTCCTTCCTGAACAATGGTCCAGACCACGTTGGCGCGCGCTCTCACCCCCTCGCTGATGATCTTCGTCTGGTTGGAATAGTCGTGGCAGCATCCACCCGCCACCATCAATGCCTTGAGCGGCGGCGGAGCATCCTGTCCGGCGACACGATTTGCGACGATGAAACTGGCGAGCAGGAGCACAAGTCGTGACGTATTCATGCCCAGATCATTCGCTCGTTTCCACGCGAGTCAATGCCCGAGATCATTCTCACCCGAACTTCAGTGCATCCACAAGTTGTCGGTGAACCTGGCTGTCGGCCAGGAGCGCGGTTGTGTGCGCAGCACCAGCCGCAGCAGATTTGGCGTGAGGGCGAGCCATCGATGCTGCTGCGACTGGCTTTCAGCGCAGTCGCGCATCCACCGACAACTTGTGGATGCACCACCTGAACTTCCGCACCGTCAGTTTTTCCTGGTGGAAGACAACCGCGTGGCGAACGCCTGCAATGACGATGCGAATTTCACCGAGTCGAAGTCTGGGATGGATTGGACCGCTTGAAAAAGTTCATCCAACTCGCCTTTGAAGCGCGCCGCCTCGGCATCCGGCAGTGCCATGACAAGCCGGTCAAGTCCGAGAACAAGGCGTTCCGCCCGCCGCGCGTGGAGTGAACGTGATGTGTTTCTGTCCAAAAACTCCGCATGCGTCGAGGAGAGGCGGGCGAGTAGTGCTCTGCTTTTTTCTGGCGGCCAACTGGCTGCGCTTGCGGCACGGGCCATTGAGTCCGCCGCTCGCTGCATTTGCTGCGCCTTGCTGACGGTTGGTTCCGTGGTTGAACCCAGATCACTCTTCGACACCCCGGGCACATCGACATGTTGAAGCAGCCACGCCAGCGCCGACCAGCGATCCGCTTCAGCAGCTCGCGCGCTTGCGACAGCGGGAAGGGAATCCGCTTGTTGTGAACCAAGCCTCGTCGATAAAGCCCAGCTCATCTCGCGCAGCGCCGCCGCCTGACCAACAAGCCAGGCGGAAGTGCCGTGATCGGTCCGTCGCTCGCGCCAATGGCGAGGCTCGGTGGCGGATTGCCCGTCCAATTCAAAGACAAGTTCTGGATGCCCGGCCGCCAGCAATTCAAGATCGACATTCTGGTGGCAGCCGACGCAGGAGTTGGCGCGCACATACAGGTTGCGCAAATCCCGCATCCCGGCCGCGACCTTCTCATCGTGCAGGAGATCCGTTCGCGTATGAGTGCGCAACCAGTCTTCGGCAGGCCCGTGACAATTCTCGCACGAGACGCCCTGCTCAATCCGGATCGAAGTGTCGCGGAGCGCGGGTGGAACTTCATGGAAGGGCGCATGACAGCTCGTGCATCGGAGGCTCTTTGTCGGATCGCCCAGTTGCAGAACCTCCGCCATCCGTTCGGAGCGGCGTGTCGTCAGTGTGGCATAGGATCGCGTGTGATAATCCCGGCGCTCCCAAACGATGACCTGATTGAAATCATCCTTCGCTCCTCCGTGGCAACCCGAGGATTTGCAGGATTGGACACCAAGAAACTTCGGTTGCGAGGCAACAGGCTCGGCACCTGCGCCATGAATCATCGCCAGATGGACTGCTGCGAGCAGTGAAACAAGTTTTAACGCAAAGAGGATCCTGTCGCCCACGAATGACATCAAGCGAACCGGCCGTCTGCAAAGGCGCTCACGAGGCAAGCGGCAAGAAGAGGCGCTGGTAGGATTGCTCGGCACGGTCGCCTTGTTATTCAAACACTCATCCAAATGCAATCCCTTACCTGATCGTTGGAAACAGTCCGATGCCTCTCGTATCAGTTGTCGGTGAACTTGGCTGTCGGCCAGGAGCGCGGTTGTGTTCGAAGCACCAGCCGCAGCAAGTTTGGCGTGAGGGCGAGCTATCGATACCTGCTGCGACTGGCTTTCAGCACAGTCGCGCTCCACCGTTTGTGGATGCTCGAGGAAACAGTCCGGTGCCTCCCGAAGCAGTAACAAGAAGACCTCAAGATCGGGCGTGGCCGAGCGTGGTGCCGGCGTACGGAATTTATTGGTATCGTCCCATAACCTGGGGGGAACGAGGATTGTTCTTCCTACGCGCAGTCCAGCAAGCCAACTGGTCGAATGCACGCGAAACAGCCCACACCTCTCAGCAGTCAATGGCTGTGCAACATCATCGGGGAAACCGGGCTCGCTCCGTTCTTCGCTGTTTTCAGTGAGTTCGCCGCCGGTGGAAGCTGCCTCTGCGTTGCAGCCCGGAGGGCTGAATGACATAAGCCGGGGGTTGAGCGAAGCGACACCCCCGGACGAAGGCGTGATGAAATTGCACCCCGGCGGGTGCCAGACTCATGGCCACCAAGCGGTGGAATGGTGGGTGAGGCGGGTTTCTGCCACCCCTCCGGGGTGTGCGTTGATGGCGATGTAAACCGGGGGTGTCGCTTCGCTCAACCCCCGGCTAATGTCTGTCACGGCTCCGCCGTGATGCAGATGGCCCGTCGCGCTGCGGGAAAACCCCTCGCTGAAAACCATTCCTCGCGCCTCACGGGAGAACACTGAAGCCCGCGAGTTCCCGGTTTACTGCCAGCGGCCCGCAAGGGCAATCCAGCCAGCAAGACAGCAGACATGTAGAACCTGGTCGCAGCCAATGAGGAGGATGCTGTAGTCCGGAGAGTTTTGGCAGCGCTTGAAGTTTTTGACCCACCACTGCAGAGGAACGCGAGTGTCAACGAGCATGTGCAACACGGCCTGGACCAGTCCCCCTACCCAGCCAAACAGCAACCCCAGCAAAACCCCGTGGATGGCGCTATGAATCCACGCCGCAGGGTGAGACAACTTGCTCTTGTTGGCTGCCATCCATTCATTCTGGAGTAACCAGTCGGCAATCAAATGGATCACCAAGGCGGCTTCAAAAGTCGTCATCGTCATGTTGGCCTTTTGAGGGACGGTGAGTGTTGGACGGAAACGAACTACTGGCGGCAGGCGGTCGTTGATGCCAGTCCACCGGGTGGGAGTTGTATTTTCTCCGAGTTCATTAAGTTCATCTTGCGTCCCGAAGAACGGGCGTCAAGGAGGGCTTTCGGAATTTTTGGTTGCTCAGGAGACCGTGCGATAGCCTGCGGATTCCGGAGAGTGCCGCGGGTGTAGATGCAAGGTGTGAACGCGGGAGGATGGTGACGCGCACGCTGCGATACAGCGGATGGCGGGTACTGCGGATTTGGGAACATGAGTTGTTGCGGCCCTCAGCGGCGCGGCTCAGGCGGCGTCTCGAGTCCGTGCTGAGTCGTGCTTGAAACGAGTCAGTCTGAGGGCGCGGACTTTAGTTCTCAGAATTGCTAAAACCGGGAAAGCGAGTGGAACAGCCCGGCGGCCATTTGTAGTAGGTGTCGTAGATGTGTATGCCCGTGTATGAATGGCGTTTGACGAAAAGCACCGGCGCATCAAGCAAGCGTTGGAGCTTCGATTCCGCAGCGGTGGTGGCCGCATCCCCGGCAGCCCGGCCGCTTGTGGCAATGTGCGCGCAGAAAATGAGCAGGAATACAACGAACGCAGCGGTTGCCGGGAAGACGGGCATGTTTGCAACAAGGTTCACCGAACCGACCGGATTGAGGCGGTGTGTCCGCATGACTTTCAACCTGCCTTTGATTTCGAGCACCTGCCGAACTCCACGCAATCGGAGCAGGAGAGAACCTTGATGCAGTTCCGATCATCCGCGAGGCGCCGGCGCTTGGTTTCCTGCCACACGGCAAATGCTGCCATGGCTACAAGCGCCACCGTCCGCGCCGCGCTGATAAAAAATCCCCGCCGATTGGTGGGTTGAGTCGGGGTTGCGTTCATGGCGATGCCTCTTCAGACAGGTGTTCGCGGTATGAACATCCGCACCGTCTTCCGAAACGGATCCAGCACGAAGACGCGTCCGCCCTGATCGAGCGCCACATCGAAGCCGGCGCCCACACGGCAGTCGGCACAGGCGCGCTTGGCGAGCGCCTTGTCGTCCACAAGGGTTTCGGGGCCGGCCACCGCCCCTTTGAACAAACCGCTCTCGTTGTAAATGTTCACGCGAGCGAGGCCCTTCTCACTGGTGATGAACCCACCATCGGACGCGAGTGTGAAGTAAACCGGATTGCAACAACCGCAGAAGCGGTTGATGGCCATGCCTGACTCGCCCCACGACGATTCGAACCGGCCATCGAAGGTGTATGTCTCAACACGCAAGCGGCCCGGGTTCGCGATGTGCAATCGCTCGCGGCCCACCGCGACATCGAAGTAGGGGCTGGGCACCACGAAGCCGGGAGCGCCTGGAGGTTCATTCTTCTTCCCGAAGCGGCCGATGATTTCACCGGTGCGACGGTCACACATGAGCACTTCGCGATTTCCAGCATCCGCGAGATAGAGCGTCCGGTCGTGCGAGGCGATGGCCGTAAGAAATGTTGCCCGCCCCAGCTCCGGTGAGCGCAACTTGCGATGACCAGCGAGGTCGTAAACTTCGAAGTGATTTCCCAAGCCAATGAAGAGTTCATCCACTCCGGCGAGGTGGAGGCAATGCGGCGGGCCATCACATTTGATTTCGCCCTGCAACAGGCCGGACCTGTTCAGCAGTTTCACCGAGCGATCACCCGCGACAAGGATGAGTCCATCCGGTCCGGTTGCGAGTCGTTTAACATGTTCAAAACCCGTCTCGAACGAGCCTGCCGGCTGATACAGCAAATGCCTGGCATCTGTCCTTTCAAACTCGCTGACGTCGTAGGCAAAGGAATTTTCCGGCGTCGCAATCGCAACCTTGCCCGGTGCTCCGGCTTCCTGCGATTTCCGAATCAACACTCCGCCGCCGACGCCAGCCCCGACCAGCGCCGCTCCGACGAATGTCCGTCGCGACCATTTCCTCGCCACTCTCATCTGCGAATTTCTTCTAACCTCATTTCTACGCGCTATGCGCATTGAGTACCTTGATTTAGGTCAACGCCATTCCTGTCCTGTGGTGAGTCAATTTATCTGGAGCGATTCCTTCGCTGCTTCGCTTCACGTCAGGACAAACAGACAATGAACGAACGGCAACTCACCTCAGTTCTAGTCGGCCTCATGGTGGCCATTGCCGCCAGTGTGGTGGCGCTTTGGTTTAAGTCGTCGCCGTCGGTGAAGGTGGAGAAGCGGTTGACAGATTTTTCCGCCGAGCAACGCGCCGGGATGTTGAAGATGATTGCGACAAATTCCGAAGTCAGCTCGTCGCCCCCCGGGGAAATGGTCGATCTCCGAGGAGTTTTCGAGAGTCTTGATGGGCGGCCCGGCGCTTCCAGTTCATCGTGGCCGCGCTTCCGTGGCGAGGATTTCTCCAACATTGCGTCCTCCAGCCCGCCTTTGGCCGAGCAATGGGGCGAGAAAGGTCCGCCTGTGCTCTGGTGGGTGGCCCTCAGTGAAGGGCACTCCGGTCCGGCGGTCTGGAATGGTTGCGTGTATGTCAATGACTACGACGAGAAACGCGAAGGCGACATGCTGCGGTGCTTCTCGTTGGCGGACGGGAAGGAAATCTGGCGTCGCTGGTATCACGCGCCAACCAAGCGCAACCACGGTGTCTCGCGCACCGTGCCAGCCGTCACGGAACGGTTCATCGTCACGATGGGGCCACGCTGCCACGTCTCGTGCGTGGACCGGGAGACGGGCGATTTTCGATGGGGCATTGACCTGGTCCGCGAGCACGGCACGGACGTGCCGCTCTGGTACACCGGCCAAAACCCGTTGATCGATGATGGCGTCGCAGTGCTGGCTCCATGCGGCACGAAGGCCCTCCTCATGGGTGTGGATGCCGCGAGCGGCAAAGTTCTTTGGGAAACTCCCAACACGGATCGCTGGAAGATGTCACACTCGTCGGTCATCCCCATGAAGCTGCTCGGACGGAGCATGTACGTGTATGGTGCGCTCGGTGGCGCCGTGGGCGTGGCGGCGGATGGACCGGAACGCGGCACGGTCCTCTGGAAAACCGGCGAGTGGGTTCACTCCGTGCTCTCGCCGTCGCAAGTCGCGGTGGATGATCGTCGAGTCTTCCTCACGGCTGGATACGGCGGTGGCAGCATGATGCTCGGGCTGAAGCAGGATGGCGACACGATCCGCGCGGAGATCCTGTTCAGGCTTGAGAAGACGGTTTTCAGTTGTGAACAGCACACACCGGTTCTTCACCAGGGCCATCTCTTCGGCATTCTGCCCAAGGACGCCGCCGATCTGCGCGCGCAGTTCGCCTGCCTGAATCCCGACGGCAAGCTTGCCTGGACCAGCGGCAAGACCGAGCGGTTCGGTCTCGGCCCATTTCTCTTCGCGGACGGAAAAATTTTCATCCTGAACGACAACGGGGAACTGACGCTTATCCGCACCTCGATCCAAGGCTACGAGCGACTGGCCCGCGCCCGCGTCCTGCACGGACGCGATGCCTGGGCGCCGATGGCACTCGTGGACGGAAAACTTCTGCTTCGCGACTCGGAACAACTCATCTGCCTCGATGTGCGGAGGAATTGAAATGCCCACTCAACCACAAAGTTGCAAACAAATCATCGTGAATCCCATGGGGATTTAGAGAGGAAGAGGAATGCAGCCTGAATTACCAGTCGCCAGGCAGACCAGCCGCTTTGAGTTCCTGCGGCAGGGTGCAGTGCGGCTCGCGGCGCTCGCGCTTGGGGTGATTGGCGGGATGTCTCTCTTCGGTGCGCGTCGCAAGAATACGGTCTGGCAGATCGACCCGCTGAAGTGCGTGCAGTGCGAACGCTGCGCCACCGAATGCGTTCTCAGCCCGTCGGCGGTGAAATGCGTGCAATCGTATCCCATCTGCGGTTACTGCCAGCTTTGCTTCGGCTACTTCCAGCCGAACGCGCCGCAGCTCACGTCCGCCGCTGAGAACCAGCTTTGTCCGACCGGCGCCATTGAGCGCCTGTTCGTCGAGGAGCCATACTGGGAATACAACATCATCGAAGACGCCTGCATCGGCTGCGCAAAGTGCGTGAAGGCCTGCGAGATGTTTGGCAACGCCTCGTTCTACTTGCAGGTGCGGCAGGATGTCTGTCTGAACTGCAACAACTGCACCATCGCAATGAAGTGTCCGTCCGGAGCCTGGGAGCGCGTGCCGGTGGATCAGCCCTACAAACTCAAACACAAACCGTCGCCGACGAATGCCGTCGCCACGCTGAGGAAGGAGCGGCCGGCATGGCTCGCATAGGGTCCAGCCCCAACCGGGCGTCATTCGATAGCCCAGGGCAAAGCCCTGGGTATCAGGCCGGGGAGACCGAAGCCCTGAAAGGGTGGCACTCGATTGGGGCTTTTGTGCTCCCGAGTGCCGCCCTTTCAGGGCTTGGTCCGTTTTGGTGCGGCAGCCCAGGGCTTCGCCCCACTGCCGTTGAATTAAGGAAAGATGGGAGATCCGATTCGAGTTCTCCCTCTCCCCGTCGGACGGGGAGAGGGTTGGGGAGAGGGGCTTTTATTGAGGTTCGAGCAGCCCCCCCTCTCCCCGGCCCTCTCCTCCCGCTGCGGGAGGACAGGGAGCAGCCGGCAAGTTTCCCCTGGCAACTTGCTTAATTCAACGGCAGTGGGGCTTCACCCTGGGCTGACGAATGACGGCCTTTCAGGCCTGAGAGCCTTCTCCACGACAACAGGATCCCGTGGAAGTCTTACACAGGTTCTGAGCCATCACGCCTCACCTTGGGTTTCGACCGTCGCATTCGTCATCCGCCTCCTCCTTATCCTTCTCGCATTCGTCTTTCTCACCTCCATCGTCCAGGCCGCACCCGAACAGGAATTGCGCTTCCCAGCGCCTGAATTCAAAAGCGGCTACACTTTTCCCGAGACGGCCGTTCCTGCTGGCACGTCGGAGACCCAGCAATGGATCGATGTCGCCGTGCTCGCCGCCGCGCTCAGTCTCGCGGCATGGCTCGCGGTGAAACGTCACTCGCGGCGCGGCATTTTCTGGCTCATGATCTTCAGCCTGCTCTATTTCGGTTTCTACAAACAGGGCTGCATCTGCCCCATCGGCTCGATCCAGAACGTCGCGCTTTCGCTGTTCAATCCGCACTACGCGCTGCCGGTCACGGTGCTGATTTTCTTCGGCCTGCCGTTGCTGTTTGCGCTCTTTTTCGGACGCGTTTTCTGCTCGTCGGTTTGCGCGCTCGGAGCGATTCAGGATCTGGTCGCCATCAAACCAGTCCAACTTTCCCGGAAAGTCACCATCGGCCTGAGTGTCATCCCTTACGCGTACCTTGGGCTCGCCGTGCTGCTCGCGGCCACCAACACCGGCTTCCTCATCTGCCGCTACGATCCGTTCATCGGATTCTTCCGGCTCACCGGAAACGCGCCGTATCTCTACCTCGGAGCCGCCTTCCTGCTGGTGGGCGTGTTCATCGCGCGGCCTTACTGCCGGTTCTTCTGCCCGTACGGCGTCCTGCTTGGTCTGATGTCGCGGCTCTCGCGCTGGCATCTCACGATCACGCCGACAAGCTGCGTAAATTGCCGTCTCTGCGAGACTTCCTGCCCGTACGACTACATTCACAAGCCGAACCTTGGGCTGGCTCGCGAGGACAGGCAGGTTGGCGTGCGCCGGCTGGCGTTCTTGTTCCTCATGCTGCCAGTGCTGATCGCGCTCTGCGGCTGGGTGGGACATCGGCTCTCCGTACCGCTCTCGCGCTATGATTCCACCGTGGCCGTTGCTGAAAGGATTCTCGCTGAGAAGCAAGATCCGGCGTTGGAGCCAACACTCGAATCCCAGACGTTTCGCTCCAAGGGCGTGACCGAGAAGGAGCTGATTCAGAACGCGCTCACCATCCGCGCGCAGATGAACGCCGGCGGCTGGCTGGTCGGCGGGTTCATCGGTCTTGTTTGCGGACTGAAGCTCATCGGCTTCTCCACGATGCGCACGCAGAAGGATTACGAGGTGGACCGGACGCATTGTTTCAGTTGCGCGCGCTGTTGCACGTATTGCCCGAATGACCCGGGCTACAAGGCGAATTTTGCCCCCGCTGCACAAGGAGCGTCCGAAAACCAGGCACCTTTGACACCCCAATCTCCAATCCCCGCGCCGGAGTTCGCGGGCCACACCTGATGCGCGTCATCGCATACCAGAAGAACAAGCAGTCCGTCGCTTACCGGGCTCTGTGGGCCTTGGGTGTGATCGCGGGGCTGTTCTCGATGGTCGTGTGCGCGTTCATGATCGCGAACAATCTTCGCCTTAAAGCTGCCGATCCGGTCCACACACCCGCACTCCAAAAGCTGGTGCAACAGTTGAAAACCACTCCACAGGATGAGGTGCTCAAGGATCAGATTCGCGAGCTGGATCTGCTGGCTCGGCACGCATTCTTCACAAGTCAGCATTTCAACCAGATCGCGAGCTGGCTGCTCCTGGTCGGAGGCACGGTAACCATCATCTCGTTCAAGACTATTAGTTCATATCACCGTGAAGTCCCGTATCCCGATTCTCACGACCCCAAGGAAGACCTCGCCGCCAACGCTCTCTGGGCACGCCAGTCGGTGACGGTGGTAGGATTGATTCTCGTTGGGTTGGCGTTGAGCCTTGCACTGCCGTGGAAGAGCACGCTGGATCGTGCTTCACAGGAACTGACCGGAACATTAACGCCACCCGCAAATCCAACCGCTCATTCAGTCGGGAAGACCTCAAGCCCTGACACCCCACTCCTTGCAGGGCGCGAAGAACGGTTGAAACATTGGCCATCCTTCCGGGGCGCCGCCAGCGCGCACACGGCCACAACCAATCTGCCCGTTGACTGGGATGGCAAAACGGGCCGGGGAATCCTCTGGAAGTCGCCGTTACCGCTGCCTGGTTTCAGTTCGCCAATTACCTGGAGCGATCGGATCTTTGTTTCCGGCGGAGACCAGCACACGCGCGCCGTTTACGGGCTCGATGCGAAAAGTGGAAAACTCCTCTGGGAAAAGGCAGCGCCTACCAGTCTCGCATCACCCAGTGAGGCTCCGGAAGTAAACGCCGACACAGGTTACGCCGCGCCAACGATGGCCACCGACGGCGCCCGAGTCTTTGCAATATTTGCCACGGGTGATCTGGCAGCATTCGATTTTGATGGGAACCTGGCGTGGGCTCAACACTTCGGTGTACCGGTCAATCCCTATGGTCACAGCTCGTCACTGGAAGTTTTCGAGGACACGCTCATTGTCCAGTTCGATCAGAAGGAGGAGGGTTTCGTGACAGCGCTCGACGTTCGCACCGGCGCAACTCGCTGGAAGACGGAGCGAAAGTTTGGCCCTTCATGGGCGTCGCCAGTGCTCATTGAAACAGGCGGACATACTGAGCTGATTCTCGTCGCCGACGCCTTCGTGACATCTTACGACCCGAGGACCGGGAAGGAACTCTGGCGTCTCAAATGCCTCGCCAGCGGCGATGTCGCTCCCTCGCCCTTGTTCGCGAATGGCCTGCTCTACGTCGCGGCAGAAGGTGTCAAATTCGCCGCCATCGACGTTGGGACGCGGCAGGTTGTCTGGGAAAACAAGGAAATGACCCCGGGCATCGGAACGCCGGCCGCGTCGGGTGGTTTTCTCTTCGCAGGCCTGGGCGAGGGCGGCATCGCTTGCTGGGACGCAAAAACTGGCAGCCGGCTCTGGTTTCATGAAACCGACGATGGTTTCTATGCCTCGCCGATCATCGCGGGGAATCGGGTGTTCATTTCCGACCGCACCGGGAGGATGTACATCTTTGAAGCAAGCGGTTCGGGCTTCAAAGCGATTGCCCAGCCCCAGCTCGGTGAAGAAGCGGTTACGACTCCGGCAATTTATGGTGAGAGCCTGATCTACCGCGGGGTGAAACATCTCTTCCGAATCGGCACATGAACTGGCACGCAACACGTATCATGAGAAGGGTTACACAGGTCGGCAGCCGGAGCGTATGTTTCCCCTCACCCCGGCGCTCCACTGCCGTTGAATTAAGCAAGTTGCCAGGGGAAACTTGCCGGCTGCTCCCGCTCCTCCCGCAGCGGGAGGAGCGGGCCGGGGTGAGGAGGGCTGCTCGAACCTCAATAAAAACCCCTCTCCCCAACCCTCTCCCCGTCCGTCGGGGAGAGGGAGAACTCGAATCAGATCTCTCATCTTTCCTTAATTCAAAAGCAGTGCCCCAACCCTCTCCCTCGGGGAGAGGGGGAATTGTCACCCATTCTCTCGACAAACCTAGCGCGCATCTTTTTGACGACAACCTGGATGCCGGACTCCCTCTCCCTTGGGGTGAGAGCCGGGGTGAGAACTCCCCGATGGATGACGCGCTTTGCGCCCCTGAACCAGAACATTGCCTGGGAGCGCCGGCATCCCTGCCGGCGAGATTTCCAGCACGCCGAACGCCGACAGGGATGTCGGCGTTCCCAGGGGCGGTTCAGGGGCTGGGGGAGGGGCGCGTTCAAGTTGTTGCGCCTCGGCTGATACCAATACTCGGCGCTTTGCTTCACGCATGACCTCGTGCGCCCATTCATCCTGCCACTGCACGCAGACCGACACTCCGCCCGTGGACGTGTCTGAAGTGGATGCAATGGTCGCGCGCATCGGCCGTGATGCAGAGGATTTGATTCCGCTCTTGCAAGCGATGCAGACGCGCTGGAACTGGCTTCCGCCCGCCGCACTGGAGCGGCTTTGCGAACTCACCGACATCAAGCCCGCCGCTGTCACGGGTGTCTCGACGTTTTACCATCTGTTCCGCCACGAGCCGGCCGGCCGGCACATCATCAAGACCTGCATCGGCACCGCCTGCCATGTCAGCGGCGGGGAGACCCTTTACGACAGGTTCCGCAGCCACCTGAAACTGGCCCCCAACCAGCACACTGACGCCGAGGGATTGTTCACCGTCGAACGCGTCGCCTGCCTTGGATGTTGCATGCTAGCGCCGGTGGTGCAGATCGACAACGTCATCTACGGCCACGTCCAGACACAAAACATCCCGGACCTGCTCCAAGATTTTCTCGCCACGCAGAAATCAAAGATCACTGGCGACGAAGGCGAGGAGCGGAACGGTGGAACGGTTGCCGGCGAAGTGAGAATTTGTCTTTGCTCCAGTTGCGTGGCCGGCGGCTCGGCGGTCGTGTATGAGGAATTGAAGAAACTCATCCGCGAACTCGAGCTGCCGGCGCGCGTGAAGAACGTCGGCTGCACCGGCATCTCTTTCCAGACGCCGCTGGTCGAAGTCGCAGCGCAAGGCGATCGCCGCCATCGCTACGGCCAGGTGAAGCCGGGTGATTGCCGACAGCTTCTGCTCAATCACTTTCAGCCGGCGCATTGGACCAAGCGCATCGGTGCCCGCGTTTTTCACGCCCTGGAAACCCTGTTCACGGACGAATCATGGACGCCTCCGACGCGCTATGCCACAGACATCCGCCACAAGATGGACGACAGCTACACCAGCCGGCAGAAGCGCATCTGCACCGAGCACGCGGGTTTGATGGAGCCGTTGAGCCTTCAGGACTATCTGGCGCACGACGGCTTCAAGGCTTTGGAGACTTGCCTGACGGAACGGACCCCCGAGCAAATCATCGCCGAGATGAAGGCCAGTGGATTGCGTGGACGCGGCGGCGCGGGCTTTCCGACCGGTCAGAAGTGGGAAGCGACGCGCGCGGCGGTCGGCGAAACGAAATACCTCATCTGCAACGGCGATGAGGGCGACCCCGGTGCGTTCATGGATCGGATGATTCTCGAATCATTTCCGTTCCGTGTGCTGGAGGGAATGGTCATAGCCTCGAAAGCCGTTGGTGCCAGCGAGGGAATTCTCTACATCCGCGCCGAATACCCGCTGGCCACGAAGCGCATCCGCGCGGCCATCGAGATGTGTCAGGAGCGCGGCTATCTCGGCGGGAACATCCTTGGCACCGCTCACGGCTTGAACTTGCGCGTCGTCGAAGGCGCGGGTGCGTTCGTGTGCGGTGAGGAAACCGCGCTGATGTCGGCCATCGAAGGTGGACGCGGCATGCCGCATTTCCGTCCACCGTTCCCCGCACAGTCCGGCCTGTGGCACAAGCCGACCTTGATCAACAACGTCGAGACCTTTGCCGCCGTACCGTGGATCATGCGCAATGGGGCGGCGGCTTTCGCCTCGCTCGGCTCGGAAAAAAGCCGTGGCTCGAAGACGTTCGCACTCGCGGGCAAGATTGTGCGCGGCGGCCTCATCGAAGTGCCTATGGGCATGACCATTCACGAGATTGTTCAAGACATCGGCGGCGGTATTCCCAACGGACGCCGGCTCAAGGCCGTGTTGATGGGCGGGCCGTCGGGCGGTTGCGTTCCGGCGTCGCTCGCGCACACGCCGGTGGATTACGAGGCGCTCCGGGCGGTCGGCGCGATTATGGGTTCGGGCGGCATGGTGGTGCTCGACGAGACGGATTGCATGGTCGATATCGCGCGCTACTTCATCTCGTTCTGTCAGGACGAGAGCTGCGGCAAATGCACGCACTGCCGCATCGGCACCATGCGCATGAAGGAGATTCTCGAACGCCTCTGCGCCGGCAAGGGCCGCAAAGGGGACATCGAGAAACTGGAAGCCCTCGCCACGCTCACCATCGAAGGCAGCCTGTGCGGTCTCGGCAAGACCGCGCCGAATCCGGTGCGGTCCAGCCTTCGGTATTTCCGAGATGAATACGAAGCGCACCTGCGCGGCATCTGCCCGGCGAAGAAGTGCAAGGCGCTCATCGAGTATCACGTTGCCGACGCGTGCATCGGCTGCACACGCTGCGCGCAATTTTGCCCCACCCAGTCCATCCCGATGAACCCGTATCATCATCACGAGATCGAGGAGCCGACCTGCACACGCTGCGACATCTGCCGCCAGGTGTGTCCGGTGGACGCGATTGGAATCATTGACCATGTGGCGCGGGGCGCAGCCGCGGTAACAGTGGGAGGCATGAGATGAGCGCGATGATGAAGTGTGAGCTTCAAGATCGGAGACGCTCGCGTTTTCGTGGTGTTACCTCCCCCTAACCCCGGCCCTCTCCCTTGGGGAGAGGGAGGCAGGCACTTAGTCTGTCGCCAAATCGGGGCGTGCCGGAATTGTCAAGTGACTGGATAACGATTCTCCCTCTCCC
>SXGR01519334.1_pt1 | contig 14818 bp, 12 predicted proteins | sample 3174711 | NCBI WGS metagenome assembly SXGR01 (sample SAMN11356860, study PRJNA531348) | freshwater metagenome | isolation source: freshwater sample F1-60 | place: China: Fuxian Lake, Yuxi | collected 2017-12-25
AGACATGACCCTCAGGTTCGGCGTCGCCGGCACCGGCCATTGGGCCAACATCGTCCACATCCCCGGCCTCAAGGCACAGACGGAGGTCGAGCTCGTCGGCGTCTGGGGACGCAACCCCGACCTCTTGAAGGAAGTTGCCGGACGTCACGGCATCGCCGCCTTCGCCGACTTCCGCGACATGTTGAAGAAAGTCGACGCGGTCAGCATCTCGCTGCCGCCGATGATCCAGGCCGAGCTCGCCTGCATCGCCGCCGATGCCGGCAAGCATCTCCTGCTGGAGAAGCCGATCGCCCAGACGGTCGAGAGCGCGGAGAAGATCGCCGCCGTCGCTTCTCGCAGCGGGATCTCCACGGTCGTTTTCTTCACCCGGCGCTTCGTTCCCGAGTTCGAGCGGTCGCTCCAAGCGGCAAGCCGGCGCTCATGGACAGGGGCGCGGGTGACGCAGCACACCGATGCGCTGCTGCCGGGCAGCCCCTATGAGAGGTCGGTCTGGCGCCAGGCGGACAACGGCGCGCTCTGGGACCTGGCCCCGCACGTCCTGGCCGCGATGCTGGCGATCCTGGGCCCGGTCGAGCGGATCTCGGCGGAGCACCGTCCCGGCCGCAACACGGTCTTCACCGCGACCCATCGGAACGGTGCCGTCTCGGAGGTTTCTCTGGCGCTCCATGTCGAGCCGGCGAAGACGGTCAGCGAGTATCGGCTGCTGGCGACGGACGAGAGCTACGTGCTGCCGCTGCCGGCCTTCGAGCGGCCATGGGCCTTGAGCAACGCAGCGGGCGAGCTCGCCGCCAACGTCCGCCGGGGCGAACGGAAGCACCGCTGCGATGTCGACTTCGGCCTGGACGTCGTCCGCGCGCTGGCCGCGGCCGATCGCAGCATCGCGACCGGCCGGCCTGAAACGGTCTGAACGCCAGGTCAGCGGCGGGTCTTGTAGACGACGAAGCCGGCGATCGCGTCGTTAAGCAACTGGGGCTCGTCGCCGCGGATGGAGTGGCTGCTCTCCTCGAAGATGCGGAGGTCGGAGCCTGGAATCAGCCGATGGATCTCCTCGGAGAACTCGGGCGGGCAGATCCAGTCGTGGCGCCCGGCCAGGATTAGCGTCGGCGCGGTGATGTTCTTCAGCTCCGGCCTGAGGTCATAGCTCTGCAGGAAGCCGCCCGGCGCGAAGGCCTTCTGCATCGCATCCGGCGACAGCGTGCCGCGATCGCGCCCGGCCTTGGCGGCGACCGGGTCGAACTTGCGGGAATACATCGGCCCCATCAGTTCGTAAAAGCGCCGCATCTTCTCGACGCTATCGAGCCTGCCCGACCAGAGATCGTCGCAGACCGCCTTCTGCTCGGGGTTGCCGCGCTCGGCGACGATCTGGCGGGCGCGCGAGTTGAATCCGGCATGCGACGCGGTGACGATCAGGATCAGGTGCGAGACCGAGGCCGGGTACCGCGCCGCATGCGCTTGCGCGACCATGCCGCCGTAGCTGGTCCCGATGCTGACGATGGGGCCGAAACCGAGATGGAGCCGCAGCGCCTCCATGTCCTCGACGTTCTCATCAAGGGTGTATTTGGACGTGTCGCCGCGGGCCGAGCGGCCCTGCCCCCGGTGATCGAAGTAGACCAGCTGCATCTTCTCGGCCAAGGGGCTCATGCCGGGCTTGAAGCCGGTATGGTCGCCGCCGGGCCCGCCATGAATGACAAAGGCCACCGGCTTCTCGCGCATGCGCGAGCCGTCGGGTACCAGGCCGGCCCCCTCGACGTCGAAATAGATCTCGGTGTCACGAATCCGCGCGCGCATGGGACTCTCCGGTGGATGACGGACGGGCCGAGGCTAGCCAATCCGCGACCGGCCGGCCAGCGGCGCGCGACATCGCTGGTCAAATTCCGTCCGACGGGCTTCAATATGGCGAATCCGTCGCTGCAGTGACGGGCCAGGGGAGTAAGCGACCATGAAACGATCCGCCGGTTTTCTCGGACTCGCGGCGCTCGCGGCGAGTCTGGCCCTGCCGCCCTCGCCGGCCTCGGCGCAGTTGAAGGTGCTGAAGGTCGTGCCCCATGCCGACCTCAAGATCGTCGACCCGATCCAGACCGCGGCGCTGATCACGCGCATGCACGGGCTGATGGTCTGGGACACGCTGATGGCGTGGGACGAGAACCTGGTCTCGAAGCCGCAGATGGTCGAGGCCTACACCCAGTCCCAGGACAAGCTGACCTGGACCTTCACGCTCCGCCCCGGCCTCAAGTTCCATGACGGGAAGCCGGTGACGACGGCCGACGTCATCCCCTCGATCAAGCGCTGGATGATCCGGGACCTGATCGGCCAGAAGCTGAACGAGGTGACCGCCTCGTTCGAGGCGACCGACGCCCGCACCTTCGTGCTCAAGCTGAAGGAGCCCTACGGCTTCGTCGAGTATTCGCTGGGCTCCTCCGGCGGCGTCATCCCGGTGATCATGCGGGCCGAGGACGCGGCGACCGATCCGTTCAAGCCGGTCGGCACCAACATCGGCTCCGGGCCGTTCAAGTTCGTGGCGACCGACTACGTGCCGGGCTCCAAGGTCGCCTACGCCAAGAACACCGACTACGTGCCGCGGTCGGAGCCACCTTCAGGCCTCGCCGGCGGCCATGTGGTCAAGGTCGACCGGCTCGAGTTCGTGGTCATTCCGGACTCGGCGACCATCGCCGCCGCCATCGGCGCCGGCGAGGTCGATTTCTGGGACACCCCGCCGATCGACCTGATCCCGACCTTGGAGAAGAACAAGGACCTGGTGATCCAGAAGGTGCAGCCACTGCCCTGGTTCTTCTTCCTCAGGCCCAACGCCCTCTTCCCGCCGTTCAACCACCCGAAGGCCCGCGAGGCGCTGGCCTACATGGTCGATCAGAAGGAATACCTGCAGGCGGCGATCGGCCAGGAGAAGTGGTATCGCGAGTGCGCGTCCTTCTTCGTCTGCGGCACGCCCTACGGCCAGGAGACGTCGAACGCCATCCGCAAGCCCGACCTCGACAAGGCCAAGGCGCTGATGGCCGAGTCGGGCTACAAGGGCGAGAAGGTCGTCCTGATCAACGCCACCGACATCCCCTCGGTCAACGCGGTCACGCTGGTGACCGCCGAACGGCTGAAGAAGATCGGGGTCAACGTCGAGGTCCTGAGCATGGACGGCGGCTCCTTCATCTCGCGCTGGAACGTCAAGAACCCGCCGGAGCAGGGCGGCTGGCATCTGTTCCACGCCTTCGGCTCGGGCTCGACCTGGCACCACCCGCTGACCAATCTCGGCGCCAACATGACCTGCGGCGCCACCAACTGGGCGGGCTGGCCCTGCGACGAGCAGGCGGCGAAGCTCCGCGACGCGTTCATCAAGGCTCCCGACCGCCCGGCGCAGATCGCCGCGGCCGAGGCGCTGCAGAAGCGGATGTGGGAGGCCGGCCCGCCCTACGTCATGAACGGCCAGTACGACCAGCCCTACGTCTGGCGGAAGAACGTGACCGGCGTGCTGCCAACGGGGCTCATGGTGTTCTGGAACGTCGCCAAGGACTGACCCTAGCGGATCAGTTCTTGTAGTCCGGCTCCTGGCGGTCGAGCACCCGCTTCATCGCGGCGAGCTGGAGGGCGGCGTAGGTAGCGCCACCCTCGTCGACCCGGCGCATGACGTCGGCGTGGACGGCCGGCTCGACCTGCTGCAGCGGCCGGCCGGTCTGCATCGCCATGAGCTGCCACTTGCACAGCTCCTCCAGGAACTCGAGGCGGACGAAGGCCTCGGCCGCGGTCGGGCCGACGACCAGCGGGCCGTGGTTGCGGAGCAGGATGGTGTGGTTGTCGGTGCCGAGGGCCCTGGCGACCCGCATCCCCTCCTCCCAGCTGAGCGCGAGGCCGCCATAGTGCTCGTCATAGGCGGTGCGGCCGACATAGCCGAGCGCGCTCTGATGCGCCAGCTCGAGCCGGGCGCCCTTGATCATGCAGAGCGCGGTCGTGCTCGGCATATGCGTGTGCAGCACGCATTTGGCCGCCGGGTTCGCCTTGTGGACCGGTGCATGCAGGTAGAAGGCGGTCGCGTCGACCTTGTTCGGCCCCTCGACGACCTTGCCGTCGAGGTCGCAGACCACCAGGTTGGAGGCGGTCACCTCCGACCAGTAGAACCCCTCGGGCGTGACCAGGAACTGATCCTCCGATCCCGGCACCATCAGGCTGAAATGGTTGCCGACGCCGCTCTGGAATCCGAGGCGGTAGGCCCAGCGGCAGATGACGGCAAGATCGACCCGTGCCTGCCAGACTTCGTCGTTTCTCATCCTGTGCCCCACAGTCGCCGTTCCGGGCATTCTCCGGGCCTTGTCCGCGGCGATCAAGCAAATGCGGAGGACGCCGATTTCCGTGTCGACCGCTGGCGTCCGGGGCGCCGGAGTTTCATGCCGGAGGAGGATGTCCCGCGCGCCATGGCGGAAGCGCTAGACTGGAGCCGACCGCTCCACGACGTCGGCCTCTGAAGCCGGCGCTTCCAGACCGAGAGACCCGCCATGCCGTCGTCCACCAAGTTCGCCATGGTCGCCACGACCGGGAACGAACGTCACCTCCGGACGATGAAGCAGATCGGCGTCGACCATGTCGTCCACTACAGCATGGATGACCTGCCGGATTCATTCGACGAGCTGCAGGCGATCCGCGACCGCTACGCGGCGTTCGGCCTCACCTGGGCAATTGCCGAGAGCGGGCCGGCGATCGACCGGATCGTGCTGGGCAAGGACGGGTGGGAAGCGCAGACCGAGCGCTACAAGCGCATCATCCGTCACCTCGGCGATCTCGGCGTCGGCGTCATCTGCTACAACTTCATGCCGCAGGTGAGCGAAGACGCGATGGTGATCCGGACCAGCGAGGTCCCGACCCGCGGCGGCGCGCTCACCAGCCGCTTCGCCCTGGCGGAAGTCGGGCCCGGCACCATGCCGCATGACGAGGCGGCGATCCCGCGCTCTCAGATGTGGACCAACCTCGAGCGTTTCCTCGAGGACGTGCTGCCGGTCGCCGAATCCGCCGGGGTCAGGATGGCGATGCATCCCGACGATCCGCCGATGTCTCCCCTCTGCGGCCTCGAGCGGATCATGGACCGGGTCGAGAGCTTCGAGCGGCTGCTCGCGCTCTCCTCCAGCCCCTCGAACGCGCTGACCTTCTGCGCCGGCTGCTTCGGCGAGCTCGGTGTCGACGTGGTCGCGCTGTTCGAGCGCTTCGCCGATCGGGTTCCCTATGTCCATATCCGCAACATCGAGGGACCTCCGACGGACTTCATCGAGACCTTCCCGGACCAGGGCCGCATCGACCTGCCCGGCCTTGTAGGGGCCATCGAGGCCCGCAACTTCGACGGCTTTGTCCGCCCTGATCACTCTCCGCTGCTGGCGACCGACGGTGACGACATGCCGGCCGGCTACGGCATCCAGGGCCACATCTTCACCATCGGCTATCTGCGCGGCCTGCAGCAGGCCGCTCGACGCTAGCTCAGCGCCGCACCCGCGCCTGCAGGTCGCGGGCACCGATGCCGGTCAAGGCCAGCGCCGGCAGGAGGTCAGTCTCGGCCTCGATGTCGCGGCCCAGCAGCGCCGAGAAGAGCCGGATGCCGGCCGCGTGCAGCGGCGTCGGAACACCGGCGATCCCGCCCATCACCACCATCGGCACCAAGCCGAAGGGAAGATCCTCGCGGATCCAGCGGGCCTCGAGCGACGTCGGGCCCGGCGAGCCGCCCATCCGCACTACGCCCGCCGCCATCTCCCCCATGGCACCGAGGGGGAGGTTGAACGACAGGTGCATGTGCTGGTGGATCGTTCGTACCTCGACGCCGTAGGCCCGTGCCACCGCCAGGCGCTCGAGGTCCAGTGCCTCGACCAGGCGTCCGACCGCTTCGGTGATGCCGCCATAGTTGTCCCAGGCCTCGTTCTTCTCCATGCGCGTCAAATTGCAGAGCGCATTGGCCATGTGGGCCTCGGGATTGACGTTGCTGAGCTGGATCGCCAGCAGGTCTGCCCGCTTGACGAAGCGATCGCCGAACAGCTCGCGGCAGAGGGCGAGCCCAGCCTCGGTCGCGGATTCCGGCAACACCGCGGCATCGAGCCATGCCCGCACCGTCAGCACCTTCACGTTGGCGGCTCCGAGCGGCCGGCCCATGACCACGGTGGTGCCCCAGGCGACGACGGGAATGTCCGGCCGTCGTTCCGCCAGATAGAGCGCTCCAAGAGAGTATTGCGAGCTGACGATCGCGGCCTGGCCGGCACGGAGATGCCGGATCGCCTCGTTCATCACCGCGCGATGGCCATAGGCCGGGATCGTGAAGACGACCGCGGGCGCGTCCGCGATGGCGTCGCTCAGGCTGGCGGCCACCTCGATGCGGAATTCACCGGCGATGGCGCCCTCGGCCACCAGGGGATCCAGCCTGCTGATCCGGCCGGAGGGCGACCAGACCACCGGCTCGTGGCCGCTCCGGTGAAGCAGGGCGGCGGTCGCCATGCCGATCCCGCCGGCGCCCAGGATCGCGACTTTCATTGAGACAGCATGCGGCTCGCTCCCGCCCTCATGAACTGCCGAGTGACTTGAGTCAGATCGGATCCAGCGGCCAGATCGGCCGGCGGACCTTGGCATAGGGAAACTGCGCGAAGTTCCGCGACACGATGCCACCGGAGTCGACATAGATCAGCTTCCGCGCCATCGGCTCGAAGTCGGCGCGGAAGTGGTTGGAGGCCTTGCAGAGCAGGATGTTGGTGGTTTCCGGCACGATACCGAACATGCGGAACTGCTCGCGGTCGTCGATCTGGCTCTTGATCGACGACACGATCACCCGCACGCGGCCGAGATCGAGCAGGAAGCTCGGGCCGATGGTGCCGGCGGTGCCGGTCGCGTATTTGCCCTTCCGCGTGTAGACGCCGTCGGCCATCGCCGTGACCTTGCCGATGACCCGGATCGGCGTGCCGCCGAAGCGTGGATCGGTCTTGCCACCGAGATCGAAGGTGACGGTGGCGCCGATCCCGGCGGCGCGGCCGATACGGGCGGACTCCGGATCGGCGATGCAGCCGACCACGGCGTCCTCGATGTCGGACTCGAGCAAAGCCTTAAGGAAATTTGTGCCGTCACCATGGCCGCCGCCGCCCGGATTGTCGGTGTAGTCGCCGATCAGCAGCGGACCGGGGCCGGACCGCGGCTCCCTGGCGATACGGATGCCCTCGGCGATGGGGAGGAAGTCGATGGTGTAGACGCCACGGGTGTCCCAGGCGTGCTGGATCAGGCGGTCGGCGAGCGCCTGATAGCGGGCGTCGCTGCCGTCACCGGTGACCAGCACGGTCGGGCCGGTGAAGGGCGTGTCGGCCCAGGCGAAGCCGGCATTGACGCCGATGTCGAGGACGTCCGGCGTCTCGGCCTCAGCCTGCTTCACCTTTGCCAGCATGTCGATCATCGGGCCCCAGCCGGCGATGGTACGGCCCTCGTCGATGCCGAACATCACCGGCACCTGGGCCCGGTGGACCTTCGGGCGGATCTCGTCCCGCATCGTGCGTTCCAGCAGCCGGCCCGCCCGCTCCGCCGCCTCGTACATGTCGGTGTGCGGCGTCGTCCGGTAGGTGGTGATGATGTCGGCGTCACGCGCCATGCCGTCGGTGGCATTGGCATGGAGGTCAAGGCTGACGGCGATAGGGATCTTTCGCCCGATCACCGCCCTGATCCGCGCCAGAAGCTCGCCCTCGGCATCGTCGAAGCTGTCGACCACCATCGCGCCATGCAACGGCAGCAGCACGCCGTCGACCGGCAGCGATCGCTTCAGGCTCGTGATGATGAGGTCCGAAAAGTGCTCGAAAGCCTCGTCGGTGACGGTGCCGGCCGGTTGGGCGAAGGCCGCGACCGGATGGACCAGCGTCCAGCCGAACTCGTCCGCGAGATCGAAGACCGCACCCCACTCGCCGCGGGTCCCCCGCATCGCCGCCGGGATCTCGCCGTCGCGGAGGTAGCAGGTCTCCTTGAACCGATCGAGCGTCGTCGGCGTGATGCAGAAGGTGTGCGTCTCGTGCATCACCGAAGCAGCGAAGATCTTGCGCGGCACGGGCGTGCTCCTGGGAAGGATTACCGCATCAGGCTGCCATGCGTAGGCCGTGCTGGTCGCCTCGCCCGTTTCCCGACGAAACGGCCGATCTCAGTCGACGATGGCCTCCGCCTCGATCTCGATCTCGTAGTCGCCGACCAGCCGGCCGATCTCGAACAGGGTATTGGCCGGCCATATGTCGCGGAAATAGCGGCCATGCACCCGCGACGGGCCTTCCCACTGGTCGGCATCCTTGAGGAAGACCCGGGTCCGCACCACGTCCTGCATCGAGCCACCAAGGGCGGCGAGGCTGGCCGCGATCTTGTCCAGGATGAAGACCGCCTGGCCGGCGGGATCGCCGGGGCAGATCATCTTGCCGGCGCCATGCGTCGCGGTGGTGCCGCTGACCATGATCCGATTGCCGACCCGCACGGCGCGGCAATGGCCGGCGATCACCTCCCATTTGCTGCCCGAGGACACGCGCGAACGCCCGGGCCGTCCCGGCACCGGCGTCGCCGAATAGATCTTCGGCACGCTGCTGAGATGATGGCTGAGATCGCCCGAGGCGGTGAGGAAGGGCGGCTTCCGGTATTCGTCGCCGCAATCGCCCGGGATCGGCGCGGCAGCGGCCAGGGCGCCGTCGATCCGCGCCACATCGTCCGGGTCGAGCGCGAAGGAGAAGAGCTTCAGATTGTCGGCGCGGTGCTCGCGCTCGCCGAGGCGTGCGCCGACGATGATCGCGGCTACCGCCGGCTGCTGCAGGACCCAGCGGGTGGCGACGTTCGAGATCGACACGCTGTGCTTCTTGCCGATCGCCGACAATGCCTGCAGAAGCCCCTGCAGAACCCGCCAGCCGCCCATCACGTCGATGAAGCGCTTGTATTTCGACTTGCTCCAGTCCGGCAGGCTCGCCGGCTCCGGCTGGCCGAGCCAGCGGTCGGAGAGGAAGCCGCCGCCCAGCGTCCCATAGGCGAGCAGGCGCACGCCGCTCTCCTGGCAGAAGGCGCTCATCGCTCCGGCGGCACGCCGGTCCAGGAGCGAGAACGACACCTGGTTGGTCGCAATCGGGATACCGTGCTTCACCGCCACACGCAGGTGGTCGGTATCGAAGTTGGTGACGCCGAGGTTACGAATGAGACCCTCGGCCCGCAGCGCCTTCAACCCTTCGAGGGCCTCGATGTAGTCGAGGTGGTCGAAAGTCCACCAGTGAAACTGAAGCAGGTCTATGGCCTCGACCTGCATGCGCCGAAGCGAGCGCTCGATGCCCGCACGCACGACGTCGGCTGGCATCGGCCCCGGTGTCGGGCACCATTTGGTGAAAACCCGAGGCTTGCCGCTGGGGCCGGCCGGGAAGCGCTTCGAGGCGAGACCGGCCAGGTAATGGCCGGTGATCACTTCGGCGCTGCCGTAGTGGTCGGCCATGTCGAAGGTGTCGAAGCCGGCGGCGGCGTAGTCCGCCATCGCCTTCGCCGAGGTCTCGGGGTCGAGCGTGGTGCCGCCGCGCTCCATATCGGCAACCTGCCAGAGGCCGGTAACGATGCGGCTGATCTCGAGGCCGGGTGCCAGCAGAGTCCGTTCGGGTTTCGGGTTCGTCATGTCTCTTCAGGCTGCGTTCAGATTGTATTTCATGATCCGGCCGTGGCGCCCGTCGCGGTCGCGCTCCAGCTCGAAGGTATCGCCGGCCGGGCCCCGCCGCCTCGCCAGCACCCGGTCGACGGAAGCGACGTCGGCCGCATCGAGGCTAAAATCGAAGATCTTCAGATCGTCGGCGAGATGATCGGCATAGCGGGCGCCGACGATGATGCCGGCGACCGCGGGACGGTCGAGCATCCAGCGGCCGGCGACGGCGGCGACGTTGGCGCCGTGCCGTTGAGCGATTCCGTCAAGCGTCCGCAGCAGTTCCTGGAACAGACCCCAGCCGCCGAAATCATCGATGATCAGCTTGTACTTGATCAGCGAACGATTGGTCAGCGTGCCGTCGGCCGGCTCGGGCTTGCCGAGCCAGGCGTTGGTCAGGAAGCCGCCGGCCAGCATGCCGTAGCAGAGAAGGCCGAAGCCGCTTCGAAGCGCCAGCTGGACCAGCCCGTTCTCGGCGCGCGGGTCGAGCAGCGAGTACTGGATCTGCATCGAGACCAGCGGCACGCCGCCGTCGATCATCGCCTTCGTGTGCGGCGTGTCGAAATTGGTGGCGCCGATCCGGTCGATCTTTCCGGCACGCTGCAGGTCGCGGAGGATCAGCGCCGCATCGACGACGCCGGGGGCGGCGTAGTTCCACCAGTGGAACTGCACGAGATCCAGGCGCTCGGTCTTCAGTCGCCGCAGCGACCGGTCGATGATGCCTTCGACATAGGATCGGTCGAGGTTGGGCAGCCGGTCCCAGTCGGGCACGAACTTGGTATGCACCTTCAGCGACCGCAAAGCCTCGGCGCCACGCTCGCGCTCGAGGCGGGCGCGGAACTCGCCGATCATCTCCTCGGCCCCGGTGTAGATGTCGGCGCAGTCGAAGGTGGTGACGCCACGATCGACGAACACCGCCATGTCCTCGATCGCCCGCGCCCGGTCGACCGGACCATGGCCGCCGGCGAGCTGCCAGCCGCCGCGGAGCAGCCGGGAGATCTGGTAGCCCGGCGCCAGTTCGCGACGTTCGACCGTCATGTCAGACCTTTCCCGGGCCGGCCAGCGGAACAACCGTCACATCGGCATGTGCGAAGATCCGCTTTCCCGTCCGGGTGATACGGAACCGGGTCGGGCAGTTCGGGTCCGGGCAGGCGACCTCGGCGTCAGTCGACATCCAGTCGTTGGGATGGGTCGGCCGCTGCTTCGCCGGCAGCAACGGCAACAAGGCCGCCAGCGAATAGATCGAGAAGCCCTGCCCCGGCGGCAGATGAAGCATCTCGCCCTTCAATTCGAAATAGTCGCCGACATTGGCGCCGCAGAGGACACGGGCATCCGGTGGCGCCACGACCTCGACCTTGAGGTCGTAGAGCTCAAAGCGATCGTCCGTCACCGGATGCCCTCTCGCAGGAGTCGGATCAGCCGTCGACCTTCTTGAACAGCGCCTGCATCTCGTCGATCGAGATCGTGCGATCGGTGACGATCTCGCCGTCGACGATCTTCCACACCAGCGCTGGGCCGGTGACGTCGCCATTGGCGTCGAACTCGATCGGGCCGGTGGCGCCGTGATACTTGATCGGCTTGCCAGCCTTGATCAGCTCGATTGCCTTCTTGAACTCGTCCGGCCCGGTGCCCACCATGGCGCCGCCGGCGACATGGACCTGGCGGACCGCATCCTTGATCGACGGGCCGGTCAGGTCCTTGGCGATGTTCATGGCGAGGCCCAGCACCATCATGGCGTCATACTGGGTGTGCACGCCCGGGCCCTTGCTGTCGTACTTGTACTTCTCCTCGAACGCCTTGTTGAAGGCGTCCACGGTCGGGCCGGCCACCTGGGCGTTGTCCATGCCGAAGGACTCGTTCAGGAAGCGGCCGCCGACGCCGTCGACGAAATCCTTGACCCGCATCGAGTTATTGAGCGCGATCTTCTGCGAGCCGCCCAGCGACAGCCATTCACGCACGATGGTCACGGCATCCTTAGGAAAGCCGATCAGCAGCAGCGACTCCGGCTTGGCGGCCAGCGCCTTGGTCACCTCGGCGCGGTAGCTCGGCTGGTTGTCGTTGTAGGGCACCTCGACGACGATCTCGCCGCCGAGCTTCGGCGTCGCCAGCTTGATGAAGCGGGTCATGTCCTGGCCAAAGTCGGTATTGACGTAGATCAGCGCCGTCTTCTTCAGGCCACGCCGCGCCATCTCGGCGGCGGTCGCGACTGCCTGCGTCTTGCTGGTGGGGAGCGTGCGGAAGAAATAGCCTTGGCTCCGCCCGTCCAAGGTGAAGGGGGTCGCGGTCGAGCAGCAGCTGATCTGGACCACCTTCGAAGGCGCGGTGATCGAGGCGATGATCGGGCCGGTGACGCCTGAGGAGATCGTTCCGGTGAAGGCCGGCACCCGCTCGACCTCGACCAGGTACTTGGCCGCATCGACGCCGACCGTCGGCTGGCCCTGGTCGTCGCGCAGGATAAACTGAACTTGGCAGCCCTTGATGCCGCCGCCCTGGTTGATGTGCTCGACCGCGAGCTGGGCGCTCTCGGCGATCTTCTTGGTGATCGGGCCCATCGACCCGGTCAGCGGCAGCACGCCGCCGATCTTCACCGGGCAGTTCGCCTGAGCAGAGGCATCCGCCGGCGCCAGCATGACGCTTGCGACCAAGGCGGCTGAAATCGCGATCCATCTTTTCATTGGATTGAGTCTCCCTGTTGGCAACCCGCTTTTATTAGACAAGCTTAGTCATCGGCGCGGCGCGAAACCACTGGAACCTCGCCGACCAGGCCGCGCGGCCGGAACAGCAGCGCCGCAACCAGAAGAAGCCCGATCAGGATCACCTGTACGGCGCCGCCCTGGGCGGCATAGGCCGGCGGCACCAGTTTCGAGATCAGGACCCCCGACGCCGCCCAGATCGCCCACACGGTCAGGGCCCCCAGCAGCGCCCCTTTGTTGTTGCCGCTGCCGCCGACGATCACCATCGCCCACACCTGGAACGTCAGGATCGGCAGGAAATCGAAGGGGCTGACGAAGCCGATGAAGCTGACGTAGAGGGCGCCGGCCAGGCCCATCAGGGTCGATCCCAGCACGAATGCCTGGAGGCGGAAGCTGCGGGCGCTCTTGCCGAGCGCGATGGCGGCGGTCTCGTCCTCGCGGATCGCCTTCAGCACCCGGCCCCAGGGCGAATTCAGGATCCGCTCGAGCGCCCAGTAGATGCCGGCAACAACTGCCACCAGCAGGCCGAGATACCAGAGACTGAAACCGAGCGGCGTGTCGAACCAGCCGACCAGCGGGCGCGGGATCGCCGAGAGACCCTGCGCGCCACCGGTCAGGCCGTCCCAGTTCAGCGTCACCAGCTGGATCGTCGTGGCGACGCCGAAGGTGGCGATCGCCAGGTAGTCGTCGCGAAGCCGGATGGTGGCGAGCCCGATCACCCATGCGGCGAAGGCGCTGGCGGTCATGGCGCCCAGGATGCCGACCACCCAGGGGAGACCGAGATTGCCGATGAGCTCGGGCCTCGGCGCCGTGATCAGGATGGCATGGGTATAGGCGCCGATGGCGTAGAAGCCGACGACGCCGGCATTGAACAGGCCTGTGTAGCCCCATTGCAGGTTCAGGCCGAGCGCCATGATGCCGAGGACCAGCACGATGCAGGCGAAGAACACCAGGTAGGAGACGACGCCGATCACCGTTTCTCTCCGAACAGGCCCTGCGGACGGAAGAACAGCACCAGGAGCAGGAGCAGGAACGGCATCGCCGGCTTGTAGCCGGGGCTGATCACCAGCACCGACAGGTTCTCGGCGAGGCCGACCAGCAACCCGCCGACCACCGCGCCGATCAGGGAGCCGGTGCCGCCGAGGATCGTGGCGGCGAACAATGCCAGGAGCAAGCTGAAGCCCATCTCCGGATGAAGCTGCGGCGACAGGCCGAGAAAGACGCCCGCCATCGCGGCGAGACCGCCGGAGAGGATCCAGGTCCAGCGGACGACACCCTCGACCTCGATCCCGGAGGCCCTGGCGAGGGAAGGGTTTTCCGCCATCGCCCGCATCGCCATGCCGGCGCGGCTGTAGGTCAGGTAGAGATGGAGAGCGGCGACGATCAGGATGGTCAGGCCCAGGATGAAGATCTGGTCGGGCAGCACGCGCACGCCCGGCAGCACCTCGAGCGCGATCTGGAGCTCGCGCGTATAGAAGTGAGTGCCGTGTCCCCAGATCAGCACGATGACATGGCGCATCACCAGGGCCGAGCCGAAGGCTGCAAACACCAGCGACATCGGATGCGCCCCGCTTCGCCTGAGCCGGCGGAAGACCAGGAGATCGACCACCCACGCGAGCCCGCCGGTCAGGAGGGCGGCCAGCGCCATCGCTGCCATCAGCTGCCAGCCGAACGACAGCTCCGCCGTCGGCGTCCCCGGCCCGGCGAAGGCGACGAACACCAGCGCCAGATAGGCGCCCCAGGTCAGCAGCTCGGAATGGGCGAAGTTGGCGAACTTCAGGATCTGCAGGCTGAAGGAGATGCCGATCGCACCCAGCGCGATGATCGCGCCGGTCAGGATGCCGTCGGCAAGGGCCTGCGCCAGCATCAGCGCACCGCTCGGCGGGCGCCGAGGAAGGCCTCGGCCAAGGTCGCGTCGGCCAGGAGATCGGCCGCCCTGCCCTCGGCACGGTTGCGGCCTTCGGCGAGCACGCAGCCGCGGTCGGAGACCGCCAGCGCCGCCCGGGCGTTCTGCTCGACCATCAGGACCGCGACGCCGGTCGTCGCCAGCCGCCGAAGCTCGGCGAACACCTCGCCGACCAACTTCGGCGCCAGGCCAGCGGTCGGCTCGTCGAGCACGATCACGGCTGGATCGGTCATCAGGGCTCGGGCGATGGCCAGCATCTGGCGCTGTCCGCCGGAGAGAACCCGGCCGCGCTGCCGCCGCTTCGCCGCCAGCTCCGGGAACATCGCGTAAGCCCGGTCCAGGCGTGGCCCCATGCCGCCTCGCACAGTGTGGGCCCCGACAACCAGGTTCTCATGGATGGTCAGCGACGCGAAGATATTGGCTGTCTGCGGGACGAAGGCGATGCCATCGCCGACCAGCACATGGGCCGGCAGGCCGGTGATGTCTCGTCCGCTCAGCATCACGCGACCGCTCTCGGTGTGAAGCAGTCCGACCAGAGCCTTGACGAAGGTGGACTTGCCGGCACCGTTCGGGCCG
>SXGR01574373.1_pt1 | contig 14814 bp, 6 predicted proteins | sample 3174711 | NCBI WGS metagenome assembly SXGR01 (sample SAMN11356860, study PRJNA531348) | freshwater metagenome | isolation source: freshwater sample F1-60 | place: China: Fuxian Lake, Yuxi | collected 2017-12-25
CGGCGGGCGCGGAGCCAGGTGCAATGGTGCGGTCAGTTGCCACGGTTCACCCCCCTGCTGGCGCGGCGGGCGTCCATGCGGGCGAGTTCGACGCGGATGGCCTCGACGGCCTCGCGGTCGAAGAGGCGAAGGCGGCCAGCGTGGTGCGGCGGATGCGCTTCGACTCGGCGGCCCATGCGCGCAGGCCCACGTCCTGCCTGATCGCCTTGCGGATCAGGCCATCGGAGCAGCCGCCGCGGGCGGCGAGGTCGCGGAGGGAGGTGAAGGATTCGCCATAGCGGCGGAGAGCGATCATGCGGTCGCGTGCGGTTTGCCAGTCGAGGCCGGTGCCGATGGAGGGTTTGGGGCGTTCGGGGGTGGGCGCAGGCAGAGGCGCGGGCGGCCGCTCGGTGGGTGTCGCGGAGGGCGCAGCGGTCGATGGATCCTTCAACTCCGCCCTAAGCTCCACGGCGGCCTGCAGTGCGAGGAATGGGGCTTGGTAGACGAAGACCATCTCAAGCGCGAAGACCTCGAGAACACCGACAGGCGGGCGCAACAGGTTAAGCCGCCGGGGCCGCGGTGCCGGGGTCGAGGTCGTGGTGGGATTCGCCATCGACGGGAAGGTGGATCGGTTGTGGTCTGCCATGGTCTTGCTCGCCTTCAAGACGGGCCGACCGGGCGGAGCCCCGGGGCGAGCAAGCGCCAGGACCCCAGCCCGGCCGTTCGCTGGGACGCGCTCCCAGCGCCCGCGACCGGAGTGGTGACCAGGTACCGACAGACATGGGTTCAGTCGCCCGATCAGGCCGTGTCTGAGAGGTAGCGGCCGAAGGCCCCGACATCAGGACGCGATTGCGAGGGCGCCGCGGGCCTGCAGTCCCTCGAAGTACCCCGCGATTCGTTCCGCCGTGGGGGTGTGATTGACCAGGACCCCAAGTTCAATGTTCTCACTCTGCGCCCGCGCCGTTAGATTTGCGCTTGTCACGAAGGCCTTTCGACGATCGATGACCACAACCTTCGCGTGCATGGTGGCGCGCGCATCGCGTTCCATTTCGAGCCCGCGCGGGTCGTAGTACAGCGTCGGTCGTCGTGCACCGTGGGGCCATTGTTTGGTCCAGAACTCGCCGGCGAGGCGTGCGACGAGATCACTTGTGATGGTGGTGTCGCTGCCTCGTTGGAAGTTCAAGACGATTGTGGCGCGGCGCGAGGGGTCGGCGTCGAGGAAGTCTGCGAGCGGCGCGAGCAACTCGCGCGCGTAGCCGGCGACGAAGCTCGTGACGAGCACCTCCTCGCGGGCTTCTCGTATCAGGCTTGCGAAGACCGCAGCCGTATCGCGCATCTCGACGCCCTCGACGAGCGGCCCCGACAGCACCAGTTCGACGAGCTTTGGCAACTCGCCTGCCGCCGAGGCCCGTCGCGCCGCAAGCGCGGCCTCGCATGCAAGCGCCAGTCCGGCTTCATCGGTGCTCTCGGGGAACAGCTCAACGAACGACACTGCCTCCGTCTGCGGGATCCCAAGTGCCCCTGCAATCCGCGCCGCACTGGACTCTGTGCTCAAGGAGCCGCTTCGCAGCCCCTGCGCCAGCGCACGGAGCGCGGTCTCGGGGAGTCCGGCGATGCGCGCAGGCAGCGACATCAAACCACGCCCTTGAAGAAGGCCGCGCCCTCCGATTCAACCGTTGGGACGACCAGCGAACGATCGAGGAAGTCGTTGCGCTGCTCGCAGGATGTCTCTGGCACAAGCAAGCAGCCGTGACAAGCAGCGCCGTTGAGCTGGGCGACTCCAGGTGCAACGGGGTCGCGCTCCGCGCACACAGGATCGTTCGAACACAGCAAGGCGCTCTCGAGGGCGCGCTTCATATGGCGCGAGATCATGCGCCCCGCATCGACCAGTCCACCGAGCGTGCCCTGGGCATCGGTCGCCGCCGTGTAAATCAGGATGCCGAATAGCCCCGGTCGATCGCCTTCCTGAATGGCATACACGCGCTCCTGCAGGCTTGATGCCGAGTAGCCGCACTCTAGCGAAATCGCGTTCTGCAGGAGGTGGGCAAGTGAATGCAGCATGATGTACGGCATGCCGGCGAACTTGCGGCCCGAGCCCTCGTGCTCCTTCTTCCACTCGTTGAAGCCAGCGATGAGCTGCTCGAAGCGCTGCTGCACTTCGCGGCTGCGCGCCCACTGGCCGATCGCAGCGGCGTCAAACTCAAGAAAGATGCCCTCGCCGCGTGTCTCGGTCGCGGGAAGCCATGTCACATCCCTCGCGAGGGTTGCGGTCCTCACCTCGGCGTCGGGTTCGCCATTGATGTCGGTGGAACTCGACTCGAAGCGGGTGAATCCGAGCAAGGCCGTGACCGATCGCAACCGATGCACGAGGACGACCTTCTTGACGTCCCGCATCCACGGTGCATCCCAGTGCGCCTTCGGCAGCACGCGGGCGTGAAAGTCGCCGTCCGGGACATCCGAGCCAACCTCATCGGGCGCCCCGATCAGCGCCTCGAACTCCTCCTCTTTGACCGACCGTGCGGGGGCTACGACGCCTGACTTGACTCGGTCGTACGCCGCCCAGATCTCGGCGTCGGACATGCCTTCAAGAGTCGATCGAAGCGGTTCAGCCATACGCAGGAACTGCAGTCCATGGCGCTGCGAGGCGACTTGGTCGAGTTGCAGTACCACCTGCTTCACGCGTTCGTCCAGACCGCCTGAGTTCGCCGGGATCGAGATGACTGTCTGCCGCTCAGCAAAATAGGCGTTGCTCGCGCTTCGGATGAGCAGTTGGCTTGGTGCGCCGCAACTCTCGCGTGACTTCGATCCAAGCCACGGGCGGGAGCCATCGCACATCCCGAGTGCGTTGTCCTTTCGGCCTGCAACATCACCCATCCGGACCTCGGAGCCGCATTCGCAACGAACCACAACCTCATTGAGGTCTCCCGCATTCCCGCGCTCAACCATCCACTTCGGCCGCCGACACTCAGTCTTGCCGCCGTGGATCAGCACCGACCAGGCGATGTCATCGATGTGCCCCCGCGGACATGCGCGGACAAATCGGATCGGGATGATCGCGACGCGCTTGTTCTCAAGGTAGAAGCTGCCGTTCGTGAGTTCGCTGCGGTGTACCAGCCGGCGCTCGATGTATCCCTCGCTCGACTTACGCTCGGTCGCGGCGAGGAACCACCGGGGGAAGCGCCACGCTAGGACCGAGTTATTGAAGGTCTGCTGGTCGTCACTGCCGCGCGGCGGGCGAAGGAGTACCAGCTGGCGGTTGCCGAATCGAAGCGCAAGCAGCGAGAGCAGCCTCGGCTCCTGAATGATCGCAGCCTGGCGCTCCGCGGGATCGTAGCGCCAGTGTTCAAGTCCCGCGATCATCACCGAGGTCTCGGGAAGATCGATCATCGACCCAGGGCCGAAACTCATCACCATCTGCGTCTGTCGTACTTGGTTCTTCATGGTGGCCTCGATCAGTCCTGGATCTCGAGGATGCAAAGGTCGACGGGCGGTTCGACATCGCGCATCGAGCGTCCTGCGCGGAACGCCTTGCGCCCGATCGGCAGCGCGACAAGGTCGGGGTCGAGCACCTCGCGTAGCAATCGGTCGCCGCCGTCTTTCTTGTTGTCGTACTGAAACGCGATTCCCTTGTCCCGTGCTTCCTGCGCCGCACACTGCCACCAGTCGAGCAGACGCTTGGCGCGCGCAAGCACCTGGTCATGCAGCGCCTGCTCTTCGCCCGGCGCTGCGGATGACTTTGCGCGACGCGCAAGTTCCTCCGCGTATCGGTCGAGCTTTGCGCGATCAGTAATCACCATGTCGGCCCCGCTCGACGGGTTGAACGCATCTTCCATCTGCCGCACAAGCCCCACGAGCGCGGGAGCCAGCGCGCGATCAAGCGCCCGCGGTGCTCCTGGCGTGACACTCGTCGCTTCGACCGAACGGTAGAACGACGCGTGGAAACTCTCGAACCGTTCGTAGTGCGACCGGTCACGCGGCTTGTGGATGTTCAGTAGCACCACGACCAGCCCGGGTTTCGCCCGGTCGCGGCCCACACGGCTGCTCGCCTGGATGTACTCCGAACTCGTCTTAGGCTGGCCGAGCATCACCATCAACCCCAGGCGGGTGATATCGAGGCCTACCGAGATCATGTTGGTCGCAAGGGCAAGATCGACGCGCTTGTCGCTCTCGCTGAACGGCTTTCCGAGCCGTTCCTTGGCGGCCGCAACATCGTCGGTCGCCACGCGCGAGGTCAGCTCGAGCATGTCCTGCTGGATGTTGCGCTGCTCGAACATCGCCTCCATTGGCTCGAGGCGACGGCGGGGGCGGTTCTTGAGCTTGAGCGAAACTTCATCTTCAGCGATGCGTCGGCTGCCGCCCAGTTCGCGCAGACTGTTGAAGTATCCGACCAGCGTCATGTAGGGATCGACGGGGTTCCACGGGTCTGCCTTGCCGTTCGCGTACAGCGCCTCCGCCCCGCCCATGAGCGCGACCAGTGCACGCAGGTAGACAACCTTGAGGCTGCGGCCTTGCGCGGCGACTCCCACATACAAGCGGCCAGGCGCCTGCGCCTCCGGAGTGGTGCGCGCGAAGAACGAGTCCCGTCGGTCGGGCCCGGGTGGCGGGAACACCACCACATCGTGCCGGTCGAACAGCGCCTTGATCTGCGACCGCGCGCGGCGCACCGTGGCCGTACTCGCCACGATCTTCGGCCGCACCATCTTGCCGTCGATCTCGCGCGAGGCGAGCGCATCGATCGCGCCCTCGTAGATCCCTGCAACCGTGCCGAGCGGGCCCGAGATGAGGTGCAACTCGTCCTGGATCACGAGCTCGGGCGGAAGGATCTTGACGCTGCCACCCGCGGGGTCGCGTGAGAAGCCGCTGGTCGGGCTATGTCGGTTCACATGGCCGAGCAACTGGCCGACTTCCGCCGTCCACGGCAGCGCCGCGAACTTGTCGACCGTCGAGATCAAGAAGCAGGGAAGCCGGCGATAGATTGGCTCGTCAACCGCCAGTATGGGAAGCCGCCTGTCGCCGGTGAAGTCGCACTTCGGGTTGGCGCAGGACACGAAGAGATCCTGCGGCTCCTTGAGGTCAGGCTCAAGCCGGAACGAGTCCTTCGTGAAGCGCGTCCCACACCACGGGCAACTCTCGAGTGGGATCGGTGAGCCCCCGCGACCGCTCTTGAAGTCGAGCGTGCGCTTGAGCGCGGTCCCGTCGGGCACTCGGCCCTTCGAGTCCTTCTTGCCCATCTTGTTTGGCGTGGCCGCGCTACCAACCCAAAGCCCGATCTCAAACGGGTGCTTTCCAAGCTTCGCCTCGGCCTTCAGCCGCTCGAGCTCCAACGCGCAAATCAGCGCCGTGGCGCGGCCAAGCTGGTCCAGTGTCAGCAGGCGCAGCGTGTACCGCATCAGTACCGTCACGCCAGCGCTCTCGATGGTGAGCTTCCGCAGCCGCCGCAGCACAAGCGTGAACGCAGCAAGACCAAGGTACGCCTCCGTCTTGCCGCCGCCCGTCGGAAAGAAGAGAAGATCGACCGTTTCCCGGTCGGCGTGCTTCGGGTCATCGATCCCGCGCAGCGCCATCAGGATGAACGCCAGCTGGAACGGGCGCCATGTCGGCGCCTTGCCCGGCTCGTACGCAATACGCCGCCGCGCCTGCGCAGCCATCGCCCGATTCGCGATACGAAACGCCTCGAGCGCGTCGGGCTTGGTCGCAAGCAACTCGATGCCGTCAGACAACCGCTTGCACACGGCCTTCTGCTCGACCACTAGGTCTCGCAGGGTGTCCGCCTGCGCGGTGTTCAGGCCGCCGACGGCCGCACCCGCCGCGATCCACTCCGCATAGAGCGCCGGAAGCGCACCGAGCGCGGCGCGCACGGCGGCGCCATCGGTAAGCGCCCCGAGGTCTTCCATGCCAAAGGTCACGCCCGCGACATCGGGGGGATCAACGCGTTCGACCGTCGCTTTCGGCATCCACTCGGTCTGCACCTTTGGGCACTTGCCGTCGACCATCAGGGCGTGCGTCGCCACGCCGTGGCCCGTCGCAAACTCGTAGGTCGATCGGTACTGGAGGTCGGCAACCCGCTCATCCGGGTCGGTCGCCGCGATGTCGCCGCGAGGGTCGGGGCGCGGCACGAAGCCAGCCTCGCACTCGACAACCAGACGCGGCTGGAAGATCGACGCGCGGTAGGCGTGCATCGCATGCGGCACGCGACGATTCACCAGGAAGAGCGACACCGAGCGCGTACCTGCGGGAACGGTCTTGACCTTCGTGTGGTCGACGACGCGCACCACCTTGGCGAGGGCAAGACCGTCGCCACCGGCACGCACGACTTCCTCGGTCTTCGCGGGACCCGTCCCAGCGCCGATCTCAAGGGTCTGGCGCGATGCGCACGGCGTGCGCCGGTATCCCTTGACCGCCTTCGCGTCGGGCGGGGTTCCATGCGCGTTTTCAGGCGCGGGCGCATCCTTGTCGGCGGCCGCCGCAGCGCCACCATGCGGGTCGTCTTCCGTTGGCTCGTCTTCGAGCGTCTTGCCGTCCACCTCGTAGCGGTACTCGCCCCACTCGGCGTGCACGGTCACGCTGTCGACCCCCGGCGGCACCAGAAACGACATTCCGATCGACGAGGGAAGGAACCCGCGTCGCTCGGGCGCCTTGTCAGGGGTGCCACCATCGTCGCCACCCGTGTCGCCCGCGGCGTCATCGATGTCGTCGTCGCTCGCGGGGTCTTCGCGCGCCTCGACCTCGGCGCCGACGGGCACCAGCATGCCGGCTAGGTACCAGGTGCGTGGCGAGCGGGGGAGCAGCTCGCGCTCGAAGGGGTGTTCATTCGACGGGCCGATGAGGTCGAGCTCCAGCGCTTCGACCAGCTTGTCGCGCGCTTCAGCCGAGTTGTTGCACATCAGTCATCTCCTTCGAACTCGAGTTGTCCCGAGATCTTCTTCTTGCCCTTCGACTTTGCGGCTGGCGACTTCTTGGCGCCAGCCTTCTTTGATTTGGCAGGCGCGCTGTCGTCATCGCCTTCGCCGTCCTCGGCTGGATCCTCGTCGTCATCGGCGCGCTTCAAACGCTTGCCGTCAGGGTATACGAGGCCGGCCGCGACTTCTTCTGCGTGGTACTTGGCGTTGAGGTCGAGCAGCCGTGCGAGCACCTCATCGCGCACCTCGTCGGGCCAGCGGTAGCGAATCGACTTCGGCACTTCGTTGCCGTCTTCGTCTTCCTCGTAGTAGTCGGGAAGGAACTCGCAGTCGGTCTTGATATCTGACCAGCGGTAAGCGTCGAGCACCGCACGGTCCATCGCGGCGTGTAGCTCGCGGAGCCGCACGATGTCTGGCTCGTGGTTCTCTGGATCGTGGAAGCGGTTGTAGGTCTTGGTGAGGCCTTCGTCGTTCTTCACCATGAGCGCGGCGCGGAACCTGTAGTACTCCTCGCCAGCGCGCTCCAGCACTTTGCTTTCTTCGAATCCCTTCGGGAATGGGAAGTTGTCGAAGCAGTCAGAGGGACGGTATCGAGGATCATCCTTTATAGTCGCGCAAAAGACCAGAGACCACATCTCATGTGCTCGACTACTCAGGACGCAAAGAAGTCGGGGTGGATCGCCAACAAACCCAATCACCGTTTGGTCAAGGCACCACTGCGTTGAAACGAGCGCGAACGACCGAAACGCGCCTGTTTGGCAGGTCACGACACCGATAGGTCGTTGCCGGAAGGCGCGGTAGAAGCGTGACTTTGTACGGGCATGCTTCCACCACGCTTTCGAAAGCGCGCCGGGATAGCGCTGCCTAAAAGGGCGCACGCGGCTTTCGATGAGGGTCCAAACGCTAGACCACTTGCGCGCTTCGTCTTCCGTCAAGTCGGCGAAGTCGACCACGAATGAGTCGGGACTTTGCTGCGGACTCGAATTCAAACATTGTCCACCGAGATAATGCCGCACAACACTTAGGTTGTGTGGCTCTTCAATCAGGGAATGTGCGTGCGCGATAGGCCATCGCTTCGGATCGCCATCTTCGAAGATGAAGCCGCCTCCAAGAACGTAGTTTCCAACAGACGCACGCCCTGCGTTTATGTGCAGGGAGTGAGGCGCCGAATCAAAGTCGCTGTCGAGTAGATAGGCGCTCACGCGACAAGCTGGCTTGCCATCGAGCGTTGGGGTTTGTAACGGCGTATCCTTACCAACCCAAACTACACTCACAACAACAGCGGCTGCGCCCGGCCATCGCATTCTTCTGTTTGCGTGATGTATGACGCCGCCATTCCGCAGCAAAAACTCGAGTCCGCTGCTTCGAGTGTCGCCTTGACTGACAGTGTTTGTGGCAATCAGTCCGAGGGCGCCGTGCTTTCGAAGCAGATCGAAGGTGCGGCGAAGGAAGTGTGCAACCAAATCTGCATTTCCATGGCTAAATGGATGAATGGTCAGCAGCCACTTCGGATAGCAAGCGCTGTTGTTCGAGGCAATCGCGTTCTTTCCAGCAAACGGCGGATTCCCCACGAACGCATCAAATCCACCGTTCGCCCGCAGGAAAACCTCGGGGAACGCGATGCCCCAGTGGAACGGGATCAGGTCGTTGCGCGCGATGACGGCGCGCGCCGCACGCGCTGCGTGAGCGATTGCAGCGGCGTCGCCCGTCTTGAGTGCCGCCTGCGCAATCGCCGCGTGTTGCAATCGCAGCGCCTCGCGATCTTTGTCCTTCTCCTCGCCAAAGAACGCCGCGATCACAAGGTCGCCTGCGGTCTTCAGCGCGTTGGTCGCATGCTCCGACTGCTCAAGCAACTTCTTCAACTGCTCTTCGCGGAAGAGCGAGTCATCGGCACGGCGGATCTCCTCGCGGATGCGCATCGCATCCTGCAACTTGCCAGCGATCTCGATAGACACGAATGTCTTTGGCTTCGATGCATCCCAGTGAAACGCCTCGAGCTGCGCAAGATCTAGTCCGACCAGGCTGTCGCCATGGCGCAACGCGTGATCGAGGAATGTGAACGGATGATCCTTCGCCAGCGTCGCGAGCCAGAGCGACAGCTTTGCAAGATCGACCGCCATGTCATTTCGATCGACGCCATATACGCAGCGCTGCGCCACCATCCGGCGCGCAAGCGTCGTCAGGTCGTCCTGCGCGGTCACGCGCGGTGCAGCACCATGGCGAGTCCACGCATCTTCGAGTCTCTTGCCGAGCTGGCGGCACACTTCGACGAGAAACGCGCCGGAACCCATCGCTGGATCGCAGATCTTGAGGTCGAGAATCTGGTCTGGCCGCGCATCGGGGCTAAGCCGCGCCAAGATCGGCTCGAGTGTCTTCGCGACGATCGGCTGCGTGAGTGATCGCGGCGTGTAGTGCGAGCCGGAGCGACGGCGCTCGTCCGAGGGCTGAAGAAGCATTGCGCCCTTGGGCACGATGCGGGGCGTTGCGGCGTGCGCCACGCGCGAGTCGAGCGCTGCGACGATCGCATCGTGGGTATCTGCGTCCTTGAGCGCCTTCTTGTGGTCCGCGGTGAGGCCAATGTCGGCGGCTGCCTCGATGAAATTCGCGCGATCGGCAGGCTTCTCGGCAAGCACCGCGTCGAGATCGAGCCCGATCGGCGCGCCGCCCTTCTTCTTGGGCTTGAGCGCGATCGACGCGCCAGCGGCGACCGTCATGCAGAAGCCCATCATCGTCTCGTAGACAGAGCCGATCTGCTCGACATCGAGGGTTCGGTACGAGAGACGCTCGCCCTTCAGGACAAGAAGCTTCTCGAGCACGCGGTTGACGCAGCCGTCGGACACCAGCGGGGGCTTGGGCGACGCGAGCGTGCGGCCTTCTAGGAACGGGAACGCCTCGGGGTCGAAGAGATAGCCGTGGCGCGCAGGCAGCGACAGCGACGGGTGCGGCGAACCGCGATAGATCAGCCGGAACAGCGCCAGAAGCTGCGGCCACGCGCCGTAGCGGCTGTCCATCGTGTCGTGGTGGCGGCCGTCGTCCTCGCGCAGGCGCTCGAAGAGGCCGTGGAGCGAGTAGTTGCGGTAGTAGAGGTCGCTCGTGGGCAGGAGGTCGCGATCTTCGGCGAAGAGCAGGAACACCGAGCGCATAAGCGTGCGCAGGAGGCCGCGGTAGATGTCCTGCTTGGCGTCGTCGTCGCCCTTCAGGTGCTTCTGGAGCAATTCGCCGTGGGTCGCGTCGTTTGCGGCTTGGAAGCCGCGCACGAGTTCATAGAGCGCCTCGAGCACTTGATCGGCGAGCGCGGCCGACACGGTCGATTGGTACTTGCGGCTTGTCTCGCAGAGCGCCGTGAGCAGCGCCTTGCTGGGTGCGTTCGTGAGGCGATAGGCCTTGAGAAGCTCGTGCAGGCCGCCCACGATCAGGCGACCGGCGGTGCCCGTCATGTGGGTGGCGTCGAAGGTGAGGTGACCGGCGGTTTCGCCACGCGGGGCGTAGAACAGCCGGATCTGCTTGCCGTTCGACAGGATGCCGAGGGGGACGCCGGTCTCGGTCAGCAGGCGCTCGAACTTGGCCGAGCGGGTGGTTTCCCAGAGGTGGGAGGCCTGGTAGCGGTCGTCGAGCTTGGCGTCGGGTTCGACTTCCTCGACGAGGAGTTGGTACTTAGGCGTCTCGGGCTTTGAACTCGGCGGACTGCGGAGTGCGGCCGTTGGGGAGAGTGTGGCGCCGAGTTCGGGAATGCTGACCGTCAGCGAGCTGTCGATCGTCTGGCGCTCGAGCGTGTTCCAGTCGATCTGCGCTGCGTCCCAGCCGAGGAAGCGGATCGCGAAGCCGTCGGGCGTGCCATCGATCTGTGGCTGGAGGAACGGCCCGAAGCGCGGTTCGCGTTCGCCTTCGCGGTCGGTGCCGGGCGGCACGGCAAGCGCGGCAATGAGGTTGCGCTGCAGTTCGGGCAGTAGCGAGCGGTCGATGATGACCTGCTGGTCGAACAGCACCTGTGGTGACACCACGAGGCCGTTCGGCTGCAGATAGCCGTGCCACTCCTGGTGGTCGCGAATGGAAGGCTCGTTCGAGCGGCGCGCGGAGGTCGCCATCAGCGGCCTCCTTCGGGCAAGCCGCCGGCAGGGACGAGGTACACGATCCCAAGAGGCTCGATGCGGGTCGAGCGCACTTCGTAGAAGCGGCGCACGCGCTCCGGCTCGCGATTGAGATCGTCATCGACATTGTCGAGCCACGACTTCCAGTACTTTCGGTTGGCTTCGTGCTGCCGGCGCTCGTCTGTGTTGAAGCCGGTCAGGATGCCTTCGAACTCCTGGGTCGTCTTGGAGTGTTCCTTGACGATGCGCCCGCGCGTCTTCTCGAGCGTGTCGCGCATGATCTTCGCCTCGGCCTCGCCGCGCTTGGCGAGCGCAATCTTGGCCTTGTCGGCTTCCTCGTTCGAGCGCTTCTCGAGCGTGGCCTTGAGTTCGGAGAGATCGGCCTGCACGGCGTTGTAGAGCCTGGTGCGGGTAGCCCCCGGCAGCGATTGTGCCGACGAGGTTGCCATCGCCCTGTTCAGGTGTTCGTGGAGCGCCACGAGCGTTTCGGCGGTGGCATCGACACCTTCGGGCGGCAGGCGCGTGCGCTTCGATGGATCGGACCAGCGCGCGCTGACGGCGACGACCTCCTCGTGCAGGCGCGCAGCGCCGCCGCCGTAGAGCGCAAGGCGGCCGAGCAGGACGACGCGCGTGTGCTCGTCGCGGCTGGCGGCGATGCAGGTGCGGGAGAGATCGTGGTGCACGAAGCCTTGCGCGAGGAAGCGCCCGAGTAGCCGTTGCACCACGCGGTGCTCGAGGTGAAGGTGCACCGACGACTCATCGAGCGTCGACTGCGCCTCGAACACCACCGGGCGAATCGTCGCGGTCGATCGCCAGCGGTGGTCGCGATCGCCATCCTTCGGCGGGGCACGGAGGGTGTCGAGCGTGTCCGACCAGTCGGCCGCGCCACCGCGTGCGGCCTCGAGCGGAGGCAGTTCGAAGGCGGGCGTGCCGTTCGCCAGTTTCGTGGCCTTGAGCCCAGGCCGGTTCAGAAGTTCAAGCGAGCAGCTCACGGCATCGCGGAGCGCGGCGTTGTCGAGGCCGAGCGATTCCTTCGACTTGCGAAGGTGGCGCTCGAGCGTGGAGATCTCGGCCTTAAGGTCGTCGGCCCGCTTGCGGCTCGACTCGAGTTCAGCCTCGATCTCAGCGGCGGCAGTCGGATCAGTTTCCTCGGCTTCGAGTTCCTTGGCAAGCGCCTCGATCTCGATCTGGCTACCGGAGATACCCGTCTCGATCAGCTTCGCGAGCTTCGGTGAAAGCACTGTGCCGACCGAACCGAGCTGTTCATTGATGCGCTTGGTCTTGTCGATCAGCACCTTCAGCACCCGATCGGTCGGGCGCTGCGGGTAGTGGAAGTAGTGGCAGTACACGGTCGGCTCGGGCTGGAGCTTTCGGTCGATGCGGCCGTTGCGTTGCTCGAGTCGCGACGGGTTCCACGGCACATCGAAGTGGAACAGGTGGTGGCAGTGCGCCTGAAGGTTTAGGCCTTCGCGCGCGGCGTCGGTGCAGATGAGGATGCGGACGGGGTGCTCGGACGGCGGGGTATTGAAGGCGCGCTTGATGCGCTCGCGGTCTTCCTCGCTCGTGGGGCCGTGGAAGATCTCGATGCGCTTCTCGGCGTCGGCTGTCCCGTTGATCTCGTGGCGGAGCTGCTCGACGAGATAGCGCTTCGTCGCGACCCATTCCGTGAAGATGATGACGCGTGTGTCGGTCCATGGCGCGTCGGTGCGCTCGGCGCACGGTGCGCCTGCCTTTGCGCAGCAGTGTGCGCGAACCCAGTCGAGCAGCCGCTTTGTCTTGCCATCCGCGGTGTAGCGGGCGGCTTCCGCGATGTCGCGCATCTTGTCGAGGAGGGCGCGTTCGTCGCGGGCGATGTCAGCAGGCGCGGCGGCGCTGGCGGCAGCGTCGGAGGCTTCGGTGCTGAGCGCGGCAAACGCGTCGCCTTCAGCGCGCAGCTGTTCGGCTTCGCTGCGGTTGGCGCGGGTTTCGTCGTCGGCGTCTGGTGCAGAACTGATCTCCTGCATGAGCGAGCCGGCGCGGGCCGCGTTCACTGGTGCTGCCTTACCTGCCCAGACGCGCTCCATGCCTTCGCGGTGCTTGGCGAGCGTGGTGGCGAAGGCCTCGAACGACGAGAGCAGTCGCTGCTGGAGGCCCGAGATGACGATCATCGACTCCGCGGCCTTCTTCTTGCTGGCGCCCTCGAAGCGCTTGCGGCGGACGGCGCGGTACTGCTCGAGGAATTGGGGTAGAACGATCTCGGAGGCCGTGTCGGCGACGGTGAGGTCTTCCTGCACGATCTCGCGCTTGGGGAAGGCGTGGCCGATCTGGCGCAGGTCTTCCTTGAGGCGGCGCACGAGCACATCGTCGAGCTGTCCCTTGAGGACGGGAACGCCGGGGATGAAGCGCGACTCGTCGAGGATGTTGAGGAGCGCGCTGAAGGAGTTGGAGTGGCCGTTGTGGGGGGTGGCGGAGAGGAAGAGGCGGTGCTCGAAGCGCGGGGCGATGTCGCGGATCGCGGCGGTGATCTTTGAGTCAATCGCATAGAGCGCGCCCGAAGCGGGTGCTGCGTGGTGCGCCTCGTCGAGGATGAGCAGGGTGCCGGGCTTGATGTCGACGGCGCGGGTTCTCGTGATGGCGGTTGGGGCGCCTGCGGGATTGCTGTCGAGCCACTTGACGAGCGGCGCGCGGTAGTTGTCGTCGATGAGAAGCCGCTGCGAGATCAGGAAGCGCGGGTGGGTTTCCCACGGATTGACAGCAAAACCGCGCTCTTCGCGGATGCGGCGGACATACTCGCGGTCGAGGATCTCGAAGGTGAGGCCAAAGCGCTGCTCGAGTTCGTCCTTCCACTGCACGATCATCGACGGCGGCGCGGCGACCACGATGTTGGTGATGCGGCGGCGAAGGAGAAGTTCGCGCGCGATGAGGCCCGCTTCGATCGTCTTGCCGATTCCGACATCGTCGGCGATGAAGAGGTTGACGCGCGGGAGGCGAAGCGCGAGGCGAAGCGGCTCGAGCTGGAACGGATCGATCTGGATTCCAGCGCGGAAGGGCGCCTGAAAGAGCGAGGGATCGGTGGCGGTGACGCAATTCCAGCGGACGGTGTTGAAGAAGGCGGCGAAGTGCCGCGGGGGGTCAAAGTCTTTCTTCGTATCACCGATCGACTTCCACGACTCCTCGGAAAGGATGCGGGCGTCGAACTCGAGCTCCCAGATTACCTCGGACTTTGCGCCCTGGTTGTCGTCGTCGACGCAGGCGAGGCTGACGATCGTCCCGCCTGTGGTCGTGGCGACCGCCTCGACGAGGTGGTTGCGCGTGCGGACGTGGACGATTTGCCCCGGAACTGGCTTGGTTGACTCTTGGAGGCCGTTCGTTGGCATCACAGACATAGCTCCTCATCCCCCTTTGCGCGGACGCGCCATCGCCGGGTGGCCCCGGGCAGCCAAATCCTAGTTGAGAGTCTCCTCTTTCACAGTCCGGGACGCGGGGCGTTCGGAAGCGCCATTTGGCTGCGGAAAGTCAAGGGTTCCGGTACCGGTGACACCGGTGACACCCTCCTGAAACAAACTCAATCTCCCCCGCCAACTCCTCCGTCGGGCCAAGAGCATGCGTTCGCGTCAGGGAGGACCCGTGCCCGCCCAGGACGCCCGCGCACTGGCCCCGCGCCCCGCGCCACCCGCCCGGAAAGCCCACACGTTGCCCCGTGCGCCCTCGGCCGCGCCCAGCCCGCCCGTCCCGCCACCCTCGCGCCCCTGTCAGGCGCGGTCGGGGTTTGATTGCGCGCCCGTCCGCGAACTGCAGCGAGCATCACTTCGCTTTACATGCCTGTGCGCCGTTACTCTCGTCGGCGATTGGTGTCCAAGTGCAAGCCC
>SXGR01219717.1_pt1 | contig 14811 bp, 15 predicted proteins | sample 3174711 | NCBI WGS metagenome assembly SXGR01 (sample SAMN11356860, study PRJNA531348) | freshwater metagenome | isolation source: freshwater sample F1-60 | place: China: Fuxian Lake, Yuxi | collected 2017-12-25
ACGCCTTGAATCCGCCCGCGGGCGGGCAGCCTTCACGTCGGCCACGGCGCTGCGCCCAGCAGCACGGTGTCTAACGCTGCGCGGAACTGCTCGGGCAGCGGGATCGGGCCGTCGTCGTCGAGCAGCACCAGCACGGTGTCGCACACCCCGATGCATTCACCGTCGATGAACAGCCCGGTCGAGGCGACGTAGGAGGTCCGGCCGATCCGGCCCACCCCTGCTCCGGTCTGGATCGTCGCCGGCCAATGCGCTTCGGCCAGGAAGTGCACGGCGTTCTGCGAGGTCACCAGCCGCACCCGCTGGACGCCGGCCTGATAGGCCTGCGGGAGCAGGGTGCGATTCATCGTCGCCCGGGCGTTCTCGTGCAGCGACTCCAGCGCCAGGTTGTTCAGGTGCCCGTTGACGTCCATATCCCCGAAGCGGGCGGCGATGGCGTCCAGGATGGGGTAGGACTCCCGGCGCAGCCGCATCGGGTCGGGTCGCGCTGCGGTCGTCGTCCACTCGGTCACAAGATGGGCAGCCTAACAACACCGCGAACCCGCGATAGCATCCGCGAGTGGCAACGGGTCGATGGGTGCAGCCGGTCACCCTCGACGGCGCGACGGTGCGGCTGGAGCCGCTCACCGTCGACCATTTCGAGGACCTGGCGCGAGTGGCGTTCGACGGCGATCTGTGGCGATGGGTGATGGTTCAACCGGCCGATGTCGACGAATTCCGCCAGTGGATGACGGCTGCCCTCGACGAGGCTTCCGCCGGTACCGAGGTGCCGTTCGCCACCGTCGACCGTGCATCGGGGCGCGCTGTCGGCAGCACCCGGTTCATGTCGATCGCGGCCGAGCACCGGCGTCTGGAGATCGGGTGGACCTGGCTTGGCTCAGCCCACCAGCGCAGCGGCGCGAACCGGGAGGCGAAGCTGCTCCAGTTGACGCACGCCTTTGAGGTCCTCGGCGCCAATCGGGTCGAATTCAAGACCGACTCGCTCAACCGCAAGGGCAACTCGGGTCTGATCGGTATCGGCGCGAGGCTGGAAGGAACCTTCCGAAACCACATGGTCATGCCCGGCGGTCGTATCCGCCATTCGAATTACTACAGCGTGACGCGCGAGGAGTGGCCCGCGGTCCGCGATCTGCTGACCGGCCGGGGGCAGCCGCCTCAGACCGGCGGGTAAGAGGGGGTGCCGGTCCAGTCGGTACCGCGCAGCGCCCACGGCAACCAGCTGAAGAAGTACTCGATCTCGTCGGTCGCGTCGTAATCGGGATTCGGATCCATGCTCACAACCTCCATCGTGCCGACGACTGTGGGGAGTGTATCTCGCCGGGCCGAACCGCAGGGGCGAACCCGCCCACTGCCGAGACTGTCCACTGCGACACTGCCTAGACTGTCCAACCAGTTGATAGGGAGCACCGAGCGAGGACACCCATGCCACCGGAGAACGGCACGAGCCGGCGCGAAGAATTGTTGGCCGTGGCCACCAAGCTCTTCGCCGCCCGGGGCTACCACGGCACCCGGATGGACGACGTGGCCGACGTGGTCGGTCTCAACAAGGCCACCGTCTACCACTACTACGCGAGCAAGTCGCTGATTCTGTTCGACATCTACCGCCGGGCCGCTGAGAACACGCTCGCCGCGGTGCACGACGATCCGTCCTGGACCGCCCGGGAGGCGTTGTACCAGTACACCGTGCGACTGCTGTCCAACATCGCCGACAACCCCGAGGGCGCGGCGGTGTATTTCCAGGAACAGCCCTACATCACCGAATGGTTCACCGAGGATCAAGTCGCTGAGGTCCGGGAAAAGGAGACCCAGGTCTACGAGCACGTTGCCGGCCTCATCGACCGTGGCATCGCCAGCAGCGAGTTCTTCGACTGCGATTCCCATGTCGTGGCACTCGGCTACATCGGCATGACGATGGGTGCCTACCGCTGGTTGCGTCCCGACGGCCGCCGCACCGCGCAGGAGATCGCCGCGGAGTTCAGTACCGCGCTGCTGCGGGGGCTGATTCGGGACGAGGACACCCGGGTTCACTCCCCGTTGGGCCCGGCCGTACCCGCCAACGGAAGGTCCAGCGCCTGATGCCGCTCGTCAGCAAAACCGTCGAGGTCAACGCCGATGCCACCGCGATCCTGGGTATCGTCGCGGATTTCGAGGCCTACCCGCAGTGGAACGACGAGGTGCGGGCGGTCTACATCCTGGCCCGTTACAACGACGGCCGGCCCAGCCAGTTGCGGATCGACACCGAGGTCCAGGGCCATTCCGGGGTCTACATCCAGGCGGTGTACTACCCGGGACCCGCGCAGATCCAGACCGTGATGCAGCAGGGCGAGTTGTTCACCAAGCAGGAGCAGCTGTTCTCCGTCGTGGACATGGGCCCGGCAAGCCTGCTGACCGTGGACATGGATGTGGAGATCTCGCTCGCGGTTCCGGCCATCATGGTCAAGAAAGTCGTCAACGACGCCCTCGACCACTTGGCGAGCAACCTGAAGACCCGGGCCGAACAGCTGTCCCCCGGAAGTTGATCGCCCGTTGTTGCGGCGTTTCTCGGCGCTGCGCGGGGATTGTGCAGCAAGCTAGACCCCGATGGACGTCGCGATAGGCAGCGCGGGGGCGCCGCCCACCACCGAGCAGCCCTACCTGTCGCGGCGTCAGAACTGGGTCACCCACCTCGATCGCCACGCCCTGATGCAGCCGGATGCGACCGCCCTGCGCTTCTCCGGGGGCACCACCACCTGGGCCCAACTGCGCGACCGGGTTGCTCGCCTCGCCGGCGCGCTGCACCGCCGAGGGGTCGGCTCCGGCGATCGGGTGATGATCCTGATGCTCAACCGGCCGGAGTTCGTGGAAACCGCGCTGGCGGCCACCGCACTGGGTGCTATCGCGGTGCCGGTCAATTTCCGCCTCACCCCACCGGAGCTGGCCTACCTGGTTTCCGACTGCGGCGCGGCGGTGTTGGTCACCGAACCTGCGTTGGCGCCGGTCGCCGAGGCGGTGCTGGATATCGCGCCGGGGTTGTCGACGGTGATCATGGCGGGCGAGCGCCCCGGTCCGGGTCGCGACGGGATCCTCGGCTACGAGGACGTCATCGCCGAGGACGGACCGCCAGCACCGCCGGTCGACGTCCCCAACGACAGTCCGGCACTGATCATGTACACCTCGGGCACCACCGGGCACCCGAAGGGCGCGGTGCTCACCCATGCCAACCTGGCGGGCCAGGCGATGACCGCGGTGTACACCAATCCACCGAAACTCGGCGAGGACGTGGGGTTCGTCGGGGTGCCGCTGTTTCACATCGCCGGAATCGGCACCATGCTGCCCTCGATCACCCTCGGGGCTCCCACCGTCATCCACCCGTTGGGCGCCTTCGACCCGGCCGGCCTGCTCGACGTGCTCGAGGCCGAGGGAGTCACGGGCATCTTTCTGGTCCCGGCTCAATGGCAGGCGGTCTGTGCCGAGCAGCAGGCCCGGCCCCGCCACCTGCGGGTCCGGACACTCTCCTGGGGCGCTGCCCCGGCCTCGGACACGTTGCTGCGCCAGATGTCGGAGACGTTCCCCGGCTGCAACATCGTCGCGGCCTTCGGCCAGACCGAGATGTCGCCGGTCACCTGCATGCTGTTGGGCGAGGACGCGATCCGGAAGCTCGGATCGGTGGGCAGGGTCGTCCCTACGGTGGCCGCACGCATCGTCGACGAGAACATGAACGACGTCCCGGTCGGCGCGGTGGGTGAAATCGTCTATCGCGCACCGACTTTGATGGCCGGCTACTGGAACAACCCGGATGCCACCGCGGAGGCGTTCGCCGGCGGCTGGTTCCACTCCGGTGATCTGGTGCGCAGCGACGAGGAAGGCTATATCTGGGTCGTCGACCGGAAGAAGGCCATGATCATTTCCGGCGGTGAAAACGTCTACTGCGCCGAGGTGGAGAACATCCTGGCCGCCCATCCCGCCATCGTCGAGGTGGCCGTCATCGGCCGGCCGCACGAGAAGTGGGGCGAGGTGCCCGTCGCCGTCGCCGCCGTGGTCGCGGCCGGATTGCGATTGGAGGATCTTGACGAGTTCCTCGCCGGGCGACTGGCCCGCTACAAGCAGCCGAAGGCACTTGAGATCGTCGACGCCCTACCCCGCAACCCGGCCGGCAAGGTGCTCAAAACCCAGTTGAGAGACCGTTTCGGCGCGGCCGCAAAACCGGTGGAGGGCCAATAATGCGGTTGCGGCGTACCCCTAACGGGGGATCGGGTACATTCCTGTGGTCTTCCTTACTACCCAGCGGTAGGGAGACCTGGATCACTAGCTGCTCAGGCCAGGGAGGTTGCGTGCCGAACGGTTCTCCGTTGCGTCGCCACGACCGGCGCGGCTCAAACCTTGAGGTCGTGCGATGACCACGGCGACCGGCATGGGTGGCTACCTCCGTAAGCGGATGAGCGGCCCCATGACCGCCATGGGCGGCTTCTTCAAGATGTGCGTGCTCACGGCCAAGGCACTGGCGCGGCCGTTCGAGTGGAAAGAGTTCATCCAGTACAGCTGGTTCCTCATGACGGTCGCCCTGCTGCCGACCTTCGCCATGTCGATCCCGCTGACAGTGCTGATCATCTTCATCTTCAACCTGCTGCTGCAGGAGTTCGGCGCCGCCGATGTCTCCGGTGCCGGCGCGGCTCTCGCCTCGGTGACCCAGCTGGGACCGCTGGTGACCGTGCTGGTGGTCGCCGGTGCCGGGTCGACCGCCATCTGTGCCGACCTCGGCGCCCGCACCATCCGCGAGGAGATCGACGCCCTGGAGGTGCTCGGCATCGACCCGATCCACCGGCTGGTCGTCCCGCGGGTGTTCGCCTCGATGTTCGTCGCCGTCCTGCTCAACGGGGCCGTCATCACCATCGGCCTGGTGGGCAGCTTCATTTTCGGCGTCGGACTGCAGAACATCTCCGCCGGCGCCTACCTCCAGACGCTCACGCTGATCACCGGGCTGCCCGAGGTGGTCATCTCGATCGCGAAGGCACTCGCCTTCGGGCTGATCGCCGGATTGGTGGGTTGTTACCGCGGACTGACCGTCGGAGGCGGTGCCCAGGGTGTGGGCATTGCTGTGAACGAGACGTTGGTGCTGTGCGTGATCGCGCTGTTCGCGGTCAACGTCATCTTCACCACGATCGGCGTGCGATTCGGAACGGGGCGCTAGATGGCGACGACAGCGGTTCCCTCACGGTTTCCTCGCTTCGACACGGGGACGTGGGCCGGCATGCCCGCCCGGTTCCTCGACAGCACCGGCAAAATCGCCTGGTTCTCGGTCCAGGCGTTGGGCGAGGTCGGACACGCCATCCGTCACTACCGCAAGGAGATCATCCGGCTGATCGCCGAGATCGGCATGGGCGCCGGCGCCATGGCCGTGGTCGGCGGCACCGTCGCGATCGTCGGCTTCGTCACCCTCTCCGCGGGATCGCTGATCGCCATCCAGGGCTTCGCCTCACTGGGCAACATCGGCGTCGAGGCGTTCACCGGCTTCCTGGCCGCCATGGTCAACGTCCGTCTGACCGCCCCGATCGTCACCGGGCAGTCGCTGGCCGCGACCGTCGGCGCGGGCGCCACCGCCGAGTTGGGCGCCATGCGGATCTCCGAGGAGATCGACGCCCTGGAGGTGATGGGCATCAAATCCATCTCCTACCTGGTATCAACCCGCCTGGTCGCCGCCAGCGTGGTGATCGTGCCGCTGTACGCGATGTCGCTGATCATGGCGTTCCTGGCGGCGCAGCTGACCACAACCGTGCTCTATGGGCAGTCCAGCGGCACGTACTCGCACTACTTCCACACCTTCCTCCGGCCCGAGGACGTGTTCTGGTCGTTCATCGAGGTGATCATCATCTCGGCGGTGGTGATGATCAACCACTGTTACTTCGGCTATAACGCCAGCGGCGGCCCGGTCGGTGTCGGTGAGGCGGTGGGCAAGTCGATGCGCGCCTCGCTGGTGGTCATCCAGTTCGTGGTTCTGTTCGCTTCGTTGGCGCTGTACGGCACCAACCCCAACTTCAACCTGACGGTGTAACGGCGATGACTGCACCCCTCAACGAGTCCCGCAAGCCACCGCTGCGGTTGGCTGGTCTGATCCTGCTCCTCATCCTCGCCGTCGTCCTGACCTTCGTGTTGCTGCAGTTCCGCGGCAAGCTCACCCCGAAGACCGAGCTCACTATGGTCTCGTCCCGATCTGGCCTGGTCATGGATCCCAATTCCAAGGTCACCTACAACGGGGTGGAGATCGGACGCGTCAAGACGATCGAGTCGACGATCCGGGACGGCAAGGACGCGGCCAAGCTCTCACTCGAGGTCGACCCCAAGTTCATCAAGCTGATCCCGTCGAACGTGGTCGGCAACATCGAAGCCACCACGATCTTCGGCAACAAGTACGTGTCGCTGTCCAGTCCGACCAGCCCGAGCCCGGCCCGGATCAGCAGCTCCGACGTCATCGACGCACGCAGCGTCACCACCGAGTTCAACACCCTCTTCGAGACCGTCACCGGGATCGCCGAGAAAATCGACCCGGTCAAACTGAACCTGACCCTCTCGGCGACGGCGGAGGCGCTGACCGGGCTCGGTACCAAGTTCGGCGAGTCGATCGTCAACGCCAACGTCGCCCTGGACAACCTCAACCCGAGGCTGCCCCGGCTGCAGTACGGTCTGGACCGCCTTGCCGGCCTCGCCGATGTCTACACCGCCGCCGGCCCGGACTTCTGGGACGCTCTCGACAACTCGCTGACCACCGTGCGCACTCTGAACAACCAGCGCGGAGACCTGGACGCCACGTTGCTGGCGGCGGCCGGGTTCGGCAACACCGGCGCCGATGTCTTCGAGCGTGGCGCGCCGTACCTGGTTCGTGCGATGTCGGACCTGGTACCGACGTCGCAGCTGCTCAACACTTACAGCCCTGAGCTGTTCTGCATGATCCGCAACTACGCCGAGACCCTCCCGCTGGCGCTGTCCTCGTTCGGTGGGAACGGGTACTCGCTGGACGCGCTGTCGGTCGCCCCGGTCGGCGCGCCGAACCCCTACATCTATCCCGACAACCTGCCCCGGGTGAATGCCAAGGGTGGTCCGGGCGGCGCCCCGGGATGCTGGCAGAAGGTCACTCGCGACTTCTGGCCGGCACCCACCCTGGTGGCCGATACCGGAGCGTCGATCGCGCCCTACAACCACTTCGAGATCGGGCAGCCGTTGCTCAACGAGTACGTCTGGGGACGTCAGTTCGGGGAGAACACGATCAACCCATGAGTATTAAAGGAACAGCCGTCAGACTCGGCATCGTCTCGTTGGTGCTGATGCTGTGCACCGCGCTTCTGGTAGTGGTGTTCGGACAGTTGCGCTTCCAGCGCTACCACACCTACACCGCGGAGTTCAGCAACGGCAGCGGCCTGAAGCCCGGACAGTTCGTGCGGGCCGGCGGTGTCGAGGTCGGCAAGGTCTCCAACGTCACCCTCAGCGAGAACGGGCAACGGATCCTGGTCAAACTCGCCGTGGACAAGTCCCTTCCGGTCTATCAGTCCACCGGCGCCCAGATCCGTTATGCCAACCTGATCGGCGAGCGCTACGTCAACCTCGACCGGGGCACCGGCGAGGGTGCGGACCGGGTGCTGCCGCCCGGTGGCTTCATCCCGCTGGCCCGTACCCAGCCCGCCCTGGATCTCGACGCCCTGATCGGCGGTTTCAAGCCGCTGTTCAAATCGCTCGACGCGGAGAAGGTGAACAACATCGCCACCTCCCTGGTCACCGTTTTCCAGGGGCAGGGCGGCACCGTTGCCAACATCTTGAGCCAGACCGCGCAGCTGACGTCCACCCTGGCCGACCGCGACCGCGCGATCGGCGAGGTGATCACCAACCTCAACACGGTCCTGACCACGGTCAACAAGCACCAGAAGGACTTCGATCAGACGGTGACCAACTTCGAGGTGCTGATCACCGGACTGAAGAACCGGGCGGATCCGCTGGCGGGTTCGATCGCCGACATCAGTAACGCCTCCGGCACCCTGGCCAGCCTGCTCGCCGAGGACCGTCCGCTGCTGCAGGAGACGCTGCCGAAGTTGGAGACCATCCAGCAGCCCTTCGCCGACGACCCGGGCAAGCTCGTGCAACTGCTCAAGGAGTACCCGCCGGCCATCAACATGATCGGTCGAGTGGGCGGTATCTACGGTGACTTCTTCAACTTCTACCTCTGTGATCTCAGTCTGAAGCTCAACGGCCTGCAGCCCGGTGGTCCGGTGCGCACTGTTCGGATCACCAAGCAGCCGTCGGGGAGGTGCACGCCGCAATGATGACTTTGCAAGGCTCCAACCGCGTCCGGGTTGGGCTCATCGGCCTGCTACTCCTGATCATGGTCGTGGTCGTCGGGCAGAGCTTCGCCAGCACGCCGATGCTGTTCGCCAAGCCGCTGTACTTCGCCCATTTCGCCGACTCGGCGGGATCGAACCCGGGTGACAAGGTCCGTGTCAACGGCTTCGACGTCGGCCAGATCAAGTCGCTGAAGATCGACGGCGATCGAGTCAAGGTCGGTTTCACCCTCGGGGACTACCGGATCGGCTCCGACAGCCGGGTTTCCATCCGCACCGACACCATCCTGGGCAAGCGTGTGATGGAGATCGACCCGCGCGGCAGCAAACCATTGGCGGTCAACGGACTGCTACCGCTGGAACAGAGCACGACGCCCTACCAGCTGTACGACGCGTTCTCCGATCTGACCACCGAGACCGCGGGCTGGGACCTCAAAGCCGTCCGGAATTCGCTGAACGTGCTCTCCGAGACCCTTGACGCCAGTACGCCGGAGCTCAAGGCGGCTCTCGACGGCGTCGCCCGGTTCTCCGACACCATCGGCAAGCGCGACGACGAGTTCAAAGACCTCCTCGTTCAGGCGAACAAGGTCGCCGGGGTGCTCGGTAATCGCAGCCAGCAGATCAACCGTCTTCTGGTCAACGCCCAGTACCTACTGGCCGCGGTCAACGAGCGCCAGCGCGAGGTCGACGTCCTGCTCTCGAACGTCTCCGCGGTGTCCCAGCAGTTCGCCGGGTTCATCAATGACAACCCGAACCTCACCAACGTGCTCCAGCAGCTGGAGGTCATCTCCAACGTGCTGGCACAGCACAAGGAGGACCTCGCCTACTCCGTCGAGACTGGCGCGCAGTTCATGGGCTCTCTGGCCGAGGCCATCGGCTCCGGCCCCTTCTTCAAGTCCCTCGTGGTCAACCTGGTGCCCTATCAGATTCTGCAGCCGTGGGTCGATGCCGCCTTCAAGGAGCGCGGCATCGATCCGCAGGAGTTCTGGCGTAACGCCGGCCTCCCGGCCTTCCGGTTCCCGGACCCCAACGGCGCACCGCACGGCAACGGCGCACCGCCGGCGGCTCCGACACCGCTGGAGGGCACCCCGGAGTTCCCCGGTCCGGCTGTCGCGCCCGGTTCGCCGTGCTCCTACACCCCAGGGCTGGGTGGGGTCGGTACACCCGGCAACCCGCTGCCGTGTGCGGCGGCGACCCAGGGCCCTTACGGTCCGGTACCCGGTGGCTTCGGTCCGCCCGACGTCCCGATGGCCGCGGCCAACCCGGCAGCGGCCACGCCGAACCACGGTGTTCCGTCCGCAGCGATCCCCGGTCTGCCCGGGCCGCTGGTGCCCGGCGCTCCCGGACCCGCACTGGCACCCGGCCCGCCCGGTGCTCGCACCGTGCCGGTCGGCCCGGTTCCGGGGCCGCCGGATCCCTCAATGATCGCGCCGGTCGACATGGGAGGGTCCTAGCCGATGTCCATTCGTAATCTGGGCCTCTCCAAGGTGTCCCGTGCCGGAGTGGTGGTCGGCACGCTGGCCGTCATCCTCGGTCTGGTCGGCGCCTACGTGGGCTATCACCTGTTCAAGAAGTCCTCGACGACGACCGTCGTCGCGTACTTCAGTGACACGCTGGCGCTGTATCCCAACGACCGGGTGCAGATCATGGGTGTCAAGGTCGGCAGTGTCGACAGCATCGAGCCGGCCGGCGACAAGATGAAGGTGACGCTGAGCTACGACAGCCAGTACAAGGTTCCGGCCAACGCCACCGCGTCGGTGCTGAACCCCACCGTGGTGGCTTCCCGCATCGTGCAGCTCTCGCCGCCCTATACCGGCGGACCGGCCCTGGAGGACAACGCGGTCATCCCGCTGGAGCGCACCCAGGTCCCCGTCGAGTGGGACGATATCCGCAACCAGCTCGACAACCTGGTGACCGAACTCGGGCCGACGCCCAGCCAGCCCAAGGGCCCGTTGGGGGATCTCGTCGAATCCCTCGCCGACACGCTCAACGGCAAGGGCACCCAGATCAACACGACCTTCCGTGCACTCTCGGACGCGGTCGGCGCGCTCAACGACGGCCGGGGCGACCTGTTCGCGGTCACCAAGAGCCTGGCGGTGTTCGTCAACGCACTGCACCAGAACGACAAGCAGTTCGTGGCACTCAACAACAATCTGGCTGCGGTGACGTCCTCGCTCAACAGCTCCGACCAGGAGTTGGCCAACGGGTTGCGCGATATCGACGAGCTGCTCAAGACCGCCCGCAAGTTCGTCGATGACAACGGCTCGCTGCTGGCCACCGACATCAACAACCTCGCGGACGTCACCAACGCGCTCATGCAGCCGGGCCCGCGCAATGGCCTGGAGACGGCCCTGCACGTCTACCCGACGCTGGCGGCCAACGTCAACAACATCTACCATCCGACGCACGGCGCCATCGTGTCCATCCCGGCGATCGCCAGCTGGGCCAACCCGATGCAGTTCTTCTGCAGTGCGATCCAGGCCGGCAGCCGGCTGGGATACCAGGACTCAGCGGAGTTGTGCGCCCAGTACCTCGCTCCGATCCTGGACGCCACCAAGTTCAACTACCCGCCGTTTGCGGCGAACCAGTTCGCGAGCGCCGCGACGCTGCCCAAGTACGTGGCCTACTCCGAGGAGCGGCTGCGTCCGCCCCCTGGGTACAAGGACACCACCGTGCCGGGTGTCTGGTCGCGGGACACCCTCTTCTCGCACGGCAACCACGAGCCAGGCTGGATTGTCGCGCCGGGCATGCAGGGCCTGGAGGTCCAGCCGTTCACCGCGAACATGCTGACCCCGGACTCGTTGGCTGCGCTGATGGGCGGCCCGGATCCGACCTCTTACCCGGCTGCCGGTCCGCGTGGCGGAGCGCCGTCGAACTCCTATGACCAGAAGAATCCGCTGCCGCCGCCGTGGTACCCGGGGGCCCCGCCGAACCCGGCGCCCGCGCCGGACGTCGTGCCGGGACCTCTGCCGGTCTCCCAGCAGCTCGGATCGCCCGCACCCGGGACGGCCGCCCCAGGCGCGCCGCCGGGACCCGCTCTGCCTGCTGAAACGGGGGCCGGACAGTGACCGCCAAACTCTTCACCGCACGTCGTCTCGGCAAGCGCGGGCTCGCCCTGGGCGTGGCCGCGATGGTTCTGACCTCCTGCGGATGGCGTGGTATCGCCAACGTCCCGCTGGACCTGGGGCCGGGTAGCGAGAAGGGTTCGGAGACCATCTACGTCCAGGTCTCCGACACCCTGGCGCTCAACGTCAACAGCCGGGTGCGGGTCGCCGACGTCTTCGTCGGCACCGTGCGCAAGATCGAGTTGAAGGACTGGGTCCCGACCCTGACGCTGAACATTCAGCCGGGTCTGGACCTCCCTGCTAACACGACCGCCAAGATCGGCCAGAGCAGCATTCTGGGCACCCAGCACGTCGAATTGGCCGCGCCGGCCAACCCGTCCTCGGAGCCGCTGCGTGCGGGCGCCACCATTCCGCTGAAGAGCACGTCGTCGTTCCCGACCGTCGAGCGCACGCTGGCCAGCCTGGCCACCGTGCTGCGCGGCGGCGGCATCCCGAACCTCGAGGTCATCCAGACCGAGGTCAACAACCTGCTAACCGGCAACGCCGATCAGATTCGGTCGTTCCTGAACAAGCTCGACGTGTTCACCGCGGAGTTGAACAAGCAACGCGACGACATCGCCCGGGCGATCGAGTCGACCAGCAACCTGTTCTCCTATGTCGCCAGCCGCAACAACACCCTGGACCGGCTGCTCGTCGACCTGCCGCCGCTGATGGGCTACCTCGCCGGCGCCCGCGACCAGGTCGCCGATGCGGTGATCGCCCTGGGTCGCTTCGGCAAGGTCACGGGTGAGACGCTGTCGGCCGCCCAGGCCGATCTGCGGACCAACCTTGAGGTGCTGCAGCGCCCGCTGGTTCAGCTCGGCCGCGGTGCGCCGTACTTCCTGGACGCCCTGCGCCTGATCGTCACCAACCCGTACCCGATCGACAACGTGCCGAAGGTCATCCGGGGCGACTACATGAACCTGTCGCTCACCCTGGACCTGACGCTGAGCTCGATCGACAACGCGTTCCTGACCGGTACCGGTGTCTCGGGCATGCTGCGCGCGCTTGAGCAGTCGTGGGGCCGCGACCCGGCGACGATGATCCCGGATGTCCGGTTCACCCCGCATCCCAACATGACCGACGGCGGCCCGTACGTCGAGCGCGGCGAGTGAGTGAAGGAGTGATCTGATGCTGCTTACTCGCTTCGTCAAAACCCAGCTGGCGGTGTTCGTCGTGCTCACGGTGCTCGCGCTGCTCGGGCTTGGTCTGTACTACCTGCGGTTGCCGAGCGTCGCCGGGATCGGTCAGTACACCCTCAAGGTGGACCTGCCCGCCGCCGGTGGTCTCTACCGGACGTCGAACGTCACCTACCGGGGTGCGACGATCGGTCGCGTCACCGATGTGGAGCCGACCGAGAAGGGCGCACGCGCCACTCTGAGCATCAGCGACAAGTACAAGATCCCGACCGATGCCAGCGCCAACGTCGGATCGGTTACCGCGGTGGGTGAGCAGTACATCGATCTGGTCTCGACCGGGGACACCCGGGACTATTTCAAGCCCGGGCAGACCATCACCAAGAGCACCATCCCGCAGGCGGTCGGTCCGGCACTGGACAACGCCTATAACGCCCTTGCCGCTATTCCCTCGGACAAGATCCCCACCCTGCTTGACGAGACCGCCCAGGCCGTCGGCGGCCTCGGTCCGACGCTGCAGAAGTTGGTCGACAACACCCAGTCGTTCGTCAACGAGTTGACCCTCAACATCAACGACGTCAACGACATCGTCGACAACGCGCCGCCGATCTTCGACAGCCAGGTGCAGTCCGCCGACGCGATCTACACCTGGGCGGCCAATCTGAACTCGCTGACGCGGCAGGCCAAGGAGCAGGACGCGGCCGTGAGTAGCCTGCTCACCCAGGGCGCCCCCGCCGCCGAGCAGCTGAACACCCTGTTCGTCGACGTCCAGGACGCGCTGCCGCAGACGCTGGCCAACCTCGAGATCATCATCGAGATGCTCAAGCGGTACAACAAGGGCGTGGAGCAGTCACTCGTCCTGCTGCCGCAGGCGCCGATCGCCGGCCAGGCGATCGCGGGTACCTATCCGGGCAAGGCGAACCTGGACCTCGCCCTGTCGATCAACCAGCCGCCGCCGTGCCTGACCGGGTTCCTGCCGGCCAGCGAGTGGCGCGCCCCGGCCGACACCAGCCTCAAGCCGGTCGAGAAGGGCCTGTACTGCAAGATCCCGCAGGAGACCCCGGCGAACGTCGTACGCGGTGCTCGTAACCTTCCCTGCGTGGACGTCCCGGGCAAGCGGGCCGCCTCGCCGCTGGAATGCCGCGGAGACGAGCCCTACACCCCGTTGGGCACCAACCCCTGGTACGGCGACCCGAATCAGATCCTGAACTGCCCGGCCCCCGGCGCACGCTGCGACCAGCCGGTCAACCCTGGCACGGTGATCCCCGCTCCCTCGATCAATAACGGGATGAACCCGCTGGCCGCGGATCTGCTGCCGCAGACGCCCACCCCGCCGATGAGCGATCCGGTGACGCGGCCGGGAACGGGCACGGTGCAGTGCGCCGGACCGTGGCAGCCGGGATGGCCGCAGCCCGGCACGTGCGACTACACCCCGGACACCGCCCCGGCGACGAACACCTCGGCAACCTACAATGCATCGAGCGGCGAGATAGTCGGGCCGGATGGTACGAAGTACACCGTCAAGAACTCGACGACTACAGGAGACGACGGATGGAAGGAGATGCTGGCTCCGGTCAGCTGACCCCAACCCCGCCACTGGAAGCTGACGAGACGGTAGAACCGGATCCTGCACTCAGCGATCATGTGACCGACGCTGGGAACGCCGTGCCCGCATCCAGGCTCGCCACCGGTAGGTGGTTGACCGGGATCGTCGGCGCCATCATCGCGGGTGCCGTGTTGTTGTCCGCCGGCGGGGTTTTCGCGCTGATCGGCCATCGCCACAACGCGGCTGCCGCCGCCGATGAGGTGGCCGCGGTCGCCGCGGCCAAGGACTGCATCACCGCGACTCAGGCTCCTGACGTCAAGGCGATGAAGGACAGCCAGCGCAAGATCGTCGAATGTGCAACGGAGAACTACGCACCGCAGGCGAACCTGTACAGCGGTCTGCTCGCTGACGCCTACCAGACGGTCAATGCGCAGGTGAAGGTCATCGACATGCGTGCCGGGGCGGAGCGCCACAACGCCGACGGCTCCATTGACGTCCTGGTCGCCACCAGGGTGGCGATGTCGAATGTGCAGCAGCAGGACCAGGAACTCAGCTACCGGCTTCGGGTGCGGATGCTGCCGGATGGCGGAACCTACAAGATCGACAGCATCGAACCGGTGAGCAAGTGACCGTCGCCCTCGACGGCGTTCCTGATAGCTCTGCGGCCGAATACCCGCAGTTGATGCAGGGGCCATTGGCAGGCTGGTGGGCACGGGCCGGTGCCTTCT
>SXGR01331461.1_pt1 | contig 14804 bp, 15 predicted proteins | sample 3174711 | NCBI WGS metagenome assembly SXGR01 (sample SAMN11356860, study PRJNA531348) | freshwater metagenome | isolation source: freshwater sample F1-60 | place: China: Fuxian Lake, Yuxi | collected 2017-12-25
AGATAAATCTGAGAAATTATCTATAGATTCCCCGACAATTGCTCCTGATATGGCTATTTTGCAAGGTGGTCTATCATCTTCTTGTTCACCGGATCAAATGCTCTTTTCAGGGTTAGATGCTATTTCACATTGTGTGGAGACGCTTTGGAATAAGAACCGCACTGTGCTCTCAGAGATGTTTGCGCGTGAGGGTTTGGAATCTTTGGTAAAGGTACTACCGAAAGTATTACAAGCGGGAGGTTCGGTAGATGAATTTCAAACGCTTCAAGAAGCTGCAATGTTAGCGGGACTCGCAATTTCTCAATCTAGAACTGCAATTGCCCATTCAATTTCCTACCCAATTACTTCAAGTTATGGTATTCCGCATGGGCTTGCGTGTAGTTTTACGATTCCGGCCGTATGGGCTGAAATTACTGAGACCGAAAAACTAAAACTGAAACACCAGTTATTGATAGAACAGGCTGTAGAGGTGATTAATGCATTTAATTTAAAAACAAGGATTGCTAAGTGGATCAAGTTGGAGGAAGCTACTACCCTTATTGCAGGAATGCTTAGTTCAAATCGAGCTCAGAACTTTATACAGGAACCCAGCAAGAAAATGCTGTATAATATTTTGAGTTCAAGTTTGTGAGCGCATTCTCAGGGCGTAGTTGTTATTTACAAAATCCATAGACATTGTCGTGATATTCAGCTACAAGTTGTTCTAAGTCAGTTAATAGCTCGTCTCGTGTCACCCGCCTGATTTCCTTCATTATTTCGTTCTCCGCACGGAGGTCAAGAATCCTTGGGCAATCTGCTCGTGCTAAATAATAGTCGGTAAATTCTGTCTTCCTTCGGTCAAGGAACGCTTCTATATTCGAAATTTCCACACTCGTATTTTGAACAAAATTCTCAAAAGAAAATGTAAAGATAGAGTCGTCGCCATAGAGCCGCTGTTGCGCTATTGATCGTTGAAGCAATGTCACTACCATCCAAACACAGCGTTCCGTTTGATTAAACGTGGACCATTTTTGTTCTTCGCCGGCGCAGTACCAAGGGACCAGAGTGGTGCCATTTTCCAAGTTTATTGTGAATGCTCGAGGATCAGACCCAAATCGTTCTCCCCACCCACGCTTAATGCAAGATTGGATAGTAGTAACTGGATTACGATAAATTTCAATAATTTTTAATTTTAATTCTAGATTTTTTAGAACTGACAGATTGACCATCATGTCGTGAGTCATAAATGGGAATAAAATCGATGCTTTTTGCAATTCTTCAACAATATCGTCTCCGTCTTTGCGATTAAGTCGATCTTGGTACATCTTAAACTTGGGGTGGTTTGGAACACCCGTTTGATCTTCAGGTCGAAAATTTATATTACGGCTTAAGAGTGTGTTGTACACGGTCTCATTTATGTGGGAATTGATAAATGCTCGAGCAAATTGTGTATCAACAAATCCAAGGCTCATCCCAGCAACTAGATGCTCTATTGGGTTCATGAATTGAATATGTTCAACTTTTTCAAAAGTGCCAATCACGTGGGATAATAAAGACTTTCCAGATCGTGTAATGCCGTCAACAAACAGGAGATTTTTTGCGATACTTTCTTGAGGGGCAAACTTTCGTGAACTTAAATTATTCATATATTTACTTTATCCAAAAAGGGTCGAAGCCTATCCCGGGACACAATATAGTCTGCAATTCTAGACAACAATATAGTCTGTAGCATCTCTACCAAACCGTTAGTCCACCATCAACAATGATGTTTTGACCCGTGATATAAGACGATTCGTCTGACGCAAGAAAAATAATTGCGCCGACTAAATCCTCTGGATTACCCATTCTTCCCATTGGTACACGATTTGAATACTTGCTTGTAAATATTGAATCATGTCCACTTTTAATTCCACCTGGCGTTAAAGTATTTACCCGAATCCCTTGTTCACCCCAGTAAGTGGCCAAATATTTTGTAAGTCCAATCACGGCTGCTTTTGACATTGAGTAAACAGCGGGAGAGTTAATTGGTCTGCCGTTGTATTCGCTTCCTTCATAGATTCTTTGATCAGGTGCAACCATTCCATAGATGGATGATGTTTGGATGATTGATCCTCCACCTTGTTCAACCATCATACGCCCAACTTCACGCGCCATCAGAAACATGCCATCAATGTTTACTGAATTGATTTCTCTCCAAGTGTCAAGTTGAAAGTCCTCGAAACGGTCAAAGAAACGGTCAATGTTTGCTCCCTTGCTAGCGGCATTATTAAGGAGGACGTCTATACGCCCAAATTTACGCCTTGTAAATTCTACTACAGCGGCTACATCGCTCTCAACGGACACATCACAGTGAAAAGGCAGCGCGGTTCCGCCAGATTGATTAATCGTGGAAGCTATTTCTTCTGCCTTATCAAGATTAAGGTCAGCGACAATTACGGCAGCGCCAGCAGATGCCAATCCGAGTGCGAATGCTTCACCCAAAAAGCCTGCTCCACCAGTCACAATAGCAATCTTATTTTCTAAGCGAAGCTGGTTCATTTGAGTTCACCTCCTCATCGTTGTCTGAGACCCTTACTCTAACTTGGCAAAATAATGTGATGAGGTCTAAATACTCCTTGGTAGACTAAGGATATGGGATCTAGGGGTGCGACTTTTGGAAGGAGAAGCGATTAAATTGAGTGAGCACCATATTTTGGTTACAGGATCCGACGGCTTTATTGGGTCTCATTTGGTCGAGAGACTCGTGTTGGACGGTCATAAGGTCAAAGCACTCACCATGTACAACTCCTTTGGTGCCTGGGGTTGGCTTGACTCAATTCCGAAAGAAATTCTTGAACAAGTTGAGGTAGTGCCCGGAGACATCCGCGACTCAATTTTTGTTCGCAATGCCATGAAAGGCTGCTCCAGCGTGCTGCACCTTGCGGCACTCATTGCCATTCCGTACTCATATATCGCCCCTGAATCGTATATTGATACAAATGTAAAAGGAACTTTGAACATCCTTCAAGCTGCTCGTGAAAGCGCGGTAGAAAAAATAATTCACACTTCAACAAGTGAAGTTTATGGGACTGCACGATTTGTTCCAATTTCTGAGGATCATCCATTGCAAGGGCAGTCACCGTATTCAGCTTCAAAAATTGCTGCAGATCAACTCGCCTATTCGTTCTTTAGCTCTTTTGAACTTCCCGTCATTACGGTACGCCCATTCAATACATACGGTCCCCGACAGTCTGCACGTGCTGTGATACCGACGATTATTAGTCAAATTGCCGCTGGTGCTTCAACAATACATCTGGGCGCAACGTCGCCAACACGCGACTTTAATTATGTTTCAGACATAGTAAATGGTTTTATATCTGCCCTATCCAGTGAGCGTGCATTCGGTGAGACCATCAACTTGGGTTCAGGATTCGAAATCTCCATTGGAGACACGGTTGCGTTAATAGCTCAATTAATGAATGTTGACGTGACAATAACAACTGATGAAAGCAGATTAAGGCCACTTGGGTCAGAAGTCGCACGTTTGTGCGCAGATAGCAAAAAAGCTGCCCTCCTTCTGGGGTGGGCACCGAATATTCTGGGAATTGACGGACTTAAGTCAGGTTTAATGGAAACAATTAAGTGGTTCCAAAATGCAGAGAATATTTCCTTCTACAAAACGAATATCTACAGCGTATGAAAAACAACTCGTCATTTGTTTCAGAACTAATACAGACGATAAAATCTGTAACCGGAGATGCTCCCGCAGCACTGCATGAGCCCTTATTCAACGGAAACGAATTGGCGTACACGCGCGAATGTATCGAGTCGGGGTATGTATCTTCGGTTGGGGCTTTCGTCAATAGATTTGAGGTTGAGCTTGCAGAGACAGTAGGTGCAAAGTTTGCGGTTGCAACTATGAATGGCACCTCTGCACTGCACTTAACTTTGCTAGCGGTGGGAGTAAAGACAGGGGATGAAGTAATTTGTCCTGCCCTAACATTTGTAGCCACTGCGAATGCAATTTCCTACTGCGGTGCAAGTCCCCTTTTTGTTGACGTCAATGCTGCTGATTTGGGTATCAATTATGAGAAAATAGATGATTTCTTATCAAGTAATACTGAGATGCGTCATGGCGGACTTTTTAATAAGGCAACCGGATGTAGGATCTCAGCAATAATGCCAATGCATACTTTTGGGCACTCAGCAAACCTCCAGGAGATTGTAATTGTTGCTGGGAAGTACAACTTGCCAGTAATCGAAGACGCGGCCGAAGCATTGGGAAGTACGTACCAAAATCATCACGTGGGTACACGTGGTCTATTTGGTGTCTTCAGTTTTAATGGTAACAAAATTGTGACCACTGGTGGTGGTGGTGCTGTGGTTACCAATGATGAGGTACTTGCCAAAAAGATTAAACACTTGTCAACTACGGCAAAGATTCCCCATAATTGGAAAATTGAACATGATGAAGTTGGTTATAACTATCGAATGCCAAATATCAATGCAGCACTTGGATGTGCTCAACTCGAGCAATTGCCAAACTTTGTTGCTGCAAAGCGCAATCTTTTCAATAAATATGACAAAGCACTCGTCAATGTTGAAGAGATAAGTTTCTTTAGGGAACTACCAGACAGGCATAGCAACTACTGGCTGCAAACAATTGTTATAGGTGAGAAGTATCAATCAGAACTGTCTTCAATAATTGAATCAGCACAGGAAGTGGGTCTACAGCTAAGGCCCGCATGGACTCCACTTCATCAGCTCACACCCTTCATGCAGTGTCCTCGAACAGATCTTTCGGTTACTGAGAATATGGCTAAGCGGATAATCAATATCCCGAGTAGTGCAATTCTTGGACTTAATCCATGAAAAAGTTTCCAATAGTTCTAATTGGCGCTGGTGGGCATGCATCATCCTGCATAGATGTGTTACTCGCTGAGGGTAGGTACGAAATTGTTGGATTAATTGGCCTTGCTGAAGAGGTCGGTACCTCAGAGCTGGGAATTCCTGTAATCGGAACTGAAGAAGATCTACCTCAGATTCGAAAAACGATTTCACATGCGCATGTTGCACTTGGACAGATTTTGAGTTCAGAGCCGAGGGAAGCAAGTTATAAACAACTCCAAGAATTTGGCTTTGAGCTGCCTAGCATTAAATCTCCAACTGCAATGATCTCACCGGAATCTCACATTGGCACTGGAACAATTGTGATGCATGGCGCGCTGGTTAATAGATTTGCTAGCGTTGGTGCTAACTGCATTATCAACTCAATGGCTCTCATTGAACATGGATCTGTAATCGGAAGCCATACTCACGTATCTACTCGTGCAACAATTAATGGGGATTCAATAGTTGGGGACAGATGTTTTCTAGGAAGTGGTAGCACTATAGGACATGGTGTGAATCTTGGAGATGGAACAATCGTCGGTATGGGGATTTGCGTGTGGTCCGATAAAATAGCTAGTTCAAAGGTCCTGAGAAATGAGTGACGCGCCCAGGGTTGTGATTATTGCTGAGGCTGGCGTAAATCATAATGGCGACTTGGAACTTGCAAAGAAGCTAATCGATGTCGCTGCGGAGGCCGGAGTTGATTATGTCAAATTTCAGACATTCAAAGCTGACAAAATCGTAACCCAGTCTGCAGAGAAAGCGCAGTACCAGAAGAATGCGACCAGCACCACTGAATCACAGTATGAAATGTTGAAAAAACTTGAATTGACAGATGCAATGCATCACGAGTTGTTCAAATATTGTCAAAAGTCTTCAGTCCAGTTTCTATCAACTGGATTCGATATCGAAAGTGTTGACTTTCTGTTGTCTCTAGGACAACAACTCATCAAAGTTCCTTCGGGGGAAATCACTAACCTCCCTTATCTTCGACACGTAGGCTCGTGCCAACTTCCAGTGATCATGTCAACTGGAATGTCAACGATGGAAGAGATTGGTGATGCTCTATCAGTCTTGACTTCTACAGGTTTAACGAAAGACATGATCACAGTTCTCCATTGCACGACGGAGTACCCAACTCCAATGGAAGAAGTAAATCTACGTGCCATGCGGACTATTAACGAGAAATTCGGAGTGGCGATTGGCTATTCTGACCATACAGTCGGCATCGAAGTTTCAGTGGGGGCTGTTGCTCTCGGCGCATCTGTTATTGAGAAGCATTTTACATTAGACCGCACTCTGCCCGGCCCTGACCACAAAGCAAGCTTGAGTCCAAATGAATTACACGCACTTGTAATTGGAATTCGCAATTTAGAAATCGCGTTAGGTAGCAGCAAGAAGACACCTACAGCAAGCGAGATAGCTAATCTCCTTGTGGTCCGAAAGTCAATCGTGGCAAGTCGAAATATTGAGATAGGTGAAGTGTTTTCTGAGATTAACATCACAACTAAGAGGCCGGGTACTGGGATAACACCAATGAAGTGGGACCATTTAATTGGGTCTAAGGCAATACGTAATTACCTTCCTGATGAAGAAATCACCGAATGAAACGGAAGATTTGTGTTGTTACTGGAAGTCGAGCTGAATATGGCTTACTCCGCTGGGTGATGGAGGGAGTTAAGAATCATCCTGATTTAGTCCTTCAGGTCGTTGCTACGGGAATGCACTTATCCCCCGAGTTTGGAAACACCTATACCGAGATTGAGAAGGATGGATTCGTAATTGATAAGAAAATCCGAATTCTGAATGGACAGGACTCACCAGACGCAATTGCCAAAGCGATGGGGGCAGGTATGATCGGGTTTTCAGATGCACTAGCCGAATTAAAACCTGATCTATTGGTTCTACTTGGTGATCGTTTTGAAATTTTCAGCGCAGCTGCTGTTGCGCTAGTTGCACGTATACCGATAGCTCATATCCATGGTGGTGAAACTACCGAAGGAGTAATTGATGAAGCAATAAGGCACTCAATCACGAAAATGAGTCATTTCCATTTTGTTGCCACCGAAACATACCGAAAGCGTGTAGTTCAACTAGGTGAGTCTCCGGTCCGCGTCTTTAATGTTGGGGGATTAGGAGTTGATGTGATTTCAAAACTTGAAATTATTCCACGAGAGCAGCTTGAAGATGAAATGCAATTTGAATTTCAAAAAAACAATCTGATTGTCACTTTTCATCCAGTCACCCTAGAACACAACTCTGCTTCAAGTCAGGTCACTGAATTACTTCGAGCCTTGGGTCGATTCCCTGATCTTGGACTAATTATCACTTTGCCTAATTCGGATACTGAAGGTAAAGCTATTGCGCCTCTTCTTACGGAATTCGCTCGTAAAAACCCTAAATCAAAAGTGTATAAATCACTTGGAAGCAAGAAGTTTCTTTCGTGTTTAGCGCTAGTCGATGGTGTTATCGGGAATTCGTCGAGCGGATTACTCGAAGCGCCTACTTTAAGAAAGGGTACAATTAATATTGGAGATCGACAGCGTGGCCGGCTTATGGCAACTAGCGTTATTCAATGTGAGCCTTTGGCAAAGAATATCGAAAGAGCACTGCTGGAGTTCTACTCAGCAGACTTTCAACACTTACTAACGACAGTTGACAGTCCTTATGGGACGGCTGGTGCTAGCGAGAAAATTGTAAATGCCTTATCACAACTTGACTTAACTGGAATCGGAAAGAAAGTTTTTCATGATCTGGAGCAATGAATGCGAATAGTTTTTGTAGGTTCTGTTCAGTTCTCAAAAATATTGCTAGAACATCTCATAGAGATGAACGCTGAAGTGGTCGGAATATGTACACTCGAATCTTCTGCGAGCAATGCAGATCATTCAGATCTAGGTGCCTTGGCTGATCAACACGGAATCCCTTGGGTTTACTCTCCAGACATAAACTCCCAGGAAAGCGAAGAATGGATAAAGTCGAAAAATCCAGACGTAATTTTTTGCTTTGGATGGTCTCGCCTTATCAAATCAAGACTTCTCAAAATCCCACCGCTCGGGATCTTGGGTTACCATCCAACACTTCTTCCACAAAATAGGGGCCGGCACCCAATTATTTGGGCTCTGGTTCTTGGACTTGTCGAAACTGGCTCAACGTTCTTTTTTATGGGAGAAGGAGCTGACGATGGCGATATTGCCTCACAGAGAATTGTGCCAATCGATTATGAGGATGATGCGATGACTCTGTACGGGAAATTGGCGATGGCTGCGAAGGCTCAACTGACCGAACTTGTTCCTAAACTGGAAAGTAATACGTTTACTAAAATCGCACAAGACGTTTCCAAGGCTAATACATGGAGGAAAAGAACCGCTGATGACGGATTAATCGATTGGAATTCCTCCGACGAAACTATTAGAAATCTTGTGCGGGCACTTACTCATCCATACATCGGAGCACACTTTTTTTTTGAGGGCTTGACAGTAAAAGTATGGGAAGTTCAAGTTCTGTCATCTTTTGTTGGGACAGGTTTACCCGGTGAAATTGTTGGGACTTACGATGGATTCAGCGTTGTAGCATGTGGAACCGGCTTTGTAGCGTTAACTAAGACAGAGCCAACATTTAGCTCCCCAATTGGAACTTATTTATGAAAACACTAGTCTTAGCACCGCATCCAGATGATGAAGTCTTGGGAGTGGGTGGAACGTTGTTGCGCCGCAGGGATCAGGGATACTCAACTGCATGGCTCATAGTTACGTCCATGCCAACAGAGGGTGACTGGTCTGAAGATCAAATTGCACAGAGGACAAGGGAGATAAAAGAGATATCGGAAATGTTTGGCTTCGAAGAGGTTTATGAACTGAATTATGCGACCACGTTGCTAGACACCATCCCAGCGAGACAGCTGGTGCAAAGTATCTCTAATATCTTTAGCGATTATCGGCCAGAAGAAATCTTTGTACCCCATTGGGGAGATGTCCACTCTGATCACAAATCGGTTTTTTCGGCTGTTTCAAGTAGTTCAAAATGGTTTAGGAGTGCTTCGATTAAACGCATCTTTACATATGAAACTCCATCCGAGACTAATTTCAGTTTGATTCCATCCGAGAGTTTTGTTCCTATTACCTATATAGATATTTCACAATATTTAGAGTTGAAGGTCGAAGCGATGAAGATTTACAAGTCTGAAGTTGCTTCCCACCCATTTCCCCGAAGTGAAGATTCCATTAGGGCATTGGCAACCGTACGTGGAGCAGAAGCTGGAGTTAACTTCGCGGAATCTTTTCAATTAGTACGTCAAATATTGTGAATCGACTATTTGAATGAAAACGGGACGTCTCTCGGAGCATATTTGGAAAACTGCAGTGGTCTCTGGTGATTTGTCCGTCAGAGATGTGATTCAAAGCATGAACCTATCGAAGTTAGGAATTGTTCTAGTCGAAGATGTTGAAAAGCGCTTCGTAGGAGTTGTACTTGACGGAGACATTCGCCGTGGATTTCTACGGGGCGCCACATTAGATAGTTCAGTTTCAGAAGTTATGAACTTGAAGCCGGTCACAGTAGGAGAATCCTCCGGAGATGATTTGATTCGGCGTATGATGATTCAAGCGGCCATATCTCATATACCTGTAGTAAATGAACAAAATCAATTGTGTGGCTTGTTTGTTCTTGACAGATTCCCTGAAATAGTTGATAGACCCAACCTATTTATTGTGATGGCGGGAGGCAAAGGGAGCAGGTTGCTTCCGCTAACTCTTGAAACACCTAAGCCGATGTTGCTTGTCAACAACAGGCCTATTCTTGAACACATTCTGCTTCGGGCGAAGACGAGTGGATTTTCTAAATTTTTAATAGCAACAAATTATTTGCGGTCATCAATAGAAGATCATTTTGGAAACGGCAGCAAATTGGATATGGAAATAAGTTATTTGAGAGAAGAGGCACCACTTGGGACAGCTGGAGCGTTGAGCCTCTTAGAGGGCTCAATAGAACTTCCCCTCGTTATCTCAAATGGGGATGTACTCTCTCTTTTGGATTACTCAAGAATTCTAGAGTTTCATGAAACTAGCGGGGCGGTTGCCACTATGGCGGTTCGGTTGCATGAACTACAACATCCTTTTGGAGTGGTCGAAATAGATGGGGCAGAGATAATTGGCCTGAAGGAAAAGCCCGTAATTCAATCATTCATCAATGCGGGAATATATATTTTGTCTCCGCTTGCACTCGACTTTCTCCAACCCAATGAATATTGCGACATGACAACGCTATTCGAGAGGTTGCGTTTGGCTGGACTGAAGACTTGTGCGTACCCGTTACACGAAGTTTGGGCCGATGTTGGTACTCCGTCTGATCTTGATACCGCTAGACAAGGCGAACATAAGTAAACTATCTACAATGGGTAGTACAAATCTTGAAGTTCGTTGGTGTTCCAATTGCTTGACAATGTCAACTAGGCCGCGCATTACCTTTGATGATCGAGGATTTTGTAACGCCTGTAGGTGGCAAGAACAAAAAAAGCTAATCGATTGGGAAAAACGCGAAAAAGAATTGGCCGCACTGCTCAACAAGCACCGATCCACAAATGGTGATTATGACTGTCTTGTACCAGTTAGCGGTGGAAAAGATGGATCGTACGTCGCATACAACCTGCAAGAGAAATACGGTATGCACCCACTTTGTGTCACCGTAACGCCTGCACTTCCTACTGGACTTGGTGAACAAAATCTTCGGTCATTTGTAGAAAGTGGTTTTAGCCACATTTCTGTTAATCCCGATTCCGGCGCCATGAAGAAATTGAATAAAGCCGGATTTACTAAAGTTGGGTTTCCCTACTATGGATGGCTGATTGCGATCATGTCAGTTCCGCTGCAAGTTGCCCTCAATTTTGGAATTCAACTCATTTTCTATGGAGAAGACGGTGAAGTTGAATATGGCGGGTCTAATGAAACGCAACATGAGCCAATTTATGACATGTCGTATCAGCGTAGGGTTTACCTTGAGGGTGGGTACAATAAAGTTCTTGCAGAGTTCGATTTAGAAGACTCATCGATGAATTTCTTTAGATTTCCTGAAGAGAAAAAATTCTCAGAGGGGAACCTGAAGTTAACTCATTGGTCCTATTTTGAAAATTGGGATCCGTATAGGAATTATCTGGTTGCAAAAGAACATTGTGGGCTAATGGAAGCATCTGAATCGAATTCAGGGACTTTCACTAATTTCGCCCAGAATGACCAAGACCTATATGCGCTTCACACCTATCTGATGTATCTCAAGTTTGGGTTTGGCCGGGCAAACCAAGATGCGTGTATAGAAGTCCGACGAGGTGCCATGGATCGTTCGCAGGCTCTTAATTTGGTCCGGATGTACGACGGTATATATCCAAGCGAATTAATCGATCTATATCTTGATTACTATCAAATGACTATTTATGAATTTGAAGAAGCTCTTGACCGTTTTGCGAACAAGGATTTATTTGAAAAAGTAAAAGGGCGCTGGACCCCAAATTTCAATATTGTCTGATTATGACTAAGAAAATTCTGATTGTTGATTATGGAATGGGCAATCTCCTTTCGGTAGCGAATGCAATTAGAGAAAATGGTGATCAGCCTGTCATTAGTTCAAATCCAGCAGATGTAATAAAAGCGGACTATTTAATACTGCCTGGGGTCGGTTCTTTTCGGTCCGCAATGAACCGTTTGGAGCAAGCTGGTCTTAGAGATGCACTTGAGGTCTATTGGGCTGTCAAGCAGCGACCGTTGCTTGGAATTTGTCTCGGAATGCAACTACTTGCATCCCACGGAATAGAAGATGGTGGAAGTAGAGGGCTAGGGATTTTCGAAGGGATAATCAATGGTTTTTCTACAAACTGCTCGGTGAAAATCCCACACGTCGGTTTTAACACTGTCACATGTCACCCAGAATCGACTCTTTTCAATGGACTCCCACCGGAAACTGATTTCTATTTTGTACACTCCTACCGTCTTGGGGAAGTGCCCGCCATAGGGCGATCCTCAATGTGTGAATATGGAGACTCTTTTGTCGCAGCCTGGGAATATGCAAATGTATTTGCGACACAGTTCCACCCTGAAAAAAGCCAAGCAAATGGGCTTCAGGTTCTCAGGAATTTTACCCACCAATGAATATGTTGAAGAAAAGGTTGATATTTACGCTTCTTCACGACGGTGGTTCTTTTATGCTGAGCCGCAATTTCCGCCTACAACGAGTTGGAGATCTAAATTGGCTCTACAAGAACTATGACTTTCAGAAAATTTCTCGTTTTATTGACGAGGTCATTGTCTTGGACGTCACCAGGCAGGATAGAAGTATCCAAGATTTTGCAACCGTATTGAGAGAATTGACAGTAGGTATATTCTGTCCAGTCGCGGCAGGCGGAGGGATTAATTCTGTCTCAGATGCAAAACTACTCCTACGTTCAGGAGCAGATAAAGTAGTTTTAAATACAAGCCTTGTGCAGAATCCGCAACTTGTACACCACATCGCACAAGAATTTGGAGCACAGTGCATTATAGGTTCCATTGATTTAGATACGCAGACCGATGGTTCATATTTCGTTACGCTATCTAATGCAACCACACCAATTCTTGGAGAGATATCTACTGAAGTCATAGAAAAAATCTGCAAGCTTCCCATTGGCGAGATATTCTTAAATTCAGTCGAACGTGATGGGACTGGTCAGGGTTATAAATTTGAATTACTTGATTTGGTCCCAGCGTCCTGCAAAATGCCCATCATCATGGCTGGAGGAGTGGGATTTTCATCACACCTCATTGAAGGGCTAGAAGATGTTCGTGTCGATGCGGTGACCACTGCACACCTTTTCAATTTTGTTGGAGATGGCTTAAAAAATGCACGCGACAAAATTCGTCAACGTGGCATTGCTCTGCCAAAATGGGACTACGATTCCTTTCATGACAGTAAACAGTAATCAGTCAATCTCACGTGCACTAGTTGTCGGAGGAGGAGTTGGCCTAAGGCACCTTAATAACCTTAAAACATTGCTGCCTGATTTGGATATCTGTCTGCTATCAAGATATTCCAAACTTGAGAATAAAAATCTAGAGATAAATGTCATTTCGGATTTGGCCGAGGCCATATTATTCAAACCTGAAATCACGATTATTGCGAATCCGGCCACCCTCCACTCTGAAATGGTTTCAAGCTTGGCACCCACGGGTACAGCTTTCTTTATCGAGAAACCCCTAGCCGCCTCTGTTATTGATGCCGAGAGAATCAAGAAGCAAACTGACACATACTCATCACTTGTGATGGTCGGTTACAACTTGCGTTTTTCACCTTCTCTTTGTTTCTTAAAAAACTTGATTGACGAAAAGGAATTTGGAAAGGTTATATCAGTTCGGTCAGACGTGGGACAAGATTTACGCACTTGGCGGCCTGGGGTAGACTACAAAAATAGTGTCTCTGCTCAAAAACTGCTGGGTGGCGGTGTACTATTGGAACTCAGCCATGAAATTGATTACTTGTCATGGATATTCGGTGACATTCAACATGTCAATTCAATGGTTGGAATGATTAGTCAACTTGATGCTGATGTTGAGGATTTTGCCTCTATCCACCTGGTTACTAAGTCTCATGTGCCAATTTCACTCACAATGGATTTTTTTCGACAAGGGAAGAGTAGGGAATGTGTAGTCGTATTTGAGAATGTCACCCTGAAGTGGGACGGAATCGCGGGTTCTGTTTCCACTTTGTCATCGAATGGTGAATGGGAGATCCTAAAAATATGGGCGCGAGATCTGGTTGGAACTTACACAGCAGAGATGAAGTACTTTCTTGACTGCATATTTACGGGTGCCATTCCACAGTGCAATTTAGAGTCAGCCATAAAAACAATTAAGGTCATAGAAGAAATTAAGTCAAATTCTAAAGTATTGAATCGGTCTCATGTCCGAGCAGAGTGATAGCCAAGCGGTTGTATGTTTTATTTTTGCCCGGGGTGGTAGCAAAGGTCTCAGAGATAAAAATATTCGTCCACTACTTGGAAAGCCGCTTATTCAAAGGAGTATTGAAACCGCATTTGAGGTGCCTGAAATCTCCCGAATCATAGTGTCCACCGATTCGTCACAGATTGCTGAGATTGCTGCCGCGTGTGGCGCAGAAGTGCCGTTCATCCGTCCTGGCTATTTGGCGTCAGACACTTCCCCGGAACTTGACGCATGGAAACATGCTTTAACATATCTGCAAATTGAAGAATCTTCATTGCCCAACACCATGGTTTCTCTCCCCACAACTGCGCCTTTGAGGTCGGTAGGAGATGTTTCAGAAGCTATTCAGCTATTTTTACGAACAGACTCCGACCTAGTTGTCGCTGTATCAGAGGCGCAGAGAAATCCTTATTTCAATATGCTGATCAAGGATAACGATTTATTCAAATTAGCTAATTCATCACGTAACATATCCCGAAGGCAAGAAGCCCCAGATTTTTACGACTTATCAACTGTTGTCTACGTTGCGAGTACAAAGTTCGTTTTAGGTGCCAGTCGAATATTTGACGGCAAGACTCGTGCAATAGTAATACCAAAGGAGCGAGCGTTGGATATTGATGATCTATTTGATTTCCGATATGCAGAGTTTCTATTAAATGAATATTTTTAATCGTCCAGGAATGGAACAAGCAGTATGGTCGGCTTAACGGTTGTTGCTTAAAAAAAGTAATTTTGATTGAGTAAAAATATGTCCAACAAAGATAAGTCAGCAGCTTTTACTCTTGAAAAGGTAATCGTGGTGGGACAGCGTTGCAATGAGGTCATAATGACCGCCTAATTGGGGGTGGTTGGTACCACAACCTTTGTCAATTCAGAGAAGGCCACCCATGCGGTTGATGGCCCGCATAGAATTACCCAAGGCCATTGGACGGACTGCGATTGCCCAAATATAGGAGCACACATGACATTCTTACAGGGAAAATCGATTCTAATAAC
>SXGR01185427.1_pt1 | contig 14793 bp, 10 predicted proteins | sample 3174711 | NCBI WGS metagenome assembly SXGR01 (sample SAMN11356860, study PRJNA531348) | freshwater metagenome | isolation source: freshwater sample F1-60 | place: China: Fuxian Lake, Yuxi | collected 2017-12-25
AATAGTAAAAATAAATTGGAGGATATGTTAGAATAAAGCTAAAATAGGATCCAAGTCGGTATTTGCTGGCAAACAGGTTTTATTTATACATATATAGTATTGATTATCAGTTGAATATTTGCCGATGGTGGTGGCTAAATTAGGGTCTTCCTTAGTTGAAAAAATTAGCATTTTGTGTGGTTGAAACCTAGATAATACCTTTTTTAAGGAATTCTGCACTTTGGGTCCAATGGCGACTAATTCAATTGAATCGGCAGCCATCCAGCTAAAACATTGCCCCCAATAGCTAAATGAACTCGGATATTGTATAATCAACTTATGCATTTGGTGCATCATTTGCTCCGATTGACGCATCCAGTGGGTGTTGTCAAAAACATGGCCTAGGTAATATAAACTCATACAAATCAATGCATTTCCACTAGGTTGTGCACCATCATAGGTATCCTTTTGTCTTACAATCACATCAGATTGGTATTGTGCCGTGAAATAAAAAAACACGCCCTCCTCGTCTACAAAATGGGTTTGCACGTATCCCATCCACTTTTCTGCTTTATGCAAATAATCGGTATCTCCTGTAATTTCCTGAAGATGAATATAGGATTGTATTAAAGCGCCATAATCATCTAAAAATGCAAATGATTTTTTTATACTGTTGGTATTGGTATGAAATAAATGTTCCTGATCCTTGTCTGAAAAATTATTTTCAACCCAAACAATCGCATCTATCGAAGCTTGCTTGTATTCCTCATCCCCAATGGCAGCATAGGCTTTACACAATGCAGTAATTAACAAACAATTCCAAGATAAAATTATTTTATAATCAAGTGCCGGTCTAATTCTTTTGGATCGATGATTGAATAAAATATTTTTTGCACCTGCAAATTCAGGGGATACACTTTTTTCAAGCGCGTCTGTCGTCCATAAAATATTGGTATGTTCCCAATTGCCATTTTTTGTTACTTGGTAATAATTACAAAATTCCGTGAACAAGGATGGGTCCAATAATTGTTCAATTTCATCATAGGTCCAGGTATAAAATTTACCTTCCACACCTTCACTGTCCGCATCCAATGCAGCATAATAAGCTCCTTCTTGATTAGCTAATTCTCTTTTTAAAAACGATACCGTTTGTTTTATGATAGGTACATATATTTCCTTTTGTGTTATTTGATAAGCTTCGGCCATTACCCCAATGAGCAATGCATTATCATACAACATTTTTTCAAAATGAGGCGCCTGCCACTGTGCATCAGTACTATATCTGGCAAAGCCGCCACCCAAATGGTCATACAACCCGCCTTGTATCATTTTATCAATGGATCGTATCGCGTGAACCATGCAACTTTCATTACCATTAATTTTGTAATTTCTAAATAGCATTTGCAAACAAAATGTTTGCGGAAATTTTGGAGCTGCCCCAAAGCCACCCCACATCGTATCTGCATTTTGTAATATTCTGTTTCCTATGATTTCTACTTCTTCCTTGGTGGGTAAATTATTATCCGCGTTTTCGGCATCAATCTCAATGTTAAATGATGCAGGCTTATGTATGATATTCTTGTTTAGTAAATGTTGCGTAAGTTGCTCAGCTTGGTCATTTAGCTTTTCAATATTATTGGTATAAGCTTCATGTACTCCCTTTAACACATCCAACCAAGAAGCACGTTGTGGAATTGTCCTGGGTGGAAAATAAGTACCACCAAAAAAAGGCTTACCATTCGGAAGTAAAAAAATATTTAATGGCCATCCGCCAGAACCAGTCATTGCTTGAAGTGCATCCATATAAATATGATCCACATCGGGTCGTTCCTCCCGATCCACTTTCACATTGATAAAGTGGGCATTCATATATGCAGCAATGGTTTCATCTTCAAAACTTTCTCGCTCCATCACATGACACCAATGACAGGCTGCATAGCCAATACTTAATAAAATGGGTTTGTTTTGATTTTGCGCGTCGGTAAATATAGTAGGTGACCAAGCCACCCAATATACTGGATTGTGCGCATGCTGTAATAAATACGGGCTCGTTTCTTCAATAAGACGATTGGTAAACTTAGGATTTGCATTCATTTAAATGCAATTTAATTGAAGCAGAAAAATATTAAGTAAATACGCCTTACTTCTTTTTACTACTTAAGGAAAGATATTGATCCAACCCAGACATCATACTTGTGGTTTGTGGGCTAGGTACTCTAATATGTAAAGTTAAACCTGCATCTTCAACGGCTTTACAAGTATTGGAACCAAACGCACCAATAATGGTACCATTTTGTTTAAAATCAGGTTTGTTGTCAAATAAACTTTTCAATCCGCTTGGTGTAAACAAACAAATAATGTCAAATTCAGTTGTTTTCAAGAGGGAAGATATATCACTGCTCACAGAGCGATACATATAGCCTAATTCAAATTTGGTTGCATGCTCCTTTAACCAATTGACAATTTCGTTGTCTTGTTGATTTTCGCTACACACATACAAAAACTTTTCGTTTAATTTATGTTTGTTCAAAACATCAAACATTTTTTTATTAGAGCCGTCAGTACCAAAAAACACTTTTCTTTTTCGATACATAATAAACTTTTGCAAATACAATGCAACTGATTCAGTAATGCAGAAATATTTTGTATCCTGACTAATGCTCACCTTTAGTTCATCGCAGGTTCTAAAAAAATGGTCTATGGCATTTTTACTCGTAAAAATAACAGCTGTATATTCTGCAATATCAATCTTTGTTTTTCTAAAATCCTTCCCGGAAATGGGTACCAATTGAATTAATGGCTGAAAATGCAATACGACGGCGTGCTTTCGCTCTAACTCGAAATAGGGCGATTTTTCACTTTCTGGCCTTGCTTGGGAAACTAGAATTTTCTTAATGGTCTTTGTTGTAGTCGATTTTTTTGCTCCACTCATTTCACTTCCATTTTTATTTTCGTATCATATTAATAAATGCCGCCAAAATATTGTACTATAAATTTATACAATATGGTCAGTGGCAATATCTCGAAGGCACAAAGGTATAGAAAAAAATGAAAAGACGTGATATGTAATTTATTCCTAACTGATGTTAGGGAGAACAAATACCTGTATAAAATTAAAAGCACCGTAATTAAAGCCGCGCCGCCTATCGCATAAGGATGAAAGATGGGTTTTGAAAAGGCCAATACCAATATAAAAGGCACCAATAAAACACCCAAAACTTTATTAATCATAAATACTACGAAAATATAGGTATTGACGAGTTCCTTTGCATTAAAAACATACCCAGCAATTTGCAAGGAAATATATTTTCCAATATATAAAAATGTAAAAAATAAACTAATATAAAAAAAGCCTTCCCAAAAGGAAAGCGCCAATAAATGCCGATTAAAAATCAACAAGGTAGATATCAAAGAAAAACTTAAAATAAAACAAATATTAATAATCAGCGAGCCCAAACTATTTTGTAAAAGCTGCTCCCGATATTGAATCATCCTTAATGAGGATTGGCTAAACTGTTTAAAAAGTTTAGAAAAATATTGGGGGAAAACATTATTTACAAATCCGAATAAAAAAATCAGAATTAGGATTGTATAAAAAAGTATATCCTTATCTGGTAATGCAAATCTTTGTTCAATTTTATATATCACTTGCGATTCTCTTGCGATAATGGTACTTGGAAAATATAATTTATACGCATTTCTTTTTTGTAGAAAATAATTTTTATACGCCTTTAGGGTATTAAAATTACTATCCATTTTATTTCCTATGAATGTTTGTACTAGCCAAGCATCTGCGATTTGAAAGGAAGTTGGAATCACCGGCACATACTTAATCAACAAGGTATCCTTAACCAAAAGTGAATCCGCCTTCAATGCACTTGTATCCTTACCCAAATCCGTTAGTGGCACTTGATTTTGAAAGGAGGACAAGAGTATAAAGCACCCTACAACAATAAAAATATATTTTTTGCCGAACTGCATACATTGCAAAAATAAGTATACTGATGCAGAATTAGTAACTTATAGCTAGCTTTGTCCTAATACATTTAAACTATTCCATGGCAGGCATCTATATTCATATACCCTTTTGTAAAAAAGCTTGCCATTATTGCAATTTTCATTTTTCTACCCAGCTCAAATACATTGATGATTTTACAAAGGCGATCATCCAAGAAATTGAAATTCAAAAAAACTATCTTTCCCAGCCTATTGAAACACTTTATTTTGGTGGCGGAACACCCTCTTTATTGCCGATGGACGATTTCCATAAAATTTTAGATAAATTAAGGTCCGTCTTTTCCCTTGATTCCAATATTGAATTTACCATCGAAGCCAATCCTGATGATATTCAACCCAAACAGGTTAACGCCTGGAAAAAAGCGGGGGTAAACAGACTAAGCATTGGTATCCAAAGCTTTCAGCCAACAGCACTTCAATGGATGAACCGCGCTCACACAACCGAACAAGCACATGAAGCCATTAGAGCGGCGCAAGGCGAAGGAATTGACAATATAAGTATTGACTTAATTTATGGAACACCGCATTTGACAAATGATGATCTCAAGGCTGATTTAGCAATAATCGACCAATACCAAATTCAACATCTTTCTTGTTATGCACTCACGGTTGAAGAAAAAACGGCTCTGCATACCATGATTCAAAATAAAAAGATAGATCGGGTTCATCCTGAACACCAAGCAGCGCATTTTGAAATCATCACTCATTACACAGAACAAATAGGGATGGAGCATTACGAGATCTCAAATTTTAGCAAACCCGGTTTTAGAAGTAAACATAATAGTAATTATTGGAAGGGCATTCCTTACTTAGGCCTTGGACCATCGGCCCATTCTTATAATAAAAACACCAGGCAATGGAATGTTGCTAATAATCAACTTTATTGTAGCACACTTGAAAAAAACGAATTGACGTTTGAAATAGAACAATTACCAGTGGCAACAAAATACAATGAGTATATCATGATTTCCTTGAGATGTATGGAGGGATTTTCGCTTGAATATATTACCCAAAATTTTGGACCCGAGTTTCATGTACATACCCTTAAAATTACAGAAGGTTTTCTTGCAAAAAACTGGCTAACAGAAACTAGCCAAGGGTTTGCCCTTTCAAAATCTGCCAAATTTTTTGCCGATGGTATTGCAAGTGATTTTTTCTGGATCAATGAATGAGGTGTTCCCCATAGATGAATCGCCCAATTTAAAATAATATTTTTTCTATTTCCTTGAATGCGACTGTCGGATTTTGCCCCTCCCATAAAATTTTATATACCGTATCAATGATGGGTAATTCAATGCCTAAATTTTTATTGATCACTGTTATACACTTACTGGCATTATATCCTTCGGCCACCATATTCAATTCCAACTCGGCCGATTTTACTGAATAACCCTTGCCAATCATATTACCAAAAGTCCTATTTCGGCTATGCAATGAATAGCAGGTAACTAACAAATCGCCTAAATAAACGGAAGCTGCATAATTCACTGGTGTTCCTTCCGATTTCTCTTTTTGCTTAATTGCACTTAACAATACTTTCATTTCGTTCGCGCAATTCGCTATGTATACACTCAAAAAATTATCGCCGTATTCCAAGCCATGTGCAATCCCTGCACCTAATGCATAAATATTTTTTAGGACGCCTGCATACTGAACTCCCACCACATCATTGTTCACAATGGTATTGATATAATCAGATTTAAAATACGAAGCAATTTCATTGGTCAGCAAAGTATCTGCCCCTGAAAATGTCAAATAGGATAACTGCTCTGCTGCCACTTCTTCGGCATGACTGGGTCCCAACAAAGTAAAATATTGCTGTATTGGGAAATTAAATTTTTGTGCCAAAAATTCATGTAATAAAATATTATAATTAGGCATTACCCCTTTAATTGCAGAAACCACTTTTTTTTCTTTCAATAAATCCGAAGGTACCCCTTCCAAAACAGATGCAATATGAATGGAGGGTACTGCCATAATAACAACAGTGGATTGTTTGACCACTTCAACGATATCATCTGAGAAATTGATCTTAGTCGTATCAAAAAATGCATTTCTAAGGTAATGGGGGTTATGGTGGCGCTTTTTAAAGTAGGCGATATTATCCGATTGCCTAACCCACCAATTGATTTGATGCCCATTATCTGTGATAATTTTTGCAATAGCGGTTGCCCAACTTCCACTTCCAATTATACCAATTTGCATGCAGCTCATTTTTGCAAACATACGAAACTCAATAAAAAAGGGGCGCATTTTTTAAATGCGCCCCGTATCCAGCTAGTTTTCAACTAAATATGATTATTTTTTCTCCTCGAATAATTTTTCTTTGGTTACTACATTTACCAAACTACCCTCTTTTAAAGTTTTACTTACTGTACTATAAGGTCCAGTGATAATTTTATCTCCTACTTTTACTCCAGCCACTTCAATAAAATTTAAATCCTGGATATCAGTTTTCACTTTCACCATTTTCACTTTATTATCCTTTTGCAACACAAAAACTACTTCGCTCACATCTTCATCAATGGTAGTAGGTGCTTTTTCAGTACTTGAATTTGCAGTTGATTTAGTCACCTCCGTATTTTTTCCTTCCCCTTTTGCATCTCTTGTTGTTACTGCATTTAATGGTACCGTGACCACATTTCTTTTTGACTTGGTTTGTATATCTGCACTTGCTGTCATACCAGGACGGAAAGGAAATATATTATTATCCTTAGCTAAATCAGCGTACTCTTCAGGTATTAATCTAATGTGTACTTTGTAATTAGCAACTTCAGCTGAACTAGAAACGCCGGAAATAGCGGTAACTGGATTTGCAATTTTATAAACAACCCCTTTGAATTTTCTATTATTATATGCATCAACTTCAACAAGCGCCGTATCACCCAATTTAACTTTAGTAATGTCATTTTCACCAACATCTACTCTCACTTCAATGCTTTTCATATCTGCAACACGCATCATTTCCGTACCCGTCATTTGTGCAGTTCCTACCACTCTTTCTCCTTTTTTTACATTCATCAAACTAACAATGCCATCCATAGGACATGTAATAATGGTTCGTGCTAAATCCTTTTCAGCCCTAGCCAATTGCGCTCTTACCCCTTGAATTTGCGCCGCTCCACTTTTGATAGATTCTTTTGCTGAATTATAACTTGATTCTGCCGATCTAAATGCTTGTTCTGTTTGCTCATATTCCGCTCTGGATACAATTTTATCAGCAAATAATTTTTTGAATCGCTCATTCGTTGCTTTTGTATTTTCGTAAACAGTTTTCAAACCGCTTAAACCCGCTTTTACATTCTCATATTGTGCTTTTACTTGATTGACACTCGCCGTCACCTGATCACGTTGAGATGAATAAATATCAGCGTAAATTTTTGCTAGTACCTGCCCTTTAGTAACACGATCACCTTCCTCTACAAAAAGGTTGACAATTTCACCAGAAATATCTGGACTCACTTTTACTTCAATTTCAGGATATACCTTACCACTTGCATTTACAGACTCAGTAATCGTTCTGAGTTGAACCGCTTCGGCTGTTACAGCAATACCTTCCTCCTTGCCAATAACGCCTGCTTTTTTTAAGCCAATAAGTAAGCCGATGACAATCACAAAACCTAAGCCTATCCAAATAATTTTCTTGTTCATTTTTATATATTTTACTTCTGTAATTTTTTAATTTATCTGTTGATTATAATTCCAACGAAACACCTTTATAAAATTCTAATAATTTAATTCTAAATACATATTCATATTGTGCAGATTTAAAATTTACCTTCGCTCTTAAAAAGTTATTTTGGTTATTCAATAATTCAATAGTGCCTAACAAGCCAAGCTCGTATCTTTTGGTTGCAAATTGATATGCCTTTTCTGCAGAGCTAACTGCTTTTTGATTCGCATTCAATTTATTTAAAGCTACAATGGCATTCGTGTATGCAGTATAAATATCCTGTTTTAATTTACGTTGAATATTTTCCTGTTGCAACTCTGTTGATCTGTAATTTAACTTAGCTTGTTGGTAGGATATTTTGGATTGACCACCATTAAAGATGGGTATGGACAATTGTAAACTTAAACTTTGGCCAAAGTTGCTATTTACTTGGTTGCCCCAACCATTCCAAATATTACCCCAGTTTCTGTTGGCAGTAGTGGCTGTATAGGTTGGGCTTTGAACAAAGTATTTACTATTGTTCACTGTAACAAATGGACTTGCTGGTGTAATTGCACTCACACCTGTAATATCAAAGCCTGATGTGTATTTAAATTGATTAGAGAAATTAGATGATAAGCCATAACCAAAGCTTAAAGTTGGATAAAAATTAGCCTTCGCTGCGGCTACTGACTTCGAAGCTGCTTGTACACGCAATCCTGCCGCTTTTACATTTGGTAAATTTTGTTCTGCAATGGTAAAAACATAATCCGGCTGTAAATCAGTAAACGGTTGAATTTTAATTTTTTCAACAGGCTGTACTAAAATATCAAATTCAGTACTTGCATCTAAATTCAACAAAGCTTTTAAACTTAATTTGGTTTGAATTACATTAGAGATAGCTCCAATATAATTACTACTATCATTCGCTAATTGTGTTTCCAACTCCAACAAATTAATTTCAGGGAGCACACCCACTTCTACCCGCTTTTTAGTTGCATTCAATTGTTCAAGCGTTTGTTGAATTTGTATTTTAGTAATTTCAGATTGTTCAATGGCTGATAAAACCTGTAAATAAAAAGTAGCTATACTCATTGAAATGTCATTCGAAATAGTTTGCTTATCTGTTTCACTTGCTAACCAACTAAAATTAGTGGCTTCTGCATTGTTCCTAAGTTTGCCCGCATTGAAAATTTGAATACCTCCATTTAATCCAAAATTATTGAATAAAAATTGGGTATTGGCAAAGCCGTTGGTCGTTGGGTCAATGGAACGTCCTAATCTTAATCCCGCGCCTGTTGATCCATTGATGGTTGGTAATCTATTTGAACTCGCTAACTGTGCTTGTAATTTTGCCAATCTTGCTTGCACATCGGCTTGCTGAATGGATATATTATGCTGAATGGCATATTCAACGCATGTTTTTAAATCCCAAGGTGCCACGTTTTGTGCTTGTAAATTGATGCCAATGCCTAGGATTAAAATAGAAAAAATGTATTTCATCGACTTAATTATGTTTTGAACTTCTTTTGAGAATACAAAAGTAAACTAATGCCGCCTAGTTTCCATATTTTTAGACAGGCGGAAAAGCCGTCTGCTGAACAGCAATAATGAACGATGAAAGGCTAACAAAATGAACTCTTCGGTTAAAAAGGGAATAAAAAAGTTATAAAAAACTACTTTTAAGTGGTCTTTTTATAATAAAATAGCCTGTAAATAATAGAAACTAGTCCAACCAAGACAATGGCTGTTAGTGCGGAATAGGGTTTATCAATAACTACGGCTACGGCAACAAACGCATAGGCGCATACAAAAATCACACAAAAAATAGGGGTCCATCTTTTCAAATACCCGGTTACCGATCCATCTCCTTGATTTTTACGCCTTAATATTAAAAGGGTTGCTGCCGAAGTACTCATGCCCAAGCAATCTAAAAAAATACTAAAACTCAATACATCATCCACCCCTTTGCCAAAAAATGTAATTAAGATAGTGGTAAAAGCAAATAAGGTTAATCCAGGAACTAACGCTTCTGTTTTGGCATGCTTTTTTTGAAATAGGGCAGGCAATACTTTATCCTCACTCATTGCAAACATCACTCGAGGATTACTCATTAAAATCACGTTCACATAGGCTAACACACTTAGCACCATCGCGAAATCAAACACCTTGGCACCCAATTTGCCAAACCAGGCCTCAAATAATAAGGAGCCAATTGCATTCGCGTTTTTCATTTGGTCAAAACCAATCACTTTAATATAAGTGTAATTAATAGTGAGGTATAAAAATAATACGACCAGGATACCCACTACAATCCCCTTTTGCATTATTTTTCCAGAAGCTACTTCAGATCCAAAATTGATGGTTTGTTGATAGCCGCCATAAGTAAAAAAAACGGAAACCAAACTTACTAATAATAACAGTGCCCCATTGGTGCCATCATAGGTGTATATTTTCCCTTCGTTAATACCATGTGGCGGAACCGTAACCCCTTTAAATAAAGAAGAAATTAATAAAACAATTAAAGAGATTTTTACGACCGTTAAAATATTCTGCGTGCGACTACTCGTTTTTAACCCCAACAAATTAACAACATAAAATAAGGCTACTGATAATGACGCTACGCCAATATTAAATAGGGTCCCAGAAGGTTGCCCAAATAATAAATCGCTCACATAGTCGGCGCCAATTAAAGCAACTACAGCCAAAGAAGCGGCATTACTAATTAAGATTAAAACGTTGATGGTAAATCCAACGCCCGGATGATAGCAATGTGCAAACACTTTATAATACCCACCCATGACCGGAAGCCGTTGTCCAATTTCAGCATAAGTCAATGCGCCAAACAAAGCGATCAAGCCACCAATCAACCATGCACTAAAAAAAATAAGCGGCGTGCCCGATTTTGCTGCAATGGTTGCAGGAGTTTTAAATATTCCCATACCAATCACCAAGCTCACCACAATCATGGTTAAACTAAAAAAATTAATGGACTGTTTTTGCTTCATAGGTAACCAATGAAAGCTAAATATAATAAAAATGGGGAAGTTTTCAACAAGCCGTTAGTAATTAAAAAAAGATAGGAGTAGATAAATACTATATTTGATTCAGAATTAGGTTCATGCAAATGATTAAAAGGGAATCCCGTTAAAATCGGGGGCTATTCCCGTAGCTGTGAGTTCATTGCCAAAAGCAATCCATGCAATATATCCACTGAAGCAATTTGGGAAGGATGCATAAATAAAGAACAAGCCAGAAGACCTGCCTGATTAATAAATCAACAGCTTTCGGGTTAAAAGCAGGGATTGTAAAAAATAGATATGCCCTTGCATTACATTGGATTTCTTTAAAAGGAATCTGCTGCTTTGCCAATTGCAGGTCAATTAATTATGGTTCTCTTTCTCCAGGAAGCTCATTGTTAACAACAAAAAAAACAAAACAATGAGCAAAAAATTAATCACGCTCTCGGTGTGCCTAATCGCCACCACCCTCGCCTTTGGGCAAAAAGAAGAAATTAAAAAAATTTCCGACACCGTTATTTCATTGGATGAAGTGATTGTTACTGCTAACAAAGTAGAACAAAAGCAAAATGCGACAGGCAAAGTGGTTACTGTCATCAATGCAGCTGCACTTCAAGCGAATGCAGGAAGAAGCATTGCGCAAATTTTAAATGAACAAGCTGGCTTGTATTTGCCAGGTAGTTTAAGTAATGCAGGAACGGTGCCAAGTATATACATGCGCGGCGCTTCCAGTGGTCGTACCTTAATTTTAATTAATGGCATGCCCGTAGGCGACCCTTCTATGATCAGCAATGAGTTTGATTTAAACTTAGTCCCCTTGAATTTGATTGAGCGCATTGAAATTTTAAAAGGTGCACAAAGTACCTTGTATGGTTCAGATGCTATTGGCGGTGTGATTAACATCATCACCAAAAATAAATCTGTTCCCAACTTCTCCGGGGATATTAGCACAGGCAGTTATGGTACAAGAAAAATAAATGCGCAACATAGTAGCAGCATTGGAAAATTGAATTATGTTATTGGATTTGGTAATGAATCTGCCAAAGGATTTTCTTCTGCCAAAGATTTGACTGGGAAAAATAATTTTGATAATGACGGCTTTCGCAATAATAATTGGTTTGCCAATATCAATTATGCTTTTAACCAAAATTGGAATTTAAAAGCTTCCACGCAACAAACAAGTTACAATGCCGATATTGATTATGGGGCTTTTAAAGATGATAGAGACGAAAAATTTAATAACGCTACCAAATTGACAGGTTTTATTTTGAAATACAAAAAAGAAAAAACTATTTTTCAATTGCAATATCAATTAAGCACACAGGATCGTCAATATAATAACGATAGTCTTGATAAAACTTATACCATTTTTGAAGACAATCAATACGCTGGAAAATCTCATTTCGCGGATGCCTTTTTTTCAAAAGGTATTTCAAAAAATATGCAATGGATTGCCGGCGTTGATTTTAGATACGGATCTTACCATCAAACTTATGTATCCATAAGTAAATGGGGCCCTTATAATGATAATTTTAAAGATACTTTTCAATACCAAACTGCCTTGTATACCTCTTTATTAATCAATGACGCTTCCAATAAGTGGCTACTTGAATTAGGGGGGAGAAGCAATAAACATGATCGCTACGGGTCAAACCAAACTTTTACAGTTAGTCCATCTTACAAATTAAATACAACCATTCGATTCATGGCAAGTGCTTCTACTGGATACAAAGCGCCTTCACTCTATCAGTTGAGTTATAATGACGCATTGAAACCAGAGCAATCATTCAATACAGAAATAGGCATGGAATATAAAACCACTCCTTTATTTTTTAGAGCCGTTTATTACAATAGAACCATTAATAATGGGATAGACTATAATTATATTGATTATAATTTTTTCAATTATATCCAACAAAAGGTAAATGGATTAGAACTTGAATTCAATTGGAAAGCCAATGCAAAAAATAATTTCTCCGCTAACTATACTTTAATGAATGGGCAAGAAACCAATCAAAACAGAGTGACCACTACCGATACCATAACGTATAACTATTTATTAAAACGTCCCAAAAATACAGCAGGTATTCAATGGACTTATGAAGTATCCCCTAAATTAAATTTTAGCATGGCAGCAAGATATATAGGCAAACGATATGATGTGGGTGGATATGCAGCAGCGGATATTAGCTTAAAAAGCTACACCTTACTCAATGCGCATATTCAATACAAGCTCAACAAGCATCTATTATTGTACGCTGATGGACAAAACTTAGGAAACACGGTATTTCAGGAAATCAATGGATACAATGCAATGGGGCGCATGCTCATGCTTGGTCTGAGATTGAAATAACATATACATAACTGTTCAATTTAAAAAAGCTTTGTATCTTCATACAAAGCTTTTTTTATGGACTTCCATTTTGACCAATTACTTACAGTCATATTCACCCTATTTGCGGTGATAGATATTGTGGGATCCATTCCTTTACTAATTGCCATGAAGGAAAAATCGGGTGCCATAAAATCCCTTAGAGTGACACTAATATCTGGTGCACTCATGATTCTGTTTTTATTTTTAGGAAAACCCTTTTTGCAAATACTAGGTTTAGACGTTAAGTCATTTGCGGTGGGCGGTTCTATCGTCATATTTTTATTAGGCCTTGAAATGGTATTGGGTCATGAAATTTTCAAAGGGGATAAAAATGCACATTCAGGCGCAGTAGTTCCCATTGCATTCCCCATTATTGCAGGAAGTGGTACCCTCACCACCATTATGTCTTTAAAAGCAAACTTCGAAGAATACTATATCGCACTCGGCATCTTAGTCAACCTAGTCATCGTTTTTGCTGTATTAAAATCACTCAACTTTATTGAGCGTATGCTAGGACCCGGCGGCTTAATCGCTGTTCGTAAATTTTTTGGCGTAATTCTTTTAGCTATTGCGGTAAAGATTTTCTCCAGCAATGTGGGGGCACTTAAAAAATAATTAATTACTATTCAAAATTTGCAAGGCTTCGGTATCCTTGTATTCAATGATTAAAGAACGTAACTGCTTTTTTAAATCCATGATCGTATTTGCTTGTTTTTGATCAAGAATAAGATTATGCATTTCAGTAGGATCCGTTTTTAAATCATACAGCTCCCACTCATTCCTTGGTCCGTAAAATCGAATCAACTTATATCGCATAGTTCGAATACCAAAATGAGGAGGCACTCTATGCGGCTGTGGATACTCATAATAATGGTAAAACATAGCAGTTCGCCAATTTTCAACCTTACCCGATTTTATCACTATTGGTAAAAAACTTTTTCCTTGCATTTCAGCTGGCGCTTTAACTCCAGCAATATCTAATAAGGTAGGTGCAAAATCAATATTCACTACCATATCATTGACTATGGTTCCAGACTTTATATGTTTGGGATATTTTAATACTAAAGGTGTTTTTAAACTTTCCTCATACATAAACCGCTTATCAAACCAGCCATGTTCCCCCATATAAAAACCTTGATCCGATGCATACATCACTACTGTATTTTCCGCCAAGCCTGATTGCTCCAAATAGGCTAAAATGCGACCAATATTACGATCCAAGGATTTAGCCGTAGCTAAATAATCTTTTAAATAGCGTTGATATTTCCATTTGATTAATGCGATGGAGTCCGATTTTACTTTCTCATATTCCAATGCAATTTTCCCATAATAATTTTTATAGGCTAATTTTTCAGTGGGCGTTAAACGTCCAAACATCCCCGGTTTATCATAATTAATATTCATCTTTAAATCATCCCCAATAGTCATCGTTTTGTTGACTGTCATATCTTGTTCAAGCGCTGCTGTTCGACCTTCATAGGTATCGAAAAAGTTATCGGGCATTGGAAATTGTTGTGCATCATACGCGCCTAAATCTTCTACTGCAGGCATCCAATTACGATGCGTTGCTTTTTCACCCACCACTAAAAAGAAAGGTTTTGTGGTATCGCGCTTATCCAACCAGCCCAATGAAAAATCACTGATTAAGTTGGTGACATACCCATTGTACCTCACCGTATCCTTGGTCATTTCCACGAAATCGGGTTGAAAGTAATGACCTTGATCTGGCAACACTTTCCAGTAATCAAAAC
>SXGR01400323.1_pt1 | contig 14792 bp, 9 predicted proteins | sample 3174711 | NCBI WGS metagenome assembly SXGR01 (sample SAMN11356860, study PRJNA531348) | freshwater metagenome | isolation source: freshwater sample F1-60 | place: China: Fuxian Lake, Yuxi | collected 2017-12-25
AGCCCGTCGCCGAGGTGGTTGAAGCACAAGAGCGTGATCGCGAGCATGAGCGCCGGGGAAACGAGCAGCCACGCATGGCTCTCCATCGCCTCCGCGCCGCTCGCCGCCAGCAGTCCCCAGCTCGCGAGGGGTTCCTGGGTGCCGAGCCCGAGGAAGCTGAGAAACGCCTCGGTCAGCATCACCTCGGGGATCGTCAGCGTCGTGTAGACGATGATGGGCCCGAGCGCGTTCGGCAAGATGTGGCGGAAGAGGATCGCGGCGTGCCCCGCGCCGATGGAGCGCGCCGCCTCGACGAAGGGCTGCGCGCGCAGGGCGATCACCTGCCCGCGCACGATGCGCGCCATCGTGAGCCATGAGACGGCGCCGAGCGCGGCGAAGACGAACACGATCTGAAACACGGGAAAGTACGCGGGCTCGCGCGCACGCGAGGTGAAGACGCCGAGCACGACCGTGAACGCGCGGTGAAAGACGCCGCCCTGGTTCGCGAAAAACACCGAGAGCAAGACCACGAACACGAGAAACGGAAACGTGTAGAGCACATCGACGATGCGCATCATCGCGGCGTCGACGCGGCGCCCGAAATAGCCGGCGACGGCGCCCCAGGTCACGCCGATGGTGAAGCTCACGAGCGTCGAGGCCACGCCGACCGCGAACGAGATGCGCCCGCCGAAGAAGACGCGCGCGAGGAGATCGCGCCCGAAGAGATCCGTGCCCATCCAGTGCTCGCGCGACGGGGGCGTCGGGCCGAGCGCGAGGTTCGCGTCCGCGTAGCCATGCCGCGCGAAGATCGGGACGAAGACGCACGCCAGGAAGAGGCCGACGAGGATCGCGAGCGAGGCGACCGCGGCCCGGTTCTTCTTGAGGCGGCGCCACGCGTCACCCCCGAGCGTCGTCGGGCTCGCCCGGTCGCTCACAGCTCCTCGATGCGGACGCGCGGATCGAGCCACGCGTAGGCGACGTCGACGACGGCGTTGAGCGTCATGAGGAGGGCGCCGTAGACGATCGTGACGCCCATCACGATGTTGTAGTCGCGGTTCTGCGCGGCCTCGACGAAGTAGCGCCCGATCCCCGGGATGTTGAAGATCGTCTCGACGACGATCGAGCCCACGAGGAGCCCCGAGAACCCCGGACCGAGGAAGCTCACGACCGGCAAGAGGCCGCCCTTCAAGAGGTGACGCACGACGATGGTGCGCTCATCGAGGCCCTTCGCGCGCGCGGTCCGCACGAAGTCCGCGCGCACGAGCTCGAGCATCCCGCCGCGTGTGAGCCGCGCCACATAGGCCGCCGTCGGCAGGCCCGCGGCGATGACGGGCAGGACCGCGTGCCGCCACGTCTCCCAGCGCGCGACGGGCAACCAGTAGAGCGTGAGCCCGAAAACGAGCACGAGCAGCGGCGCGAGCACGAAGCGCGGCACGCTGATCCCGAGCATGGCGACGGAGGTCGCGAGCGTGTCGACCCATGTGTTCTGGCGCAGCGCACCGAGGACGCCGAGCGGCACGCCGACTGCGAGCGCGAACGCCATCGCGAGCACGCCGAGCTGCATCGAGACCGGAAGGCCCGCTCCGAGCAGCTCGTTGACCGTGCGGCCGGGGTACTTGAAGGACGGCCCGAGCTCGCCTCGGAGCACCAGATCTGCGAGAAAATCGAGGTACTGGCGCGAGAGCGGATCTCCGAGTCGGTACTTGGCCTCGAGCGCAAGGAGCACCTCGGGCGGGACGGCGCGGTCGCCGTCGAAGGGACCGCCCGGCGCGAGGCGGACGAAGAAGAAGACCAGCGTGACCGTGAGCCACAAGGTCGGCACGAGCAGGGCGAGGCGACGCAGCGCGAAGCCCGTCACGGCGCGAACCTCGCCGGCGATGCCAGCTCGCGCGGCTCATGCGCTGGCCGGTTCTCCTTGTCGGTGCGCCACGCCTCGTCGATCCACATCCAGTGGATCGGGTGCCGGTTCATCGCGTTCGGGTAGTAGCCCTTGACGTAGGGCTTGATGAGCGAGCTCTTCGTGTAGAAATAAATCGGCAGGCGGGGCACCGCATGGACCGCGCGGGCCTCGGCTTCTCGATAGAGAGCGATGCTCTTCTGTGGGTCGGGCTCGGCGGCGGCGCGCGCGACGAGCGCGTCGAACGCGGCGTCCTTCCAGCGCGTCATGTTGTTTGCGCTGTACGACAAGAACGTGTCGAGGAAGTTGTGCGGGTGGTTGTAGTCGGCGACCCACCCGAAGCGCGCGACCTGAAAATGCCCGTCGCGAAGGTTCTTGATCATCACCTTCCACTCTTCGTTGCGCAACGTGACGCTGATGCCGAGCTGCTCCTTCCAGAGCGCCTGCGCGGCCACGGCGATCGCGCGGTGGCCCTCGGAGGTGTTGTAGAGGACTTCGAGCGGCGGAAAGCCCTCGCAGACGAAGGCGTCGTCGCGGCGCACCACCGGATAGCCGGCCTCGGCGAGCAGCGCGCGCGCGGTCGCGGGATCGAAGCCGTGCGCCGGCGCGGCGAACGGATCGGCGCCCTTCGAGGCGAGCTCGGCCACGTGCTCGGCGTAGCCAAAGCCCGTAAAATCCGGCACAAAATGGGTCGCCGGCTCCTGCCCTGCCCGCGCCACCGAGTCGATGAGCCGGCGTTTGTCGAGCGCGAGGTTCAGGGCGCGGCGCACGCGCGCGTCGTTCACGGGAGGCTTCTCGATATTGAACTCGTACCAATACGTGCCGATCCACTGGCTGCGATCGAAGTCACGGAAGCGCGCGAGCCGATCCATCTCGCTCGTCGGCAAGGAGCCGTTCGAGCCGAGGTAGTCGAGCTCGCCCGCCTTGTAGAGCGCGAGCGTCGCCTGCGAGCTCGTCACCTCGAAGACGACGATCTCGTCGAGCCGCAGGTTCTTCGCGTCCCAGTAGTGCGGGTTCTTCTCGAGGCGCAGCTCGTAGCGAAAGGCGTGGCTCTTCAGGCGGTACGGTCCGTTCGTCACGAAGTGCTCGGGCCGCGTCCACCCCTCGGGCTCGGCGCCGCCCGCGAAGCGCTCGACGACGTCGCGGCGCACCGGGTAGAAGGTCGGGTAGCCGAGCAGCCCGAGGAAGTACGGAGTCGGGTGCTCGAGCTCGACCTCGAGGACGCGCTCGCCGACGGCACGCACCCCGAGCGCCGCCTCGCTCGACTCGAGGAGCGCGAGCGGCACGAACCCGAGCGCCTCACCTGGGGCGGTCTCTCTGGGACGCGGCGCCGCGGCGGACGGCGGCGCGGGCAATGCCAATGGCGATGGCGATGGCGATGGCGCGGGCGACGGGCTGCTCGAGAAGGTAGGCATCGTGCGGTGCACGGCGACGAGCGCGTGCGTCGCCTCGCGGGCCTTACCGAGCGCACAGCCCGGCAGGTGACCGCGCTTTCCGCCAACCTCGACCTCGAAGAGAAAGTCGTCCGTCTCGTTGCATACGACAGGCGCGCCGCGCGCGAGGATCCGAGCCGGCTCGGCCTTCGCCGCGTCCGGGGCCGCGACCTTGCCGAGGGACGCATGCTCCAAGCTAGGCTGCGCCTTCGCCGAGCCGAGCGCCACCGTGTACGGGCCCGTGCGCGGTGCCTCCGCGAGCGGGGCGAAGGGCGTGGTCGCGGGCGTGCGCGCGTAGACGCGGAGCGGCGTACCCTTCGCGAGGCGCGCGCCCGAGTCGCGAGGAGCGGCGTCACCGCGAGGCACCGCGACGGGAGCGGCCTCGAGGGTGGCGTCGGCTCCGAGCAGCGCGAGCTCGGCCCGATGGTAGAGAGCCGCGTTCATGAGCGGGAAGAGCAGCGTGACTTGCCGCGCTCCGGTCTCGGGCCTGAGCACGCGCCGCCATGCCCACGCGAAGTCTTCGGCGACGACGGGCTTGCCATCGGACCAGCGCGCGTCCTCTCGCAGGAAGAAGCGGAAGAGGCGGTTGTCGTCGCTCTTCTCAAAGCGCTCGGCGACGCCCTGCACCGGGTGGAGATCGCGCGGATCTTCGTTGATGAGCGGCTCGAACAGCTCGAGCAGGAGCGTGCTGCCGGCGCTCTCGCTCACGAGCGCCGGATCGAGGTGCTCCGGCTCGTCGTAGTTGTTGACGCGAAAGCTCGACGCCGGCCGCCCGTGCCGCGACAACGTGCCGAAATATCCCTCCTCACGCTCGCCGCGACAGCCGGCGACGACGAGCGCGAGCCCGAAAAACGCGCGCGCCAGAGGAGCCCTTCGCGAGCTCGCGAGAGCCGAAGCTACGCCGCAGATCCTCGTGGCGACCACGCTGCTACCCTGCCGCGCATGCTAGTTGCCCGCATGGAGAGAGCGCATGCGATTTTCGCCTCGACCCGCGGCGCTCAACGGACCAAGCGCGCGAGAGTCCACCCGAGCCTGAGCGCGCTCACGTTGCTCGTCACCGTCGCCGCCATCGCCGCGTGCGCGCCGAGACCGAGCCCGCAGCCCCCCCCGGCTCGGTCCTCGTGCACGAACCTCGAGGCATGCGAGGCCGCGCTCCTCGCGGCGGCGCCGGCGGACGTGCCCGCGCGCCTCAACGAGCTCGCCGGCGTGCAAGAGTCCGATGGCCTCGCCCGCCTCTACGCCGCGCTCGTGAGCGACGCCGGATGCATCGCCATCGTCGCGTTCGACGAGCGCATCACGGCGACGGCCCCCTCGCCTTGCGACGACGGTTTCCGCACCCTCCTCGTGCCGTCGAGCGCGCGCCCGAAGCACGTCTCGCCCGAGCGCGCGCTGCTCGCCATCGCCCGCAGCGCCGGTCACGCGCAGCTCTTCGCGCTCGACGCCGTCGCTACCGCCACCGTGTCGCACGACGCCGAGCACGCGACCCAGCTCTTCGCGACGGACGTGCTCGCGCCCACGATGTTCGGCACGACGCCGAGGCTGCGCGTCCCCCGAGCTCGCATCAAGGAGGCCGCGAGCCTCGGGCGGGCGATCGACACGGCCTTCGCGCACGCCGGCAGCTTCGACTACGTGGCCGCGGCGCGCGACGTCGACGCGCTCCGGCTGCGAAGGGCCGCCTTCGGTCCCGACACCGAGCCCGGCGCGCGCCTCGCCCACGCGCTGGCGCTGTTCATGACGTCGGGGATCGCCCTCGAAGAGCGCGCCCCGACCGACGCGGCGAACAAGACCAAGCCGCAGGGAGGCTCGAGCGCGTACGCCGATCTCCTCTTCGCGCGCACGGCGACGACCGAACGATCGGCCGAATACCAGGAGCGACGGGCCCGCATCGTGGCCGAGGTGCACGCGACCCGCGCCCACCACCTCGACGCTCGTCTCGGCGAGCCACTGCGGTGCGGGCGCTCGAGCGCGCCGGCGATCGACGAAGCCGCGGATCTCGAGCTGCTCTACGAGCTCGCGGCGTCCCTCGACTCGAAGTCTCCGTCAGAGAGCTCCTCTGCTACGCAGCTCGGCATCGAGCCGTGGCTCGCTCGCTACCGTCGCGCGGTCGAGCTCGTGCGCGCGACCAAGACCTCGTGGCTCTTCGCCGAGGAGCTGCTCACCCAGCGCGGAACCGCCGCGAACTTGGGGCTCGAGCAGAGCGCGATCTACGGCAACGTCAACGAGCTCGCCCTCGCTCACCTCGGCGCGCTCGAGGAGCTCGCCGTGAGCGAGCCATCTCGCGTCCGCGTCGTGGCGCTCGGCGGCCTCGCTTACCTCCCCGGCATCGCCGAGGCGCCGCCGCTGCGCTCTGCCGTGACGAGGCTCTTGTCGCGCGCCGTCGCGGGCAAGGTGCAGGCGGCAGCGACCGTGTCGCAAGTCTACGACGCCGGCGTCGGCGCGCTCGCCCTCGCCATCTCGCACCCGGGCTACCTGCAAAGCTCCGAGCTCGCCGCGCTCCGCGACGCGCTCGGCACGAGCCTCACGGGGCCGATGGCCCGGGAGCCGGGCTGGGGGCTCGCGGGCCTTCACGCCGGCCACGCGGCGCTCGCGCTGCTGCTCGGCGACGAGAGCGCCCTCGCCGAGGACGCTCCGAGGCTCGCGAGCGCCCTCGAGGGCGACATCCGGTATTCGCCACTCGCTCGCCTCGTCGCGGCGGCCGTTCGCTACCTCCCGCTCGTGCGGGAGGGCTCGATCGACGCGTCGGTGTCGAACCCGAAGCTCTTCCCGCCGGCACGCATCGCCGCGCGAGCCGCGCTCTCGCGCGCGATCGGAGAGCTCGGCGGGACAACGGCGCGAACGCCGAGCGACGAAGATCTCCTCAACGAGCTCGTCGATCTCACCGACGGCACCATCGCCGCCGCCGTGACGCTCGCCCGATCGCCGGTCGCCAGCGCGCGGTGCGAGGCCGAGCCGCGCGTCCCCGAGGGACCCCTCCGCGACACCTTTCAGCGGCTTCGCAAGAGGCAGCGCCGCTTGCTCGCGATGCCGGGGATGCTCGAGGGCGACGGCGCCTTCGCTAAGCGCGCGCGGCTCGTCGCCCTCGTCGTCAGTGACGCGCTCGACGTCCTCGATCGGCGCGCGTCCGACACGAAGCCCACGATCCCCGCGGCGAGGGCGCGCGAGCTGGTCCTCGAGGGCGGGCAAGCGTGGCTCGAGACCGAGGTCGCGAAGGCCGTCGCCGAGGGCTACCTCGCGGCGCGCCTCTTCCTCGCGGGCGACGCGGCCGACACGGAGGCCCTCCGCACGCAAGCGCTGCGAGCGTTCTCGGCGGCCGTCGCCGCGCTCGGCGATCACGGCGAGTCGAGCGTGTTCTCGTGGCTCGGCGACAAGGTGCTGGTCGCGAACCTCGCCGCGGCCCCGACCCCCGCCGAGGCGCTCGCCACCCTCGCGGCGCAAGCCTTCGACGACGGCGCGGAAGACGTGGGCAACACCCTCTTGCTCCTCGCCCACGGTGCGAGCGTCGTCGCCGAGTCGGGCGTGCCGACCGAGGCGCTCGCGATCGCGCGCAAACACAAGAGCGCGGTGATCCTGCCGCTCGAGCTCAGGAGCGACGAAGCCCTCGCTGGACGCGGCGAGGCACGCATGAGGGCGGCGTTCGAGCTCGCGAGCGAGGGGGCGTGCGACGCGCCCGATCCTTCGAGTGTGCTCGCGGTGCGCGGCGCTCTCGAGCAGTTCCGCGCCGGAGAGCGCGCCCAAGCTCTGCAAAAGCTCGAGGCGACGCTCGAGCGCGCCGAGCGCCAGGGCCTCCTTGTGCCACGCCAGCACTTTCGCTACCGCGAGCGACGGGGCAGCTTCCTCTTCACCGCCGACGAGAGCCTCTCGAGCGGCAGCCCGCTGCTCGCGGGCGCAAGCTCCTTCAACTTGGGGCTCGGGATCGAAGAAAGCGGTGACCTTCGCCCGAGCGCGCTCGAAATCTCGTTCGAGCCGCGCGGGACTTCGAGCGCACGCAACGACGCCACGCGGTTCTACGCGCACACGGCGCTCCTCGCGAGCGTGCTGTACCGCCTCGCGGGCGACGATGTGAGAGCCGGCTTGGCCGCGCGCCGAGCCCTCGCAGCGCACGGCGGGGTCGGCATGCTCGGCGATGAGCCCATCGCGGCGAGCTCGGACGCGAGCTGGTTGCGCGACTCGACGGCGACCTTGGCGCTCGCGGCGCAGCAAGCGGCCGAGGCGCACGAGCCCTTCCTCGCTGGCGACCTGTTCGCGCTCGAGCGTCGCGCCTTGGGCGAGCTCGCCGACGACCACGCCGTGCTCGGGGCCACAAAGCCCCTGCCCAAGTGGCTCTCCGAGCTCGGCGCGCTCGAGCCGCTCGCCGCCCGTGCCCGCCGGTCGCTCGAGACGCTCTTCGCGCCGCTGCGCTGCACCGACAAGCCGGGCGAAGCCGACACGCTCGCGCGCCCGGCGTGCCGGAGCTACGCGCTCGCCCTCGGCCTGCGAGTCGCCGATGGCCTCACCGTGCTGCCGCGCCTCGGCCCGAAGGCCCCGGACGATGCGCCCGTGTGCGAAGCCTTCCGCGCGCTCGACGCCTTCCTCGCCGCCGCGGCCGAGCGCCGCTACGAGCCGGCCGAGTTCACACGCGCCGTCCGCGAGCTCATGGATCACGGTCACCCCGCGGATGCCGCGACCTTGCTCGCGACCCAGCGCCACCCCCAACACTGCAGCGAGGACCTCGTCCGCTTCGCGCGGACCCTCGGCCGCAACGCCGACCTCGGCAAGCCCCTGCAGGTCGACGCGCTCAGCGTGGCCCTCGTCTGCGCGCCGCCCGACACGAGCGAGCTCGACATCGCGCTCTTTGACGAGCTCGCGACGAGCCTCGGCTCGACGCTGCGGCGCGTCGAGGTGCTCACCTTCGCGACCCGCGTCGCCCAGGCTGGGCACCCTGGGCCCCTCCTCGCGCTCACGAAGAAGGACCGCTTCGTCGACACCTGGCGCGCTCGCTCGCCCGACCTCGGCGCGCTCGTGCTGCTCGTGCACGACGCCGCCAGCGTCATCGCCGGAGAGCCCATTGACCAACAGGCGACGCTCGCCCCCTATCGGCTGCTCTGCACTTCGTTCCCATCGAAGGAGCGCGCGCCCATCTGCGCGACGATTGCGCGGCTCCGCGACTCGAGCGCGCCCGCTCGCCCGGGTTCGGCGCGAGCGACTGCCGATCAGGCGATTGCCCAGTTCATCGAGATTGGCGCGGCGCTCCTCGCCGAAGAGGCCAAGCGCGCGGCCCCCCCAACAGACCCATGAAGAGGCCATCCACCAAGCGTCGTACGTCCAAGCCTCGTCGCGAGTCGGGGGCTGCCCCGGTTACCTCGCTAGCGCGCGTGGTGTACGATAGCTACTCGAGGAAGTTCGATGACGTTCTTTCGCCAAGTCCCCCCCCTCCTCCTCGCCCTGGCCGCCACCGCCTGCACGGCCAGCGAACCGGGCCACGAACCGACCGAGCCGGAGTGCCGCACCAGCGCGCAGTGCTCTGGCGACAAGCCGCTCTGCAGCCAGCAAGGCGCGTGTGTGAGCTTGCCGGCGGGGTACCCGCTCGGGGTGAGCGACGGCAGCCCGCTGTCGGTGTATTTCGTCCCCGTCTACCAGCCGGAGCGCCCCCTCGAGGCGACGGATCTGGCGTTTCATCCCGATCGCCCGAACGAGCTTTGGGTGATCCGGCGCGAGTTCGATAGCTCCAAGCCGTGCGACGAGAAAAACAAGTCCGCCCAGGGCTGCAGCGCCCTCGAAGGGACGCTCGCGGTGGTGTTCGACGCCGGCACGCCGCAGGTCAGCTGGACGACGTTCAAGGATCCGAACGCGTGGCATTTCATGCGGCGCCCGCCGGCGTTGGCGTTCGGCGACGGCGGCACGTTCGCTACCGTAGGCGAGGCGCGCACCGCCAATTTCCTCGATGACCCGGTCGACTACATGGGACCCACGCTGTGGTCCGCGGATCTCTCGAAATTCGCCGTGCAACCCCCCGGCCTGAACGGCTCGCATCTCGACATGGTGCACGCGGCCCCGTTCGCCATGGGGATCGCCCACGAACAAGGCAACGCGTATTGGGTATTCAACGGCCACCACGGCTCGCTCGATCGCTTCGACTTCATGCAGGACCACGGTCCCGGAAACGAGTTCCACGGCGACGCTGCGGTGAAACGCTACGTGACCGGCCAGCTCGCGCGCGTGCCGAACATCCCGAGCCACATGGTGCTCGACAAGACCACTCGCCAGCTCTACGTCGCCGACACAGGCCACGGCCGGATCGTGAAGCTCGGGATCGATTCTGGATCGCCCGGCGCGAAGCTCGTCCCGAACTACGACGAGCTGCAGACGGCTCATGCGGTGGATGGCGCCGCGCTCGTCGAGGTCGTCGCCACCGGCACGCTCACCGCGCCGAGCGGCATCGAGCTCTACCAGGGGTTGCTCTACGTCAGCGACAACGCCACGAGTCGCATCTACGCCTTCGATCTCGACGGCAACCTGGTCCGCCAGCTCGACACCGGCATGCCGCCCGGCACGCTCGCGGGTCTCGCCTTCGGCTCCGACGACCTGTTGTATTTCGTCGATAAGCCCAAGGCCATGGTCTACCGCATCGAGCGGATTCTGTAGTTTTCCCGGGGTCGGCCCCTCGTCATGGCCAGTCCGCGAGCGTCATTGAATCTTGTTGCGCGACTTGTGCAGCACGCGCGTCGCGTCGGTCGCGTCCTTCGCGCCCGGACCGAGCAGGGTGCCGCACATCGTCTTGCAGAGCCATTTGGGACCCTTGAGCTCGAGACCTGGCAATTTGTTGCCTTCGCAGTTGCATTCCCCGCGCTTCTTCAGCTCCTCTACCCGCTTCATCTGGTCGAGCGTGAAGCCCGCGAGCCGCTCGATGTTGGCCAGTGAGACACCGTCTTTCAATTGCCTCGTCGTGCGGGGCTCATTCGCGCCGCCGTCGGGATTGGCGCAGCAGCGAAAGCTGAGGAAGTAGTAATAGAAGTCCTCGGCGTGGGTATAGACCTTGGGCCGGCACTGATTGCGAACGCCGCTGTACCAGGGACCGCCCGTGTTGACCGCGGCGAACTTCGCCTTTCCCGACTCGCCGGCGCAGACCTCGTCGGTGTTGCCGGGCATGTCGTGCACTCCGAAGTCGCTCACGCACTCGGGCTGCGAGCCGCTCGGCACGCCCTTCCACAGTCGAGCGAGCTCGCCGCCGTCCCGCGCGGCCACCTCCTCCATGTCGGGCGAGTCCCACTCGTGATCGCCGTTGCACTTCTGCGGATCGCGCGTGTACCCATAGGGAAAGGGCTTCATCTCGGGCCCTTCGCACGCAAAATTCCACTCGCTCTCGGTGCACATGCGCTTGTCGGCGGCCGCGCACTTGAGCTGTGCTTGGTAGAACGTGTTCATCACCTCGGGCCGCTCGCCCTTCACGTTCGGCCACTCGTAGCGATCGATGCAGTAACGCTTCTTCACCCGCTGGCCGACACAGCGCGTCCCCGGCTTGAACTGCTCGCACACGCGCTTGTTGTTCTGCTTCGCGTACCACTCGACGGCGCAGTCGTGCTCGGCCTCGGTGCAGTACTCGCCCTCGACCAGCACCATGTCGCTTGGGCACGACGTGGGGCCGCCGGCTTCGGGCGCGCCAGCGAGACTCGTGACTGGCCCGACTTCGGGGAGCGCCGTCGCGGCCGCGGCGGGCCCGCTCGAGGGCTCGGTCGTAGGCGCGGGCGGCGGGGTCGGAGGCAGCGCGGTCGGAGGCGGCGCATCGACCATGCGGGCGTCGATCGGGCTCGCGGCGCACGCGACGACGAAGCACGCGGACGAGATCACGAGCGGGACGGCGAGCCGTGGAAGGCGTGAGAGCCCAAGAAGGCGTGCGAGCCCAGGAAGGCGTGCGAGCCCAGGAAGGCGTGCGAGCCCAGGAAGGCGTGCGAGTGAGGCGAGGTGCATGGCCGCGGGACACTCGCAAACGCGGGCGCGAATGACAAGTTCGCAATCTCGCGCTGCGCGACTCGTTCGCTGGCACGAGCGCGTTCGCAGCCTCGTACGGCGCGACTCGTTCGCTGGCACGAGCGCGTTCGCAGCCTCGTACGGCGCTACTCGTTCGCCGGCGCGAGCGCCTTGGGCTTCGTGCCGTGCGTCACCGGATAGCCGCGGCGGATCCACTCGAAGATCCCCTCGTCGATGACGGCCGTGTTCGGAAATCCCGCGGCACGCAGCGAATCCATCACCTGCCCCGAGGCCGCGTGCGGACAACCGCAGTAGGCGAGGATCCAGGTGCCGTCGCGCGGCAGCTTCGCCGTCATGCGGTTCGGCTCGTAGTACGGCACCGGCAAGGCGCCCGGGACGTGCGACATGAGCCAGTCCGACGTCGGCCGCGCGTCGAGCAGCACCATCTTCGCGCCGCGCGCGAGCTCGCGATTGACCTCCTCGGCCGGCACGTAGCGCCCCGCGCGCAACGTCGAGAACTCCGGCGCGGGGCCGGCAGGATTCACGGCGACCTGCTCGAACGACGGCGGCAGCTCGCCCACGCTCGGCCGTTCGTCGACGGTGCGCGTCAGCGAGCGCAGAAACGCCGTCAGGTCGTCGAGCCGCCGGGCGTCGAGGGTGTGACCGAACGCGGGCATCGGTGTCCCCGGCCGGCCGTGCACGATCGCGTGGCGCAAGAAGGCGTCCGTCGCCGACATCAAGAACACGGGGTTGTTCACGCTCAGCGCCTTTTTCCCCTCGCCGCGCGCGCCGTGGCACCCCGCGCATCGCTCCCCGAAGAGCTGAGCGCCCGCGACCGGATCGCCGCCCACGGGCTCGGCCGACAGCGCCAGCGACGGCGCGAGCCGCCAGCTCTCCAGGTACGCGACGAGCTTCTTGATGCCGTCGTGCTCGAGCGGCCCGCCGAACCGCGCCCCGTAGGCCGCCATCGGCGTGCCGATCCGTCCCTGCTCGATGGCCATGTACAGAAATGGAAAGCTCGCCGTCCTCAAGAACTCCGCGTTTCGCAGCTGGCTCGCGTTGTCCGCGGCGTAGCCCTCGCCCTCGGTGCCGTGGCAGAGCGCGCAGTACTTCGTGTAGAGCGCGCCGCCCTCACGCGCGAGCGGATCGCTCGGCAAGGTCGAGGCGTCGCCCACGCCGCTGGCGGGCATCGGCCCGCACGCCGCGAGCCCCGCCGCCGCAAAACGGAGCGCCGCAAAACGGAGCGCCGCCGCAAAACGGAGCGCCACCGCCGTGAGAATTCCCCGCACGCGCATCGCGCGGCACACTACCGCAGGGGCTCGCTCCGTCAACGGCATGCGCGCAACACGGCGCAGCACGGCATGCGCGCAACGCCGAGGAGGCGTCGCCGTAGGCTCGCTGACGTCTCGGTCAGCGCCAGCAGCCCGCGAGCCGCGCCGGTGCCGCGGGCTCCACGAGACGCTCGGCGATCGGGCGGCGCCGTCGCGGCACGGGGCTTCGTCGCGACGCGAGCCACCGCGCGAGGCGCTGCTCCTCCTCGCCCGTGGCGTCGAGCAGCTCGAGGCCCATGCCGACTCCCGGCGTGTCGTCGGTCGCGCCGCGCGCGGTGCTCACCCGCGCCACCGCCGCGAACAGCATGAGCTCCCGCGCGATCCCGTCGTCCGGCGCGAAGCACACGACCACCGTCGCGCCCGAGCGCAGCGGCGACGAGGTCGCGAGCCAGATCCCCTCGGTGCTCATCTCGGTCGCGCGGTAGGCGACCGGGTCATCGCCTCGATCGGAAATCACCTCGCACGTCATCGCCACCGAGCGACGGATCGCGCGGCGTGAGCCCGCGGGTGGAGCGGAGCCATTCGACTGCATCACGCCATCGTCTCGCGGCGTCGCCCCACGGGCCAACTAGGTCGCACCTTTGCCTACACTAGGGTGCCTACTTGCCGGTTCGCGCCAACGTGCCAGTTGCCTCTGCCCGAGACGTGGGGCGCGTCCGCGACCGATGACGACGTCCCTCGCGATCCGGGCGATGATGGCGGCGAGCGAAGGTCCGCAGTAGAGGGGGTTGGGCAACAGCCATGTCAGCACCCAGCGAAATCGCCGCAATTCCCGGGATCCCAGGGACCGCACGCGCCCTGTGGGCTCGGCTCTGCGCCGAGGAGCTGGTCCCGGTGCACGGGCTCTTCGACGCGGTGCGCGGCTTCGAGGACAAGCTCTCCCGGCGCTCGCTCGGGCACACGACGATCGATCCCAAGCTCGCTCGCGAGCTCGTCGCGACCACGCAGCGCCTGCTCGGCACGCTCGACGAGACGACGCCCGAGCGCACGCGGCGCCTCGTGCAAGCAGCCGTGCGCTACCTCGTCGTCGAGGACGATGCCGACGGCGATCTCGACTCCATCCTCGGTCTCGACGACGACGCCGAGGTCCTCAACGCCGTGCTCGTGCAGCTCGGCCGCGCGGCGTGGACGGTCCCGATCCCCTGACGTCGCAGCGATTGCCGCGCAGCGATTGCCCCGCAGCGATTGCCCCGCAGCGATTGCCCCGCAGCGATTGCTCCGCAGCGATTGCCCCGCACCCCTGCCCTGCCGCCTAACGTCGGTCCCCGGTTGCCCTCAGCGCAGGCTCAGCCCCTCGCCGACTGGCGGCTTCGGCGCCGCTCGCTCGGCGACGACGCGCTCGAGCACCGCGTGCAGCATGTCGGGGTCGAAGCCGATGACGACGCGCCCCTCGATCGCGAACATCGGCACGCTGCCGCGCGGGTTCAGCTGGCTCAAGACGAACCGCGCGCGCTCGTCCTCTTCGACGTCGAGCTCGACGAAGCGGTAGCCGCCCTCCTCGAGCCACCGTCGCGCCGCGGTGCACACCGGGCACCACGCGGTCATGTACATCGCGATCGGCACGTTGCGGATCTCGCGCTCGAGCGCCGCGTCGGGAGAGCTCTGGCCTGCGTGGCATGCCGACGCGCGCGACGCCGATGCTCCGGCGCACGCCGTCGCGAGCGCGGCGATCATCAGCGGAGCGAGTACCCGTCGTGGCATGAGGAGGCTCGTGTTCATAGGTCGCGAGCTCGCGGCTCACATGGATATGTACGCCCCCGGCGGTCGTGGCGCACGCCATGGCGACCCGCGCGCGACCGTGCCTCATCGCGGTGACGCCGCGCCGCTCGACGCGACGTTTCGCTTCGCGGTCCGGCCGTGCGACCCTCCCGAACGCATGACGAACACCCTCGAGAAGCGCCTCGCGCGCGCCATCCCGTCGCCCGAGGTGGAGCTCGATTTCGAGAGCCCGTGGCAGCTCCTCGTCGCGACGATCCTCGCCGCGCAGAGCACCGATCGCACCATCAACCGCGTCACGCCCGCCCTCTTCGCGCGGTGGCCGACCCCCCAGAGCCTCGCCAAGGCGCCGCGCTCCGAGGTCGAAGACATGGTCAAGGCGACGGGCTTCTTCCGCAACAAGGCCAAGGCGATTCAAGGGGCCGCGGCAGCCATCGTCGCGCTCCACGGCGGCGAGGTGCCGCGCACGATGGAGGCGCTCGTCGAGCTCCC
>SXGR01077283.1_pt1 | contig 14786 bp, 4 predicted proteins | sample 3174711 | NCBI WGS metagenome assembly SXGR01 (sample SAMN11356860, study PRJNA531348) | freshwater metagenome | isolation source: freshwater sample F1-60 | place: China: Fuxian Lake, Yuxi | collected 2017-12-25
CGTGAGCCGTGGCGATGTACTCGTGGGTGTGCGCCTCCACCCCGACAGTCACCCGGATCATCACGTTCTGCACGACCCCGGCACCACCGGCAACGGCATCGAGCCGGTCGATCTCAACCATCGAGTCCAGTACTACATAACCGATACCGGCCTTGACCGCAGCGGTGAGTTCATCGACGGACTTGTTGTTGCCGTGCAGTGCGATGCGCTCAGCTGGGAATCCGGCGTGCAACGCGACGGCAAGTTCGCCGCCGCTGGCGACGTCGAGTGACAGCCCCTCCTCGGCGACCCAGCGCGCGATCTCGCTGCACAGAAATGCCTTGGCTGCGTAGTGGACGTTGGCGCCGCCGCCGAACGCCGCCGCCATTTCGCGGCAGCGGCCACGGAAGTCGTCCTCATCGATCACGAACAGCGGCGTCCGGTACTGCTCGGCGAGTTCGGTCACCGCGACACCGGCCACCCGCACCACTCCGTCATCTCCGCGGGACAGGTTGCGCGGCCAGATCTGCGGTATCAGAGCAGCCATGTCGTCGGCGGTCTGCGGCCGGGGCGGCAGACCGACGTGGCTGATCTCACCGGCGTGGCGGGGCCCGGCCGGGTGGACGTTCACATCCGCTCCGGTGCCGAGACGCCGAGGATGTCAAGGCCGTTGGCGATCACCTGCCGGGTCGCGGCGCACAGGGCAAGGCGGGCACGGTGTACGTCGACCGCAGGCTCGTCGCCCTGCGGAAGCACCCGGTGGGAGTCATAGAAACGGTGGTAGTCGGCAGCGAGGTCTTCCAAGTAGCGGCAGACCCGGTGGGGTTCGCGCAACGCGGCGGCGGACTGCAGCACCCGGGGATACTCGCCGAGGGTGCGGATCAACGCGCCCTCTTTGTCGTGGCCGAGTTCCTCCAGATGTGACAGGTCGGGCGCCAGGCCGAGTTCGGCGGCGTTGCGGGCCAGCGCACAGAGTCGGGCGTGTGCGTACTGCACGTAGTAGACCGGGTTCTCCGCTGATGCCGAGGACCACAGCGCCAGGTCGATGTCGATGGGCGAGTCCACCGAGGACCGGATCAGTGCGTACCGCGCGGCGTCGGTGCCGATCGCTTCGACGAGATCATCGAGGGTGATGACGGTCCCCGCCCGCTTGCTCATCCGGACCGGTTGGCCGTCGCGGACAAGGTTGACCAGCTGTCCGATCAGCACCTCGACGGTGTCGGGGTCATCGCCGAGGGCGGCAGCGGCGGCCTTGAGTCGGGCGATATACCCGTGGTGGTCAGCGCCGAGCATGTAGATGCACAGGTCGAACCCGCGTTGACGCTTGTCCAGGTAGTAGGCCAGGTCGGCGGCGATATAGGCGGGATGACCGTCACTCTTGATGACGACGCGGTCCTTATCATCGCCGAACTCGGTGGTGCGCAACCAGGTCGCGCCGTCCTTTTCGTAGATGGCGCCGGTTGTGCGCAACTTGGCGACGGCCTCGTCGACGCGGCCGCTGGTGTGCATCGAGTCTTCGTGGGTGTACACGTCGAAGTCGGTGCCGAACTCATGCAGCGATGCCTTGATCTGGCTGAACATCAGATCCACGCCGATTGCGCGGAACGTCTCACGTTGCTGCGCCTCCGGAAGGCCCATCGCCTCGGGCGCCTGGGCGAGCACCTGTGCGGCGATGTCGTTGATGTAGGCGCCGGCGTAGCCGTCCTCGGGTGCTGGCTCCGACTTCGCGGCGGCGATGAGGGAATCAGCGAATCGGTCAATCTGGGTGCCGTGATCGTTGAAGTAGTACTCCCGCACCACCCGGGCTCCCTGGGTGCTGAGCAACCGGCCGAGGGCGTCGCCGACGGCGGCCCACCGGGTGCCGCCGATGTGAATCGGACCGGTCGGGTTGGCTGAGACGAACTCGAGGTTGATGCTGCGCCCGGCGAGCAGTCCCGAGTGGCCGTACTCGGCACCGGCGGTCGCGATGTCGGCGATGATGACCGCCTGCGCCGCGGTCTCAATACGCAGGTTGACGAATCCGGGCCCGGCGACCTCGGCGGCGGCGATGCCGTCGGTACCGGCCAGTGCGGTGGCCAGCCAACCGGCGAATTCGCGTGGATCGGCGCCGACCTTCTTGCCTACCTGCAGAGCAAGATTAGTCGCGTAGTCTCCGTGTTCGGGGTTGCGCGGCCGCTCAACGGTGACCACTGCCGGCAGCGCGGCGGGGTCGAGGCCGTGCTCGATCAGCACCGCGGCGGCGGTGCTGCGCAGCAACTCGGCGAGGTCGGCGGGGGTCACGGGGCCTTATCCTATGCGTTAGGCTTCGACTGCCCATCGGCGCAGCGTGTGCGCCCCCGTAGCTCAGGGGATAGAGCGTCTGCCTCCGGAGCAGAAGGCCGCAGGTTCGAATCCTGCCGGGGGCACTGTGTGAGCAGCGGTCTCTACGACGACTGGTTGACCGAATGCTCAGACGTCCAAGCGGGCGAGTTGCTTACTCTCGTAAAGAGCCGCGCAGGCGGATCTTCTGAGCTTGCCACTGGTGGTAACCGGAATCGAGCCGGGGAGTACCGCTACGAGATCCCCGATTGCGATGCCATGCGAGTTCGAGATCGCTGAGTTGACGTCCCGCTTGAGGCTGTCGAGTTTCTTTTTCGCATCCTCATCGGAGTCACCACGCTTCTTGACTTCCATCACGACGACCGCTTTTTCGACGCCCTCGTCAGGGACGGCGAACGCCACACACCGTCCGCCGGTGATTTCAGATACTGTCGCCTCGAGATCGTCAGGGGCGTGGTTGCGGCCGTAGATGATCAATAGGTCCTTGATGCGGCCCACCAGGAACAGCTCACCTTGGGAGACGAAGCCGATATCGCCCGTTCTAAGCCAAGGCCCCTCGGGCGTACCCGCGGACGGTTCTACGATCGTGGCGCCGAACATACGCGCGGTTTCCTCAGGGTTGTGCCAGTAGCCCGCACTGATGTTGTCGCCATGTGCCCAGATCTCGCCAGTTGTGCCCTCCGGACACTCGGTTCGGGACTCCGGGTCGACGATTCGCAGCACCGGTGATCGCGGCGTGATGGGTCCGCCGTAGCTGATCAGTGGTGTCCCGTCCTCACCGTCACATCGCTTTGCCTGCCCTTCCGCGAGGGCATCGGTGTCGAAGTGCACGACGCTAATCGGTTCTTCCGGCCTGGGCGTCGCCAGGTACAGCGTCGCTTCGGCCATGCCATAGGACGGCTGCATCACGGTGTCACTCAGGTTGAAGCGGGCGAATCGGTCGGTGAAGCGCTTGATCGTCGCGGGCTGCACCCGCTCGGCACCACTTTGGATGGTATGAACGTCGCCGAGGTCAAGTCCGGCCATGTCCTCGTCGGACGTTTTCCGTGTCGCCAATTCGAATGCAAAGTTCGGTGCCGCCGTGAAGGCGCACGGATGGCTCGCCAACAACTGCATCCAGCGCGCCGGCCGCTGCAGGAAAGACACCGGGCTGGTCAGCACAGCGCTCGTGCCCAAAACAATCGGCGAGCAAATCCCTAAAATCAATCCGAAGTCGTGGAAGAACGGAAGCCACGACACAAACGTTAAGTCCGGCGGGGTGACCCCAGCATGCCTCGAATAGTCGGACGTAATCTGCTGCAGATTGGTCAAGAGGTTTGTGTACGAGATCATCACTCCGGCGGGCGAACGCGTCGAGCCGGAGGTGTACTGCAGATAAGCGGTGGCGTGGTAATCGTCGTTCTCATACATGGCGCCGCCGGATCGTGCCGGAGTGTCCAGGTCCAGCAAATCGACCTCAATGATGGCCGGTGGTCGGTGCCCCGGCGCAGGGGTGATGCTCCGGCTTACCTCCGCCACGACAGATGATGAAGTGAGAACTGCAACGGGATCCGCGTCGCGCATCACGGAATCGACGCGCTCGTCGGCGGCCCCACCCATCGGGACCGAAAGCGGGACCGGGATCACTCCGGCGTGCAACGCGCCCAGGAACGCGACAATGTATTCCAGCCCCTGAGGCGCGATGATCATCACACGATCACCTGGTGACGCGAATTGGCGGAGCTCACTGGCAACGTTGCAGACCCGTCGATACAGCTGCGGCCACGTGAGGCTGATGGGCACCCCGGCCCAATCTTGCTCATAGTCGATGAAGGTGTACGCGATATCGTCCGGTTGCATACTGGCGCGCTCGCGTAGCAGAGCCGGAAGAGATACTTGCATCGCCTGTGTCACGCGAAGCAAGCTATCAGTAGCCGTACCAGCGACACTTTGAAACGTGAAGTTGAAGGACGCGTTTAGCCGAGGACCGAGCAAACTTGACCCGAGGCGTTGAGTCTGCGTCAATGGTTGCCGTTCCTTGGTGGGGCACCAAAGGGGCCTAGAGCAGCGAACTAAAGGGGCGGGAGTCGCTGCTGCGTGAGGAGTGGGATGGCTTCATCGGGCGAGATCGAGGGTCGCGGTAGCGCCTCGGGCCTGGCAACCCCGCCGGCCACATCGGGGGCCACACTGGACACTTCGGTCGCCGTCATCGGCATGGCCTGCCGGCTTCCTGGCGGCATCGACTCCCCGGAGCGGCTCTGGGAGGCATTGCGCAGGGGCGACGACATGGTCACCGAAGTGCCCGATGACCGCTGGGCCATCGACGATTACTACGACCCCGAGCCCGGCGTGCCGGGCCGCACGGTGTCGAAGTGGGGCGCATTCCTCGACGACGTCGCCGGGTTCGACGCCGAGTTCTTCGGCATCAACGAACACGAGGCCGCCGCCCTTGATCCGCAGCACCGCTTGCTGCTGGAAACCTCCTGGGAGGCAATGGAGCATGCCGGCCTCACCCCGGACGCCGTTAGAGGCTCGCTCACCGGCGTGTGCACCGGACTGACGCACGACGACTATCGGGCTGTATCTGCCGGTTCCGATGCCATGGTCGGGCCCTACGGCCTCTCGGGCAACACCTTCAGCATGGCGTCCGGGCGCATCGCTCACGCGTTGGGCGTCCATGGTCCCGCGATCGCAGTCGACACCGCATGTTCGTCTGGGCTGTTCGCGGTGCACATGGGATGCCGCAGCCTGAGCGACGGCGACAGCGACCTTGCGCTTGCGGGTGGCGCCCACGTGATGTTGGACCCGCGCAGGTACGTCGCGGACACCGCGGCAGGCCACCTCTCGCCGACCGGACGTTGCCGCGCGTTCGACATTGCGGCCGACGGCTACGTCGGCGGTGAGGCATGCGCGATGGTGCTGCTCAAGCGCCTACCGGATGCTCTGCGCGACGGTGACCGGATCCTCGCTGTCATCCGCGGCACGGCCACCAACCACGGCGGCAACACTGTGAATATCTCCGCCCCGTCGAGCACCGCCCAGGCTGCAGTGTTTCGGGCGGCACTTGCCGCCGCGGGCGTGGACCCAGGAACCGTCGGCATGGTCGAGGCGCACGGCCCCGGCACTCCGTTCGGTGACCCCCTCGAGTACACCAGCCTGAGTGAGGTGTACGGCCTCGACGGGCCGTGCGCCCTCGGATCGGTAAAAACGAACTTCGGCCACTCCCAATCGGCATCCGGTGCCATCGGCCTGATCAAAACGATCCTGGCACTGCAGCACGGGACGGTTCCGGGGAATCTGCATTTCACCCGTTTACCGGATGAATCGGCGCGAATAACCACGAAACTCTTTGTGCCACAGGAGAACACGCATTGGCCAGCGATAGGCGAGGGTCCGCGCCGAGCGGCGATTTCGTCGTATGGCTTGTCGGGAACCAATGTTCACGCGGTCTTGCAGCAGGCTCCCGCGCCGATACGCCCGCAGACCATAAGCGCAGACCCTGGCGAAGCACCAGCCGCACCGCTGCTGTTTGCGCTGTCCTCCACCTCGGCAGCGGAACTGCGGCGCACCGCCGGCCGCCTGGCTCACTGGGTGTCAGCACATGACGATGTGGCGCTGTCCGATCTCGCGTACACCCTGGCACGCCGACGCGCGCACCGTCGGGTCCGGACCGCCGTCCACGCGAGCAGTCGGTCGGAGCTCTCCCGGTCGTTGCTTGAGGTAGCCGACGGCGACACTCCATATCAGGCTGCACTCGGAGACGATGAGCGCGGACCGGTGTGGGTGTTCTCCGGGCAGGGCTCGCAATGGGCTCAGATGGGTGCCCAATTGCTCGCCGACGAACCGGAGTTCGCCGCCACCGTTGCGCGGATCGAACCGCTGGTGGCGGCCGAGTCCGGCTTCTCGGTCACCGAGGCGATGACCGCCCCGGAGGAGGTGACCGGCGACGCCAGGCTGCAGCCGACGCTGTTCACTATGCAGGTTGCGTTGGCGGCGGCCATGACGGCGTATGGCGCACGCCCCGGCGCCGTCATCGGGTACTCGATGGGTGAGGTCGCCGCGGCGGTCGTCTGCGGCGCGCTGTCACTCGAAGACGGGGTGCGGGTGATCTGCCGGCGCTCGCGGCTGATGGCCGGCATCGCCGGTTCCGGGATCATGGCATCGGTGGAACTGCCTGCGAAGCAGGTGCTTTCAGAGTTGACCCTCGGCGGCATCAAGGATGTCGTCGTCGGCGTGGTTGCCTCCCCGGACTCCACCGTGATCAGCGGTGCGGAACCGACCGTTCGCGAACTGATGGCGGCGTGGGGAGAGCGCGGCCTAGTAGTGCGCCAATCGCTCATCGGCGTCGCCGAACACTCCCCCCTCGTCGATCCGATTCTCGAAGAACTCGCCCAGGCTCTCGCAGATATCAAACCCCAACCGCCGCAAATTCCGTTCTACTCGGCAACCGGATTCGACCCGCGCGAGGAGCCGGTCTGCAACGGCAAGTATTGGGTACGCAATCTGCGCAACACGGTCCGGTTCGCCGCGGCGGTACGAGCGGCTTTGGAGGACGGGTACCGTGTGTTCGCTGAGTTGGCGCCACATCCGATGCTCACCCACGTCATTGGAAGCAACGCCGACAGTGTGGAGGCGCCCATTGCCACCTTCACGAGCATGAGCCGGGAGCAGGACCTACCGCACGGGCTGCGGGGCTTGGTAGCAGACCTGCACAGCGCGGGGGGCGCAGTCGATTTCTCCGTTCTGTATCCGAATGGGCACCTAGTGGACGCCCCGCTATCGACCTGGACCCGCCAGCGGCTGTGGCTCGAACGCGACAGTCGCGAGTCCTCGGCGTATGGCGGTAACACCGTGTCGGTGCATCCGCTGCTGGGCCCCCACCTGCGCTTGCCGGAAAAGCCTGAGCGCCACGTCTGGCAATCCGACATCGGCACCGCGGCACAGCCCTGGCTCGCGGATCATACGATCCGCAATGTTGCGGTACTTCCCGGAGCGGCGTACTGCGAGATGGCCTTGGCAGCCGCACACGCCGTGCTGGGCGAGGCTGTCGAGGTCCGCGACATTGACTTCGAACGACCACTGCTGTTGGACGAGCAGACCACCGTCTACGCGACGGCTTCGTTGACGTCACCAGGTGTCGTCGACTTCCTGGTCGAGTCCGATGAGGACGGCGAACAGCTGCGACACGCCACCGCCGTGCTGCAGGCGGCCCAAGACGGGCTCCCCCCGGCTTACGATGTGTCGGCATTGCTCGCGGCGCATCCGCGTACCGAAAGTGGCGATATCGTCCGCGAAGGCATGGCCCAGCGCGGATTTCAGTGCGGTCCGGCGTTCAGCGGCCTTGGCGTCCTGCATGTCGGCGAGGAGCCCACCGGCTCCGTCTTCGTCGAAGTGGCCCTGCCCAGCAAAATCCGCTCGGAACAATCCGCTTACAGCGTGCACCCCGCTCTCCTCGATGCGTGTTTCCAGTCGGTTGCCGCAAGTCCCGAAGTCCATGCCCTGGGCAATGAGGTGCTGGGGTTGCCATTGGGTGTGCGGCGCATGCAGTCCTACGGTTCCGTTCGCAACACTCACTACTGCTACACGCGGGTGATCAAGGCCGACGTTGCCGGGGTCGAAGCAGACCTCGACCTGCTCGACCGGGACGGGCAGGTACTGCTCAGAGTTCAGGGGTTGGTGTGCGGCACCGGAGCTACCGAGGACGACCGAGCACGCCGGGTGATGAACGAGCGATTGTTGACCATCGAGTGGCAACAACGACAGCCACCTGAGCCGCCGAACACCGACGCGGGAACCTGGCTGTTGATCAGCACGACCGCCGGCCCAAACGCGGTCACAAGTTTGACTGAGACACTGGAACGCCACGGCGCGAAGTGTGCTGCCATGTGCTGGCCTCGCCACGGTGACCATCCGCCGAATGCCGAACAGCTGGCAGAAGAACTCCGATCCGGTCACATCTCCGGCGTAGTGATTCTCACGGAACCGAGCGGCGGCGGAACGGCGGACGCGCACGCTGCGCTGGGCCGCGAACAAGTCGAACACCTGGTCCGGATCACCGGCAAGTTTGTGCAGGCCCCGGGCCGGCTGCCGGATCTCTTCGTGGTGACTCACGCCGCACAGAGCGTCCTGGGTGATGACGTGCCCAACTTGGCGCAGGGCGGCATTCGTGGCCTGCTGCGGGTGATCGGCTCCGAGTATCCACATGTCCGCATCACTCAGGTCGATGTCGACGATGCCATCGATACTGAGCAGCTGGCACTGCAACTTCTCAGCGGTTCCGAAGAGGATGAGACCGCCTGGCGAAATGGCGATTGGTACACGGCGCGTATGCTGCCCAGCCCACTGCGTCCCGACGAACGACTGATCGTCACGGCCGACAACGCCTCAGACGGGATGCACCTGCGGATCCGGTCACCCGGCAACCCGCAGACATTGGAACTGGTTGCCTGCGAACGGGTTACGCCGGGGCCGGGCCAGATCGAGGTCGCCGTCGGGGTGTCCAGTATCAACTTCGCCGATGTCCTGGTCGCAATGGGCTTGTTCCCGGCCATCGAGGGAGGCCTACCCGAGCTGGGTATGGACTTCGCCGGAACGGTGACTGCCATCGGCCCGGATGTCACCGACCATCGGGTGGGCGACCGCGTCGGCGGGTTCTCCCCCAACGGTTGCTGGGGGACGTTCGTCAACTGCGACGCTAACCTCGCCGTCGCCATTCCGCCCAACATGACCGATCACCAGGCGGTAGCGGTGGCTACCGCGACTGCCACCGCCTGGTACGGCCTGCACGATCAGGCCCACATCGCATCCGGTGACCGGGTGTTGATTCACTCCGCAACCGGCGGCGTGGGTCAGGCCGCAATCGGGGTCGCGCGAGCTGCGGGAGCCGCGATCTTCGCCACCGCGGGTAGCGAGGAACGTCGACAGATGCTGCGCCATATGGGAATTGAGCACGTCTACGATTCACGCAGCACCGATTTCGCCGATCAGATCCGCCGCGACACCGACGGTTACGGCGTTGACATCGTGCTCAACTCTCTGACCGGTTCAGCCCAGAGTGCCGGACTGGAACTGCTGGCGATCGGCGGGCGGTTCGTCGAGATTGGGAAGCGCGATGTATACGGCAACACCCGCTTTGGATTGTTCCCATTCCGGCGAAACCTGACGTTCTATTACATCGATCTCGCCCTGATGTCGCTGAGCCACCCGCAACGGGTTGGCGAGTTGTTGCGCACCGTCTACCAATTGGTGGCCGAAGGTGATCTGCCTCCTGCTGATCACTCCGACTACCCGTTGAGCGACGCAGCCACCGCGATCCGGGTGATGAGCGCGGCCCAGCACACCGGCAAACTGCTGCTGGACGTCCCCCGCACCGGTCACAGCAGCGTGGTGGTGCCGCCGGAGCAGGCCCGAGTCTTCCGCCCCGACGGCGCCTACCTTGTCACCGGCGGGCTGGGAGAGACGGGATTGTTCCTCGCCGAGAAGATGGCCGTCGCCGGCTGTGGACGCATCGTGCTGACATCACGCTCGGATCCGACGCCCGTGGCACTGCAGACAATCGAGCAGATCAGGGCGATGGGCACCGACGTTGTGGTGCATTGCGGCGACATCGCGGATCCCCTCACCGCACAGCAGATGGTCGACGTCGCGACTGCCACCGGACTACCCGTACGTGGCGTACTGCATGCCGCGGCGGTGGTCGAGGACGCCACGTTGGCAAATATCACCGATGAACTCATCGAGCGGGAATGGGCACCAAAGGTCTACGGCGCCTGGAATTTGCACTGCGCCACCGTCGATCAGCCACTGGACTGGTTCTGCTCGTTTTCGTCGGCGGCCGCGCTGGTGGGTACACCCGGGCAGGGCGCCTACGCCGCGGCCAACAGCTGGCTGGACGCCTTCACCAGGTGGCGGCGAACCCAGGGTCTTCCGGGCATCGCGATCGCCTGGGGGGCGTGGGGCGAGAGCACCGGCGCCGCGATCGCTCCCGACGAGGGTGCCTATGCACTCGATGCGCTGCTGCGCCACCGTCGGGCCTACACCGGTTATGCACCGATCATCGGCACCACGTGGCTGACCGCCTTCGCGCACCGGAGCCCGTTCGCTGAGGCCTTCCGCTCAGATGCCCAAAGCGCGACCGGCACAAGCAGATTGCACGCCGAGCTCGACGCTCTCCCCCAAGAAGAGTGGGCTCCCCGGCTTCGACGCCTGATCTCTGATCAGATCAGTCTAATCCTGCTTCGCGACGTCGATCCTGACCGTCCTCTCGTCGAGTATGGCGTCGACTCGCTCGGGGCCCTCGAACTACGTACCCGCATCGAAGCCGAAACGGGAATCCGCCTCGGTGCCAATGACCTTGCCGTTGGCACCGTCCGCGGCCTTGCGGATCTGTTGTGCGAGAAGCTGGCACGTGCGAACAGCGTGAGAGACGGGTTTGACGATGTGGGAGGACGATGAACGCCATTCTTAGAGTGACCACGCTTGGCCTTGGCCAGCTCGTCGCCATCGGATTGTTGGTGTTCGTGCCGGCGGGCACAGTCAATTACTGGCAGGCATGGACATTTTTGGCGGTGTTCGCGTGTGCGGCCTGGATCCCCAGCATTTATCTGCAGGCCACGAATCCTGTTGCTCTGCAGGGGCGGATGCGAAGCGGACCGATCGCAGAAGGCCGGACAGTACAGAAGATCGTGATGATCGGCCTCTACGGATCGCTGGCGGCGATCTGCGTGATCGGTGGCCTGGACCACCGCTTGGGCTGGTCATCGGTACCGCCGGTGGTCAGCCTGATCGGTGACGTTACGGTAGCCGTTGGGTTGGGCGTGGTGGTTCTGGTGGCCATTCAGAACAGGTACGCGTCGACGACCGTGCAGGTGGCGTCGGGCCAGCAGGTCGTCAGCACCGGTCTTTATGGACTGGTGCGGCATCCGATGTACACCGGCAACGTACTGATGCTGGTAGGTCTGCCCCTGGCACTCGGCTCCTACTGGGCACTGGCCCTCGTCGTGCCTGGCGTGGCCGTACTCGCCGCGCGCATCCACGACGAGGAGAAACTGCTCCGCGAGGAGTTGGAGGGATACCGCGAATACGCCGAGCAGGTCCGCTCGCGCCTGATTCCGCATGTGTGGTGAAGTCGGTTCAGGGCTAGCTAGCGCTTCGGCTCCCGATCGGCTGTACCGGACTCGCCTTGGATGCGCTGGCCCAACTTCCGCACTGTCAGCGAGTCGAAGAAGGCCGGCAGGGAAACCTGAATATCCAAGTCCGCCCTGATCGCTGTGACTAGCCGCATTGCCGAAAGCGAATCCCCGCCCAGTTCACAGAATGAGTCATCCACCCCGACGCGATCCACACCCAAAACTTGGGCATACATGTTGCACAAGATCTGCTCGACGCCGGTAGCCGGCGCGGTGTAACCACCGGCGCTGGCGCGGTCTTCGGATGCCGACCCAATCGTCAGCGGCAGGGTGTGCCACCCGCTCGACGGAGCCAACGGCTGGCCGGGATTGGTCGCCATTGCCACCAGAGCGCGGTCGAGTTCGCCGATCAGCCGTGCAACGCTGTCGCCGTCGAAGATATCGGTTCGATATTGGATGCGAAGATCTAGCTCACTGCCCGGCACAGCTTGAACCGTGAGCGGGTAGTGGTAGTAGTCGCGGCTGTTGACGTCGGTTACGGACAGCCCGTCCGCACCCGACAGCAGGGACGTGTCGGTGGGATAATTCTCGTAGACAAAGACCGTGTCGAAAAGTGCACTTTGCCCAGTGATCCGGTGAATCTCGTTGAGCCCCAAATACTCATGCTCGAGTGTGTGGCTTCGCCCATTCTGTAGTTGATCGAGCAAGTCTGCGGTGGTAGTGCCTGGCGAGACGCTCACGCGCTGTGGCACCGTGTTGATCAACAGCCCGACCATCGAATCCGCGCCGGCCAAATCGATTGGCCGCCCCGCGACCACGAGCCCGAAGACGATATCCGACTGGCCGGTCATGGACATCAGCAGCTGCGACCAGGCGGCCTGCAGCACAGTACTGACGGTGGTGTGGTGCGAACGCGCCAGCGCGTTGAGCGCCACAGTGGTCGCTGGCGAAACCCGAAGTGAGGCAACGTTGCGCGGCCCCGGGCCCAATCGATCCCGCGGGCCGACCAAGGTCGGAGTGTCAAATCCCGTCAACGCCTCGCGCCACGCTGAGCGAGCGGCATGCATATCCTGCCCGGCCAGCCAGCTAATGAATCTGCGGTACGACACGGCTGGTGGGAGGCGCTGCCCGTAATAGCCGGCGAACACCTCTTGCAGCAGTACCGACACCGACCAGCCGTCGAGCACGATGTGGTGATTGGTCACAACCAGCCGATGCTGATCGGGGGCGATGCGGATCAACATCGCCCGAAAAGCCTTCTGCTCGGCCAGATCACAGACCGCGACACGCTCAGCGGTGCATAGCTGCGCGATCTGCTCGGCAAAGTCAGGGCTCGCGCTGTTGAGGTCGATGTACTGCCACGGCGCAACCGGATCAGCCGGGATAACCTGGACCGGCTCGCCGAACTGATCGCAGAATCGCGCCACCAGGTTGGGATGGCGTTGGACCACCGCCTGAACGGCCTCGTGTAAGCGGTTCGGATCGAGCCGACCGTTCAACGTGACGCTCATCTGCACCGCGTAGACGTCGTCGCCAGAGCTGTGGGCCATATTGGCGTGAAACAACAACCCCTGCTGCAGTGGAGTCAACGGCAGAATATCGGCGACCTCATGTGCCTGGCAGAGTTCGTCGATCTGCTGCTGAATCAGCCGGGCGGGTGCGATATCCGACGGTGTCAAACCGCCGCCGCCACCGTGCACATGTGCACAGATGCCAGAGAGAGCATCGAACCACAGGCCGCTGAGCCGGCTCACCTGTGCGCGGTTCAGAGCTGACAGCGCCCACGTCCAGCCGGCCCGAAGTCGTGGGCCGTCAACGGTTTCCACAGTGCCGGCGTTGAGCTCGACGGTGTGCATGAGCGGCATCGGGACGGCCGCTGCGGCGCCGGTCACCTTCCAGCCGTCCTCGCGAATCTCCCAGATGTCGCCGTACGCCTGGGAGCCACCAGCACTCATCCGGCCGAGATAGTTGAAACCGATCGTCGGATCGGAGCCTGCCAGATCGACGTCGCTGTTGATATAGCGCAACAGACCGTAGGTCACACCGTCCGGCAGGGCCCGAAGTTGTTCCTTGGCGTCCTTGACGATTGCCCCCAAGCCCGCTTCGCCTGCGAGAACCTGCCCCCAGTCGAGCCCGCTTACCGCGAGGGATACCGGGTACTTGGTGGTGAACCAGCCCACCGTGCGCGACAGGTCGACCGATTCCTCCTCGCCGGCCACCTCTTCGTGGCGGCCATGGCCCTCGGCATCGATGACGATCGGTGAGCCCGCCGGCGTGCCCAGGAATTCGCCCAGCGCCAGGCCGAACGCGATCAACAGAATGTCATTGATGCCGGCATGAAACGCTGCGGGCACGTCGCCGAGCAGCATCCTGGTGGTCTCGGGGTCCAGCTCCACCGTCAGGCTGCCGGCATTGGCATAGGTGTCGACCGTCGGTTGGACCGCCGGCAGCGCCGCAGGCACCGCCGCGATTCGCCGCCAACGCTCCGCCTGCTCTACGACTTCGGGGCGGTAGGCGTGCCGGGCCAAGACCGACGCCCACCGGGCAAAGGACGTACGCGGTGCGGGCAACTCGACCTGTTGCCCGCCGTGCAACTGCGCCCATGCGAGGTTGAAGTCCTCCACCAGGATCCGCCACGAGACACCATCGACGGCTAGATGGTGGACAACCATCAGCAACTGACCCGTGGGACCCGCCCACAGCGCGCTGACCATCGCACCGGCCGCCGGGTTCAACATTGACCGCGCCCTCGCTACCACTTCGTCCGTTAACACGTCGACCGTGTGCAGGCACGTGCGGGCATCAACCGATCCGGGCTCGGGCGCAGTCAGCGACCAGCCCCCGGCGCCGTCATCCTCGACGCGCAACCGCAACATGGCGTGCCGGTCCAGAATGGCCTGCAGCATCACCAACACGTCACCCTCGGTGACGCCAACGGGCGCCTGGATCAACACGGTCTGGTTGAACTGATCGACCGGGCCGGCGACGTCGTGCAGCCACCGCATGATCGGGGTCGCCCGCAGCGGCCCGACCCCTTCATCGACCACGTCGCTGTCGCCGTTGGCGAGGGTCGCGACCCGGGCAAGCCCGGCTACCGTCTGTTCCACGAAGATGTCGCGCGGCCGGCAGAGGACGCCGGCGGCGCGGGCCCGCGCGACGACCCGCATCGACAGAATGCTGTCGCCGCCGAGTTCGAAGAACGATTCGTCGACGCCGACCCGCTGGAGCCCGAGAACCTCGGCGTAGATGCCTGCCAGGATCTCCTCCACCGCGTCTGAGGGAGCACGGTAAGCGTCGCCATCCTGGTAGTCCGGTGCCGGCAACGCCTTGGTGTCGAGTTTCCCGTTGACGGTCAGCGGCAGCGCATCGATCACCACCACC